>ERZ825384.1024-NODE-1024-length-34438-cov-6.391502_pt1 | contig 34438 bp, 19 predicted proteins | sample MGYA00519931_ERZ825384 | MGnify/ENA primary metagenome ERZ825384 (study PRJEB31778, sample SAMEA3449200) | human gut metagenome | biome: human gut; feature: human-associated habitat; material: faeces | place: United Kingdom | collected 2010/2012 ...
CCTTGAACCAGTCGAAGATGATGTTCAGGCTGTCGAACAGGCCGATCTCCACGCCCACGTCGAGTTTGCGGCTCTCCTCCCACGTAGCGTCGGGATTGCCGTAGACCGACAAGATGGGCCCGTATTTCCGAATATGGTTCGTGCCGATGTAGACGTCGTACCCCTGATCCATATCGACGGTGGTCAGATAGGGGAAGCGGTCGGCATACTCCGACGAGATGACGTCGTTGCCGACCAGACCGTACGAAACGCGGAATTTCAGCAGATTCACCTTATCCTTGATGGCGCGCCAGAAGGGTTCGTTCGAAACGACCCACCCTGCGGCCACCGAGGGGAAGAAGCCGAAGCGCTTGCCCGGCGCGAAGTTCTCCGAGCCGTTGTAGCCGAAATTGGCCTCCACCAGATAGCGCTTGTCGAATCCGTAGGTGACGCGGCCGGCCAGACCCTGCTGGCGATAGGGCAGCACGGCGTACTCCTCCGAGTCGGAGATGTGCATCATGCGCTCCTTCTGGTGGTAGACCAGCGTGGCGCCCACGTCGTGTTTCTCGTTAAAGGTGCGGTTATAGTCCAGCTTCACCTGAAAGGCCAGCTCGCGGTAGCCGTCCTTGCCGCGCGAGGTGCCCAGATAGGTCGTGCCCGTGTTGGCCGATTCGCTCACGTAGCTGTAATTGCCCGCATCGTCGATGCTGTAATCGGTCAGCTTGTACAGGAACGGCGTGAACGAGCGGTAGACGGCCGAATAGACGCGGTTGTAGAAGGTCGCCATTCCCGTCGCGCTCAGGCCCTTGGTGATGAACCCGAGATCCTGATCCACGGTCAGCGCCGAGGTGAAATGGCCGCGGAACTGGTCGCCGTACCCGCGGCACAGCTGGGCATAGGGATTGGTGAACAGACTGCCGTTCCAGGCGTCGGTCACGCCGAAGCGCGTGAAGGTGTCGGACGATTCGCCGGGCAGCGTGGCCGGGAATTCGCTGGGCATGGCCGTCAGCGCATACTTGAAGAGGTCGGAGACGTCCTCGATCGGCGCATGGCGGTAGTGCAGCTGGGTGTTCATTTTCAGCGACACGCGCGTCGTCGGCGTGGCGTCGGCCGAGACGTTGGCCTGGAAGAGGTACTTCTGCGCGTTGATGTTCGTGTCGTATTTCGAAATATCGGGCTTGCGGACGATGCCGTTCTCGTTATAGGCCGTGGCGTTGAGGAAATAGTCGAGCTTCTTGGAACCGCCCGTCATGTTGAAGTTGAAATTCTGGTTGAACGAAGCGTCCTTGAAGAGCATGTCGTACCAGTCGACGTTGGGATAGACATACGGATCGAGCCCCAGCCGCGTACCCATGATCTTCTGGTCGCTGTAACGCGGCGAACGTCCGCGCGTGAGACTGGCCTCGTTGTAGGTCTCCATGAAGGTGACGCCGTCGGCGATTTCGGGCACGCGCGTCGGCGCCGACATGCCGACCTCGGCGCGCAGGTTGATGGTCATCTTCTCCGAGTCGCGGCCGCTCTTGGTGGTGATGATCATCACGCCGTTGGCGCCGCGCGAGCCGTAGAGGGCCGTGGCCGTGGCGTCTTTCAGCACCGAAAACGATTCGATCGTCTCGGGCGGGATGTTGTTGAGCATCTGGCTGGTGATCTCCACGCCGTCGAGAATCAGCAGCGGCGACTGTCCCGAACCGAAGGTCGAGATGCCGCGGATCCAGAAGTTCGCCCCGTCGGCGCCCGGCTCGCCGGTCTTCTGCACGGCGATCACGCCGGCGATCTTACCTGCGAACGAGGTCGAAAGGTTGCTCGACGACACCTGCAACTCGCTGGGCTTGACCGACTGGACGGCACCCACCAGCGACTCCTTCTTCTGCACGCCGAAGCCGACGACCACGACATCCTCCAATTCGTTCGAGGCGTCGACGAGCGTCACCAGCTTGAAAAGTTCGCTGTCCTTGACCGCGATCTTCTTCATGTCGTAGCCGAGGAACGAGAAGGTCACCTGCCGTGTCGAGGCCGGCACGGTAAGCGAATAGTTGCCGTCGATGTCGGTCGTCACGCCGAGCGTCGTCCCCTCGACATAGACGTTGGCCCCCACGATGGGCTGGTTGTCCGACGAGGAGATGACCGTACCGGAGAGCGTCACCGAACCGTCCTTCGCCACGGTCGCACCCTGCCGGGGCCGCTGCGAAATGGTCACCAGCTTGTCGTTGATCGTGTAACGCAGCGATCCGTCCAGTACTTTGTCGAGCACGGTCTGGATCGTTGCATTTTTGAACGAGGCCGTGACGGGTTTGTCGACATCGACCTCTTTGCTTTCGAAAAGGAACGAGTAGCCGGTCTGCTTTTCGACCTCCTCCAACACCGTTTTCAGGGGAACGCCCCGAAACGACTTGGTAATGACCTGCGCATGGATCGACAGGGTCAGCAACAGCCCCGCGACCAATGCGACGATCCGTCTGAATCGTAGATGTAAATGCATAAAGTTTAAGGATTAAGGTTAGTTAGTGAATCAGGTTTCAGTTGGATCGGAGCGGCGGCATCACTGCGGCAGGGCGTCCACCACATAGCGGCAGCCTTCGCACGAGACCGAAATGGGCAGGATGTCGCACAGCGCCCGCATGACCGATTTGATATTTTGGGCGGACGAGAGCGAGATGCGGAACGTCGTATCGTCGAATCTGCGCGTGCGCAGATCGATCTCCACGTCGTACTCGCGGGCCAGCCTCCTGAGCAACGACGGCAACGTAATGGCGTCGTAACGGATCACCCCGTCGATCCATGCCCGGTACTGCCGCACGTCGACCTGCTCCCGACGCACGGTCGCTGTCGCACAGTCGTAAGTGACCAGATCGCCCGGCGTCATCGCCTCGTGCTTGTCCTCCGACTCGAAACGCAGCGCCCCTTCCAGCAGCGCAGCCGTCACGGCGGGATCTTCGGCATAGGCCGAGATGTCGAACTTCGTGCCGAGAACGGTGAACGTACAACCGCGCGCTTCGACACGGAACGGCAGTGCCGCATGGCGCGCCACCTCGAAATAGGCTTCGCCCGAGAGGGAGACCTCGCGCGAGGTTTCGTTGAAACTCGATCCGTAGCTCAACGCCGATCCCGCATTGAGCCACACCTGCGTACCGTCGGGCAGCGAGATACGGCTGTGCGTGCCCTGCGGCGCCTCGACCGTAAAAAGCTGTTCGGGCCTTTCTGCCGGAAGGAGATGCAGCACGAGCGTCGAGACGAGCGCCAGCACCGCGGCCGCAGCCGAGATACGCAGCCACAGACGGCGCAGCGGACGCCGCCGCCGAATCTTCCGCCTCAGCGAATCGAGCGAATCGAGCACGTCGGCCGGCGGAACATGGTCGCGCTTCCAACAGCTCTCCCACTCCCTCATCTGCGCGAGGCCCTGCGGATTTCCGTTGAGAAATCCATACAGTTCGCACTCCTCTTCCGCCGTGATCGTCCCCTCGAAAAACCGGAGGGCGATCTCTCTGATCCGTTCGTTCATGGCCCGTATTTTCGTTGCTCGTTCTAAATCTTATAACAACTCAAAGAGCCTTTACCCAACCTGCCTTATCGAAAAAAAACGCTCCTTCCGGCATTTCGTCCGCTCGTTCGCGCCGGCTGCACCTATTTTTATTACGACGCCAGTTCGCCGCCCGTCCCGGCAGTTCCCAATCTTCGCGACCGCACGACATAAAGAATAAAAAAAGAGAAGCCGACGCACGCCGGAACGGTCGCGCGAACGACGAGGCACGTACGGAATCCGGACGAGTCCGGTTCGGCACACGCCTCAGCGAAAGCCCTTCGGGATCAAAAGTTCAAGGGAAAAATCCGCTGTCAGAGCTTTCCCCCCCCCGAAAGAAGCTGTAAAATTTTCTGTCGGAAACAGGTCGGGATTCGCGGAGCGCAAGCCCGATACGGCAAGCCGCCGCGGCTGCCGACCGCGACCTGAAAAAATGAAAGGACGACTCCGAACGCCGACCGAAGCAGGCGTGAACCCTGCGGGATCGGACGGAGTTCGGCGACCGCGCCGCATCAGCGGTTCGCGTTCATCATCCACAGCAGAATCAGAATCGTATAGAGGGAATTCTCGCGGCCGAGCATCTCGGAAAAAATCCGGAGCGCCTTCTGGATATGCTTTTCGACGGCCTGCAACGAAATATGCAGCCGCTCGGCGATCTCCCTGTTCTTCATCCCCTGAAAACGGCTGAGGATGAAAACCTCGCGGCAGCGCTGAGGAAGCGAATCCGTGATACGCTGGATCTCGCGCTCCAACTCCTGATAAAGATAAGGGTATTCGGCCTCGTTATAGGAAAAACAGAGATTATAGAGACGTTCTTCCCCCCCCCTCCGGTCGGGACGTATTCGGGAGATCTGACGGTCGGCATACTCCCTGACGATACGTTTGTGCTTCAAAAAATTCAGACAGCGATGCCGCATCATGGTGAAGAGCAGCATCGGCGCCTCGTCCTCCTCCAATTCGGCATAGTCGTCCCACAGTCTCACGAAACAATCCTGTACCAAGTCCTGCGCTTCGACGGAATCGCCCACGAACCGCAGCGCATAGGCGATCAACCGCGGCTGATAATCGATATACAACCGCTCGAAATTATTCCATATGGCCCTGTCGTGCATCCCTAAAACTCTTTAACGCCGGACTGTCGTTCAGACCGAGTTTTTCGCATAAATCTTAACAAAGATAAAATTTTTTCCATTTCCCGCCAAGCGCCGCTGACAAAAACAGGGCGCCGCCCCGCAGCGGAACCGAACATCCGCACGGTAGGCCCCTTCCGCAGAACACGCGGCATCCCTACCGGACATCTCCGACAATCACGACGAAAAGCCGTGTCCCCGAATAGGCGATTCCATCTTTATTTTCCCGTATTCCAACTTCATCTCAACGATTTCATCCCGACAGCATCGCATCGTCATTTGCTTCTGCACCCGACTTTTCGTATCTTTGGCTGCGCCGAAGATACTCCCGCCCGGCAATGTTCGAATAAAATTTGACATTGCCCTCGCTTATTCGTATTTTTGTCGGAACCAAAACTCCGGAACCCCGAACTCCGCCATGATCCGACCGCACTGCACCCTATCGCTTCTGACGGCCGCATGTCTGTACGGCCTTCTCGCCGTCTCCTGCTCCCCGACCGTCGACTACGGCTATGCGCCGCAGACGCTCCGCGCCCTGAACGAGCTGGACGAAGCGATGCTCCGCGGCGGGGAGTACGACGCCGGACGGCAGCGGCGCATCGCGTCGCTCCGTCGCAACCTGGCGGCCGCACGCAGCGACGAAGAGCGCGTTCGGGCACTGCTCGACCTGCAACAGGTCTTCGTCACTTACGAACTCGACTCGGCCGCCCGTTTCGTCGACAGCCTCTACGCATTCGCCCGCAGCAGGGAATCGCACAACTTCGAACGGATCGCCGCACTGGCCGAGACCGACGTCCTGATGGGGCGCGGACTGACCGACCAGGCCGAGACGCTCTTCCGGCAGATCGATACGGCCGGAATGACGACGCTCGAATACCGGAACTGGTATGCGCGGTACAACGCGATCGTATGGCGGCGGCAGGCCGAAGCCACCGATCCCGGCGAACACCGGGCATGGCTCGATTCGCTGCGCCGCATCCGGCACATCCGCACCGGCGTCGAATCCCTTCCTGCATTCACCCGCATTCGGGAACGGGCGCTCGAACTGGCCGACAACGGCCGCTACGACGAAGCTTATGCCGAGCTGGAACCCCTCCGGCACAAGGAACTCGCCCCCTGGAACACGGCGGTGCTCTATTACGACATGGGGCAGATCGCCGAACAGGCAGGACAGGAAGAGCGCGCCGTCGAGTACTACACGCGCTCGGCCATCGCCGACCTGCAAGCCGGAACGCGCTCCTACTTCTCGCTCTACAACCTCGCGCTGCGGCTCTTCGAGCGCAACGACCTCGAACGCGCCTCGCGCTACATGCAGCGCACGCTCGACGATGCGCTCGCCTGCAAATCGGGCGCCCGCATCCCCCTCACTTCGTCGGCCGCCACGGCGATCAACCGCGCCGTGGTCAACGACCTGGCCGTGCGCAACCGGTTGCGGCTGTGGACGACGGCCGTCACGTCGCTGCTGCTGGTCACCTTCGCCGCAGCCTTCGCCAACGCACTCCGCCAGCGGCGGCGGTTGCAGCACAGCCGGCGGCAACTGGCCCTCACCAATGCCGAACTCCGTGAAAAGAACCGGCAGCTGACGCGCATGAGCGACCGGGTGCGCGACATCAACGCCGCGCTGGTCGACTCCAACCGCATCAAGGATCGTTACGTGTGCCAGTACGTCGACCTCTCCGTCTACTATATCTCGCGGCTGGACGACCTGCGGCGCATGATCTGCCGCCAGGCCAAAACCGAAAGTCCCGAAGCGCTGATCCGCCGGCTGAGCCTGCCCCAAAACAGCCTGCGGCAGGAGTTCGCCGAATTCTACCGCCGCTTCGACGCCTCGTTCCTCGAAATCTTCCCCCGCTTCATCGAACAGGTCGACGCACTGCTGCTTCCCGAAGCGCGGATCGAACCCCGTTCGCCGCGCTCCCTCACCACCGAACTGCGCATCCTCGCCGCAATCCGCCTGGGCATCACCGACAGCGGCCGTATCGCCCGCTTCCTGAACTGCGCGCCGACGACCGTCTATACCTACCGCACCAAACTCCGCAACATGGCCCTCGACAGGGAGGGATTCGAGGAGCGAATCCGCCGGATCGGGCTGTTCGATGCCGAAGAGCATCTATATAAGACGGACAACGAAAAATAGTCAATCCGCTTTTTATCAGCATATTCACAGAAATATCCGTCTATATTTCTCCCCCGAAAGGAAAGAGAATCCGAAAGAATTGCCTAATTTTGAATTCGAAGCCGCACCGAATCCTTCCGACCAGGATCCGGCCGGCGCCCCGACCGAGAAACCTTTATAACTATTCGTAACCATGAACTTCATCTCGAACTTCAACTGGCGCCCGACGCTTTCGGGCATCGCTCTCTCGCTGCTGCTGGCGACGGGATGCGCACAACGACACAACACGCTCAGCGAGCAGGAGATCGCCGACGGCTGGGAGCTGCTCTTCGACGGCAAGACGCTCGACGCGTGGAAAGACTACAACGGCGACTCGCTCACCATGCCCTGGCGCGCGGTCGACGGCTGCATCCAGGCGCACGGCGACGGCAGCGACCTGTCGGGCTACATCGTCACCCGCAAGCAGTACGAAAACTTCATCCTCGACTGGGACTGGAAACTCTCCTACGGCGGCAACAGCGGAATGCTCTACCACGTGGTCGAAGACCCCTACTTCAAGGTGCCCTACGTCACGGGGCCCGAATACCAGCTCATCGACGAAGCGGGCTGGGAGGAGACCAACGCCCCCACCAAGCTCGAACCGTGGCAGCGGCTGGGCGTCGACTACGCCATGCACCTGCCCGATGCGGCCAAGATGCGGCTCAATCCGCAGGGCGAATGGAACAACTCGCGCATCGTCTACGACAACGGCCACGTCGAGCACTGGCTCAACGGTGAGAAAATTCTCGAATTCGACGCCTACACCGACGAGTGGTTCGCATTGAAGAACAGCGGAAAATGGGCCGATGCCCCCGAATACGGACTGGCGCGGCGCGGTGTGATCTGCTTGCAGGATCACGGCTATCCGGCATCGTTCCGCAACGTGAAGATCAAGGAGCTGCCGCGCAAGGCGGGACGCACGGTCGAACTCTTCAACGGCCGGGATCTCACGGGCTGGGAGAAGTACGGCACCGAACTGTGGTACGTCGACGATGCGGGCAATCTGGTCTCCGAGAGCGGCCCCGACCAGAAATACGGCTATCTGGCCACGCGCGAATATTACGACGATTTCGATCTGACGGTCGAGTTCAAGCAGGTGGCCAACGGCAACTCGGGCCTCTTCTTCCGTTCGTTCGTCGAACCTCCCGTGAAGGTTCACGGCTGGCAGTGCGAGGTGGCGCCGCGCAACCACGACACGGCAGGCATCTACGAATCCTACGGCCGCGGCTGGTTGCAGACCATCCCCGACGAGAAAGAGTCGATCCTCAAAGAGGGCGAGTGGAACACGCTGCGCCTGCGCGTCGAGGGTGACCGCGTGCAGACGTGGCTCAACGGCGAGCCGATGGTCGACTTCCGCGACGCGAAGATCGGCGCGGCACAGGGACGCATCGCCTTGCAGATCCACGACGGCGGCGGCATCAAGGTGCTGTGGCGCAACTTCCGCCTCGAAACGTTGTAAACCCCGACGCCGGGAAATATCCGTCTCTTCGACAAGGCCCGAACGAGTTTTGCCGAAGAGACGGACAACCGCAAAAGCGAACCTTAAACGACATCATATCATGAGTATCAATCGAAGAAACTTCATCAAGCTGCTGGGCGGTGCGACGCTGCTGACCGTCGTGCCGCGCCGTGTGCTCGGCGGTCCCAACCACGTGGCTCCGAGCGACCAGCTCACCAAGGGCATCATCGGCGTGGGCGGCATCGGCAAGAGCAAATACCACTTCACCAGCGACGAACGCTGCCGGCTGGTGGCCGTCTGCGACGTCGACCGACGACATCTCCGTTCGGCCGTCGAACTGGGACACAAGAAATTCAACGAGACGCTCCAAGCCTACGAAGACTACCGCGACCTGATCGCCGACCCCAACGTCGACATCGTGCACATCGCCACGCCGCCCCACTGGCACGGCATCATGGCCGTCGAAGCCGCGCGCGCGGGCAAGGACATCTGGTGCGAGAAACCCATGACGCGCACCATCGGCGAGAGCCGCCGCGTGGTCGAAGCCGTCAAGCGCAACAACCGCATCTTCCGCCTCAACACGTGGTTCCGCTTCAAGGACACCTTCTACGGGCTGGGGACGACGGTCGAACCGCTCAAAAAACTCGTCGACAGCGGGATGCTGGGCTGGCCGCTGAAAGTGACCATTTCGGGCGCCACGGGCTTCGCCTGGAAATTCTACTGGGTCGGCAAGGAGAACCTCCGGCCGCAGAGCGTCCCCGCCGAACTGAACTACGACATGTGGCTCGGCCCCGCGCCCTACAAACCCTACAACGAACACCGCGTGCACCAGACCTTCCGCGGCTATTGGGATTACGACGGCGGCGGCCTTACGGACATGGGGCAGCACTACATGGACCCCGTACAGTATCTGCTGGGCAAGGACCGTACGTCGCCCGTGAAGGTCGAGGTCGACGCCCCCGAACAGCACCCCGACGCCGTGGGCATCTGGCGCAAGATCGTCTACACCTACGACGACGGCTGCCAGATCGTACTCGAAGGCGAGGGTTTCGAGAGCAAAGACGACACGCCCTACATCGAAGGGCCGCTGGGCAAGGTCTACAAAGGGTTCCGCTGCACGATTCCCGACGTCATGGAGAAGCTGGCCGAACTGCCCGATCCCGAGCCGCAGAACACCGATTTTCTGGAATGCGTGCGTACGCGCCGGCGCTTCGCGCTCGACGAGGAGATCGGCCACCGCAGCTGTACGCTGGTCAACATGGGCGCCTGCGCGCTGCGTCTCAACCGCACGCTGCATTTCGATCCCGTCAGCCAGCTCTTCGTCGGCGACGACGCGGCCAACCGCCTCGTCGACCAGCCGATGCGCCGCCCGTGGCAAATCTGAACATCGCTAACCGTAACGAACACCGACTCATGAAAACGATAAGACAAACGTTGATCCTGCTGACGTTCGCGCTGTTTTTCGCCGCGAACGTCACGGCCGCACCGCTCGACGAACGCCAGCGTACGGTCGAAACCGTCGTCGCCGACGCGCTGGCGCAGCTTCCCGCCGCCACTGCCGGGGATTACGACAAGATTATGGGCGAACTGGCCGCCACCGGCGCCGAGGGCGTCGGCATCCTGGCCGACATGCTCGTCCCTGCCTCGCAGGGCGAGAACGCCGCCGTGGAGTATGCCCTCAACGGCGTGGCGAGCTTCGTCACCGCCGCCGGACGGGAGCAGCTGCGCCCCGCCGTATGCGAGGGGCTGCTCGCCGCACTGGCACGCTGCAAGGACGACGCCAACCGCGCCTTCCTCGTCTCGCAGCTGCAACTTTGCGCGACGGCCGACAATGCCGCCGCACTGGCCGCCTACATCGACGACCCCTATCTGGGCGACCCCGTCCTGCGCGCGCTGATCTCCATTCCCGACAGCGAAGCGACCCTGTTGTCGCTCGCACGCCGCAGCGACCTTAGCGATGCGCAGCGCGCTGCGCTGGCCTATGCCTTCGGGGAGAAACGCACCGCCGCGGCCGAACCGATCCTGCTGGGCTGGATCGACGGCGCCGACGACGCGACCCGTGCGGCCCTCTACCCCGCGCTGGCTTCCTGCGGCACGGCCGCCTCGGCCAAGGCGCTCGAAGCGGCAGCCCGCGCCGTGGATTACGGCTGTGACGAAACCGCCGCGACCGACTCCTACCTGCGCCTGCTCGACCGCATGGTCGACGAAGGCGCGGCACGCGACGCAGTGAAGGCGGCCAAACGGCTGCTCAAATGCGAACGCGCCAACGTGCGCGGTGCGGCGCTCGAAGTGATCGTCCGCGCCGAAGGCACCCGAGCGATGCCCTACGTGCTCGCCGCACTGGAAAAGGGCGACATCCAATACCGCAACGCCGCCCTGCGCTACATCGGCGACAAGGCCGACGACGCGGTCTACGCCGCGATCGCCGCCGACCGCAAACGATTGAGCGACGAGGCGTGGGCCGACGTGATCGAGTGGTTCGGCGTGCGTCACGCCGCGTCGCAGACCGGAGCGGTGACCGAAGCCGTCGGCTCGTCGAACGACGCCGTGGCTCTGGCCGGCATCCGCGCCGCAGGCCGCCTGGGCGGCGACGAGGCGCTCGCCGCGCTGATCGCCGCGCTCGGCGGCCCGCACTCCGACGCCGCGGCACAGACGCTGCTGGCCTTCAACGGCCGTATCGACGAAGGCGTCGTCAAGGCACTCGACGGCCGAGGCACGATGCAGGTACAGGCGCTCAACCTCGCTGCCGCACGGCGTATCGACGCCGTCGCGGACAAGGTCTTCGCCCTGCTCGACGCACCGGACGCCGCCGTCTCGGAGGCCGCCTACCGTGCGCTGGCCAGCATCGCCGCCCCCGCCGACGTCGACCGCCTGAGCCGGCTGCTCGACACTGCCGACGCGGCACATGCCGGACAGCTCTCGGCTGCGCTCACCCATGCCGTACGCACGCTCGCACCTGAAAAGCAATACGAGACCGTCTACGCCCGGATGAGCGCCTCGCCCCGTCCCGAACGTTACTACCCCACACTGGCGCAGACCGGTACGCAGCAGGCGATCGACTGCCTGGTGGAGAACTTCGCCGGCAGCCGCCGCGCCGAAGCCTTCGACGCGCTGCTGCGCGTCGAAGCTCCGCAGATCGCCGGCGTGCTCTATACGATCGCCGCGGGCAATCCCGATCTGGCCGACCGCGCGCTGACGCGCTACACGGCCTGCGTGGCGGCGCTCGACGCGACGCCCGTGCGCAAATACCAGCTCTACCGCCAAGCGCTCGAATTGAATCCCTCGCCGAAGATCGCCGTCGGCATCCTGCGCAAGCTGGAAGGCATCCGTGAATTCCCGGCGCTCGTGCTCGCCGGCCGTTATCTCGACGACGAGGCGACGGCGCGCGCCGCTGCGGCTGCCGTCAAGACCATCGCAGCGAAAAGCGCCCGCCCGCTCGGCGGCGACACGGTACGCGCCCTGCTCGAAAAGAGCCGCGACATCTACCGCGAATGGGCCAAGAGCGACGCCGACGCCGGCTATGCCGTCGACGAGCTGACGCTGATGCTCTCGAAACTCCCCGCCGAAGGGTTCGCCGCCGTCGCGACCGACCTTGCGCAGTGGAGCGCCGTCGCAACCGATCCCGCCCGCCGCGCCACGATGAAGGCCGCTGCGCTCAAACGGGCCGAGGTGGCCGCCGCGAAGGCGATGCAGCAGAGCTGGACCACGGCCGACGGCACGATCGCCTATGCGGGCGGCGAGCCGAGCACGATCGCCGCACCCGGCACCTACGAGAACTTCGAATTCTGGATCGACTGCCGCACACGAGGCGCCGCCGGCATCGCCGTGCGTTCGACCAACCGGATCGGTCTGGGCGGCGACGCGGGGTCGGGCGCACTGACCGGCAACCACACCCACGCATCGACCCCCGCGGTCGATGCCGACAACGCCGACGGCGAGTGGAACACGCTCCACGTCAAGGTCGTGGACGACCGCGTGACCGTCGAAGTCAACGGCCGCACCGTAACCGAAAACGTCATCCTGGAGAATACCTGCGCACCCGGCGAAGCGGCCTACGCGAGCGGAGCGATCGAGCTGCTGGGCGAAGGCGATGCTGCGGAGTTCCGCGACTTCTACCTGTGCGAGCTGCCCGCGACGCCCGTCTTCGAACTCTCGCCCGAAGAGCGGGCCGAAGGCTACGAAGTGCTCTTCGACGGCCGTTCGCTCCACAAGTGGACGGGCAACACGACCAATTACGTCCCGCAGGAGGGAACGATCTACGTCACCGCATCCTACGGCGGCAAGGGCAATCTCTACACGGTCGAGGAGTACGGCGATTTCATCCTGCGCTTCGAGTTCCGCTTCCTGCGCGAAGGGGTCAACAACGGCATCGGCCTGCGCACGCCGATGGGCGTCGATGCCGCCTACCACGGCATGGAGATCCAGATCCTCGACCACGACGCCCCGATCTACAAGAACCTGCGCGTCTACCAGCAGCACGGCTCGGTCTACGGCATCATTCCGGCCAAGCGGATCAAGTTCGGCGAGCTGGGCACATGGAACGTGGAGGAGATCCGCGCCGTGGGCGACCGCATCACCGTGACGGTCAACGGCGAGGTGATCCTCGACGGCGACATCCGCGAAGCGTGCCAAGGACACAACGTCTCGGAGGACGGCTCCAAGAAGAATCCCTACACCGTCGACCACCGAAACCACCCGGGACTCTTCAACAAGAAGGGGCACATCGGTCTGCTCGGACACGGCGCAGGCATCCAGTTCCGCAACATCCGCATCAAGTCTCTCGACGCGAAGACACAGAACGGGAAATAGACGACCTCGGCGGGACGCGCTCCCGCGACGAACAACCCACCGGCCGGAGACACCGCGTCTCCGGCCGGTATCGAAACGACCGTTCCAGACCGGCGAAGGCAGCGCACCCGAAAACAGGCTGCCGGACACAGGAAACGGCCGCAAACACAAACTCCGATCCATGAATTTCCAGAAAGTCCCCGAAGGGCGTCCGCTGCGCATGGCGGTCATCGGCGCGGGCAACCGGGCCAACAAATACTTGGAATACGCACGGCGGCACCCCGAACGGCTGCAACCGGTGGCCGTCGTCGACGGCAACGAACTGCGGCGCAACGAAACGGCCGAGCGGTTCGGGCTTGCGTCCGAACGCCGCTACGCCGACTACGACGCATTCTTCGCCCGACCGGCCGACGCCGACGCCGTGCTCATCACCACGCCGGACGACGTCCACTTCGATCCCTGCATGAAGGCGATCGACGCCGGACTCCACGTGCTGCTCGAAAAGCCGATCGCACAGCGGCTCGACGAATGCCGCGCCATCGCGCGCCGCGCCCGCGAACGGGGTGTGCTGGTAGGCATCTGCCACGTGCTGCGCTACCACCCCTACTTCGCCAAGATTCGGGAGATCGTCGATTCGGGCGAGCTGGGACAGATCATCTCCGTCAATCACGTCGCGGCGGTGGGTATCGACCGCACGACGCACAGCTACGTCCGCGGCCCCTGGCGGCGCGAAGAGACCTCCAACCCGATGCTGCTGGCCAAGTGTTGCCACGACGTCGATTTCCTGCTCTGGATCACCCGAAGCCCCTGCCGCAAACTCAGTTCGTTCGGTTCGCTGCGCTGGTTCCGCGCAGCCAACGCGCCGCAGACGAGCGCCGAACGCTGCATCGACTGTCCGGTGGAGCACGACTGTCCCTATTCGGCCGTCGACCTCTACTGCACGCGCCGCGACTGGATCTCGAACTTCGACGTACCGCAGGGACGCACGCTCGACGAGGTGCTCCTGGAAGAACTGCGCCACGGCCCCTACGGCCGCTGCATCTACCGCTGCGACAACGACGTGGTCGACCACCAGCTGCTCACCATGGAACTCGCGGACGAGACGATCCTCTCGCTATCGATGGACATCTTCACGCAGGACGACTGCCGGCGCACCCACATCAAGATGACGCACGGCGAGATCTTCGGCGACGAACGCAAGCTCCACGTGCATCGCTTCCGCCGCGGCCACAACCGCGTCTACGATTTCGAGGAGCTGGCGGGGCACCCCTTCCATGCGGGCGCCGACCTGCGGCTGATCGAAGATTTCGTCGACGCGCTGACCCGCCCCGGCCACCCTTTCCTCTGCACGATCGAGGATTCGATCGAGAGCCACCGCATCTGTTTCGAGGCCGAGCGCAGCCGCCGCTGCGGCGAAACGATCCGGCTGGAATAACGTCCGAGGGGCACGGAACGCCCCCCCCGAAGCCGTATGAAGCGACACCCTCTTTCGCGATAAGCGCGAAGAGGGTGTCGCCGTTATCGCCCGTTTCGTCGACGGAAAAAGCCCGTCCGTCTATTTTAATTGCATTCGCGCGCGCCGTGCGGTAGCTTCGCGGCAAAACGGAATGTCATGAATCGCAAACTGCTGACAGGATGCGCCGCACTGCTGGTCTGGCACGCGGTCGCGGCGCAGGACTCGCTGAAAGTCTGGACGCTGCAAACGTGCCTCGACTATGCGCTGGAAAACAATATCCAGTTGCAGCAGAGCCGCAACGACTACCTCTCAGGGCTCGAAGATACCCGCGAAGCGAAGGCCGCACTGCTGCCGTCGCTCGCAGTCTCGGCGACACAGGGCTACACGAACTACCCTTCGTCGAACGCCGAAGACAACAACAGCTACACCGGCACTTACGGAATCAACGCAGGGCTGACGCTCTACGAAGGCGGCAAACTGCGCACGGCGGTCAAGGAACAGAGGCTCCAAAACCGCATCGACGCACTCTCGGTCGCCGAATCCGCGAACGACATCCGCATCGCCATCGTCGAAGCCTACATGCAGGCGCTCTACGCCGCCGAAGCCGTGGAGGTAGCCGCCGGTACGGCCGAAGTCTCGCGTGCCCAGCGCGACCGCGCCGAGCAGATGTGGCAGGCGGGATCGATCAGCAAGGTCGATTTCGCCCAGCTCGAAAGCCAGTATGCGAGCGACCTCTACCAAGTAGTCGTCGCCCGGTCGTCGCTCGACGACTACAAGTTGCAGCTCAAACAGCTGCTCGAACTCGACATCACGGAGGAGATGAATCTTGCCGCGCCCGCAGAGGGAGAAGAGACCGTCTTGCAGGCCCTGCCCGCCAAAACCGACATCTATGCGACGGCGCTCGACGCCATGCCGCAGATCGAACGGGGGCGGCTGGGCGTCGAGACGGCGGAGTTGGGGATAAGAGAGGCGCGCGCAGGATTCTATCCCTCCGTTTCGCTTACGGCCGGTCTCGGCACGGGACACATGACGGGCGGCGGATTCCAGCCGGGAAGTCAGGTCTGGAACCGCTTCAACGAGAATGTCGCGCTCTCGGTCAGCATCCCGATCTTCTCGAACCGCAAGAACCGGACGGCCGTCAACAAGGCGCGCATCGCCGCCTCGAACAGCCGTCTCGAACAGCTCGGTCTCGAAAAGGAGCTGCTCCGCAAGGTCGAGTCGGCCTACCTCGACGCCATCTCGTCGCAATCGCGCTACACGGCCGCCCGGCAGAAGGAACGTTACGCCCGGCAGAGCTACGACCTCACCGACGAGCAGTTCCGCGTCGGCCGGAAGAACACCGTCGAACTGATTACGGCGCAGAACGAACTTTCGTCGGCACGGCAGGAGGTGTTGCAGGCCAAGTACATGGCGCTGCTCAACATCAGGCTGCTCGACATCTATCAGGGACGATAGCCCCTCCGGAGATCGAAAACGACCGCTGAAAACAAACGAAAAGCACATGAAGATGAAACGAAAAAGCACGGCCGTCCTCGTCGCGGCCCTCGTCGCGGCCTGCGGGCTCTGGTTCGCGCTGCGCCCTTCGAAGCAGACCGGAATCACGCTGGAAACGGCTGCGACGAGCCGCATCACGATCCGCAACTCGGTCACGGCTACGGGAACGGTGGAGCCGGTCACCGAAGTGGAGGTGGGTACGCAGGTGTCGGGGATCATCGACCGGCTCTACGTCGACTACAACGACGTGGTGAAAGCCGGACAACTCATCGCCGAAATGGACAAGGTGACCCTGCAAGCCGAACTGGAATCGTCGCAGGCCGAGCTGGCGAGCTGCAAGACCGAATACGAATACCGCATGAAGGAGTACTCGCGCACGCGCACCCTCCACGAGAAGGAGCTGGTGAGCGACGCCGAATACGACGAAGCCCTCTACCTCTACGAGAAGGCGCGCAACGCCTACGAACAGGCCCAGGCCGCCATCGTCAAGGTCAAACGCAATCTGGGCTACGCGACGATCACCTCCCCGATCGACGGCGTGGTCATCAGCCGCGCCGTGGAGGAGGGGCAGACCGTGGCGGCGGGCTTCGAGACACCGACGCTCTTCACCATTGCCAACGACCTGACGCAGATGCAGGTCGTGGCCGATGTCGACGAAGCCGACATCGGGCAGGTATCCGACGGACAGCGGGTGGAGTTCACCGTCGACGCCTACCCCGACGACACCTTCGAGGGGGTGGTGGAGCAGGTCCGCCTCGAAGCGACGACCGAATCGAGCGTCGTGACCTACGAGGTGGTCATCACGGCCTACAACCCCGAACTGAAACTCAAACCGGGGCTGACAGCCAACGTGACGATCTTCACGCTCGAAAAGGACGATGCGCTGGCCGTCCCGACCAAAGCCCTGCGGTTCGTCCCCGACGGGGAGCTGCTCGCGGCGCTCGGCCTGCATGCCGAAGCCGCCGCAGAGGCCGAACCAAGCAAACGGGAGCTGTGGGTAAAACAGGGGACGACGCTCGTACCGCGGTACGTGACCGCCGGCTCGGCCAGCGGCGAACTGACCGAGATCGTCGACGGGCTGAACGACGGCGAGGAGGTGGCCGTCTGCCTGACGGCGGAGCGGACGGAGCCCGAAGCCGCCGCCGAACGGAGTCCCTTCATGCCTGCCCCTCCGGGCGGCGACAAAAAGAAGAAATAAACCCATGAAAGAGATCATCAGACTGGACGACATCCGGCGCGATTTCCGGGTGGGAGACGAGACGGTACATGCACTGCGCGGCGTCACCTTCACGATCTGCGAAGGGGAGTTCGTCACAATCATGGGTACCTCCGGATCGGGCAAGTCGACGCTGCTCAACACGCTCGGCTGCCTCGACACCCCCTCCGCAGGCGAATATTACCTCGACGGTACGGCGGTGCGTTCGATGGACAAGAACCAGCGCGCCACGCTGCGCAACCGCAAGATCGGTTTCGTCTTCCAGAACTACAACCTGCTGCCCAAGACGACGGCCATCGAGAACGTCGAACTGCCGCTGATGTACAACCCCTCCTGTTCGTCGGCCGAACGGCGCGACCGTGCCGTGGCCGCGCTCAAAGCCGTCGGACTCGGCGACCGGCTGCTGCACCGCAGCAACCAGATGTCGGGCGGACAGATGCAGCGCGTGGCCATCGCCCGCGCACTGGTAAACGATCCGGCGGTCATTCTGGCCGACGAGGCAACGGGGAACCTCGACACGCGGACGAGTTTCGAGGTGCTGGTGCTCTTCCAGCAGCTGCACGCCGCGGGACGCACCATCATCTTCGTCACGCACAACCCCGAAATCGCACAATACAGCAGCCGCAACATCACCCTGCGCGACGGCCGCGTCACGGGCGACGTGCGCAACGCCGACATCCTCGATGCGGCCGAAGCGCTGGCGCAGCTGCCCGAACAGGAGGATTGAACATGAATTTCACGAATCTCTTCAAAATAGCCGTCAAGGCGCTCGGAAACAACAAACTGCGCGGATTTCTGACGATGCTCGGCATCATCATCGGCGTGGCGTCGGTCATCACGATGCTCGCCATCGGGCAGGGATCGAAGCGGAGCATTCAGGCCGAGATCAGCGAAATGGGGTCCAACATGATCATGATCCATCCGGGCGGCGACATGCGGGGCGGCGTCCGGCTCGACGTCGACGACATGGAGTCGCTCAAAATCAAGGATTTGGAGGACATCCGCGAAAAGACCCGCTACGTCTCCTACGTCTCGCCGGCGGTCAACAGCGCCGGACAAGCGGTCTACGGCGCCAACAACACGCCCACGACGGTCTACGGCGTGAACCTCGACTACTTGGAGATCCGCCGCTACAAGATCGCCGACGGCGATGCCTTCTCCGAGCAGGAGATCAAGACGGCCGCCAAGGTGTGTCTGGTAGGCAAGACGGTCGTCGACGAACTCTTTCCCGCCGGCGAGAACCCCGTGGGGCGTGTCATCCGCTTCGGTACGATCCCCTTCCGGATCGTCGGTGTGCTCGAAAGCAAGGGCTACAACAGCATGGGCATGGACCAGGACGACCTGATCGTGGCCCCCTACACGACGGTGCAGAAGCGCATCCTCGCCATCACGCACTTGCAGGAGATCGTCTGCTCGTCGCTGAGCGAAGCCTGCACGGACGAGGCGATCGCCGAGATCAGCGACATCCTGCGCACGAACCACCGCCTCAAAGCCACGGACGACGACGACTTCTCGATCCGCTCGCAGCAGGAACTCTCGTCGATGCTCACCTCGACGACCGACATGATGACCGTCCTGCTGGCGGCCGTGGCGGGCATCTCGCTGCTGGTGGGCGGCATCGGCATCATGAACATCATGTACGTCTCCGTGACGGAGCGCACGCGCGAAATCGGCCTGCGGATGTCGATCGGCGCCAAGGGACGCGACATTCTGGCGCAGTTTCTCATCGAATCGATCCTCATCAGCGTCACGGGCGGCCTGATCGGCGTGGTATTCGGCATCGGGGCCGCCGTGGTGGTCAATCTGGCGGCGGCCTTCCCCATCTACATCCAGCCGTGGAGCGTCCTCCTCTCGTTCGCTGTCTGCACGCTGACGGGCGTCTTCTTCGGGTGGTACCCCGCGCAGAAGGCGGCGATGCTCGACCCGATCGAGGCGATCCGTTATGAATAATCGGAAATAATCGTTAATTTTGTTCGGCTATGACCGCGCTGCAATCGAAATATTCGGGCTGGCTGATCCACCTTACGGCATGGGCCGTGATCTTCGGGATGCCGCTGTTCGTCACCTCCCCCGACCGGCCGCTGATGACCGGTTCGGAGTACCTGCGCTTCCTGCTCGTACCGCTCTCGTTCATGGTGGTCTTCTACACGAACTATTTCCTGCTGATCGAACGATACCTCTTCACTCGTCAGACAGGCCGTTTCCTGGGTGGCAACGCGCTGTTGATCGCCGCGGTGATCGTCGGGCTGCACCTCCTGTTCCGCTACGTGCTGCCGCCCGATGCGCAGCACCCGCCCCTGCCGCGGCCGTGGCAGGACTCCGTGCGTTTTTTCGCCGGAAACGCCGCGCTCTACCTGCTGGTGGTGGGTGCGGGAGTCGCCATCCGCATGACGGGCGGCTGGTACAAGGCCGAAGCAGCCCGGCAGGAGCTGGAACACAGCCGCACGCAGGCCGAACTGCAAAATCTCAAAAGCCAGCTCAACCCCCATTTTCTGTTCAATACGCTCAACAACATCTATTCGCTCATCCAGATCGACGCCGACCGCGCGCAGCAGGCCGTCCACGACCTGAGCCGGATGCTGCGCTACGTGCTCTACGAAAGCAGTTGCCCCACGGTGCCGCTGGCCGCCGAGGTCGAGTTCCTGCGCGACTACATCGAACTGATGCGCATCCGCCTGCCGCGCCACGTGGAAGTCGGAGTCTCGCTGCCCGAAGAACCGTCGCCGACGCCCGTGGCCCCGCTGCTGTTCATCTCGCTGATCGAGAATGCCTTCAAACACGGCACGAGCAACGACAGACCGTCGTTCATCCAGATCGACATCCACGAGCGGGGCGGCGAACTGGTCTGCTGCATCCGCAACAGTTGTTTCCCCAAGACGGCTTCGGATCGGAGCGGTTCGGGCATCGGGCTGAAAAACCTCTCGAAACGGCTGGAGATGATCTATCCGCAACGCCACACCTTCGAATACGGAGAGCGGGGCGGCACCTACACGGCGTCGCTGCGCATCAAACTGCACGAACGATGAAACTGAACTGCGCGATCATCGACGACGAACCGCTGGCCGTGGAGCTGATGGAGGGATACGTGCGCAAGACACCGTTCCTGACGCTGTGCGGCTCGTTCGGCAGCGGCTCGGCGGCCTTCGACATGCTGCGCGACCGCCCCGTCGACCTGCTTTTCTGCGACATCCAGATGCCGGGGCTGAGCGGCATGGAACTTTCGCGGATGCTCCCCGCCGACACGCGCGTGATCTTCACCACGGCTTTCAGTCGCTACGCCGTCGAAGGCTTCCGCGTCAACGCGGTCGACTACCTGCTCAAACCGATCAGCTATGCCGACTTCCTCGCAGCGGCGAACAAGGCGCTGGCATGGTTCGAACTGAAAAACCGCACCGAAACGCCCCCGCCGGCCGCAGCTCCGCAGAGCCTCTTCGTCAAGACCGAATACCGGCTGCGGCAGATCGGATTCGACAGCATCCTCTACATCGAGGGGCTGAAAGACTACGTGAAGATCCACGTCGAGGAGGAGACGCATCCCGTGCTCACGCTGACCAGTCTCAAATCGCTGGAAGAACAGCTGCCCGCCGACCGGTTCGTCCGCGTCCACCGCTCCTTCATCGTGCAGCCTTCGAAGATCCGCTCGATCGAACGCAACCGCATCATCTTCGGCAAGGAGTACATTCCCGTCTCGGAGAACTACCGGCAGGCGTTCTTCGACTTTCTGGCCGAACACTCGCTGCTCTTCTGATCTCCGCACGGCAACCCGCCGCTCGACAAGCCTACCGCCCCATCCGCTCCGCCTCGCGGTCGCGGATCGCGCGCAGCTCCTCCCGTCCGACGGGAAGACCGACGAAATCGGCCGGATAATCGGTTTCGATAATATCCGGTTCGGAGAGGAGCGTGCGCAGGTACTCCACACGCCGGTCGCGGCGATCCTTCACCCGATCGGCCGATCCCGTGACGGAGACGATCACCATCACGCCGCGGTCGTGGAGCTTTTCGTAGATCTCCGTCATGGCGGGATCCATCGCCTTGCGGCTCGCGGCGATGAGGTAGCTCCACGGAATCCCGCTCCGCTCGAAAGCCCGAAACTGCTCGGGCGTGCTGATCTCGATGCAGAACATCGCGTTGCGCACCCCCGCATTCCAATAGTACAGCGCCTCGTCGAGCGAGCGGACGCTCAGGAAGATGTTGTGGTATTCCGACCACGCGCCGCCCGGCAACAACTGCTCGACGTAATAATCCAGCGCCCGCCGTTTCTCCGCCTCACCGACGCCCTTCGTGTTGATATACTTGTTGTCGAAATTGAACGCCACCTTGTCTTTCCCCCATTCGAGCACCTCGGCGAGTGTCGGAATGCGGTAGTCGGTCACGTTTCCGTCGCGGTCGACCAGCCGGAACCGCTGCAACTCCTCGTAGGTGTAGTCGGCCACGCGCCCCTTGCCGTCGGTCGTGCGGTCGATCGTCAGGTCGTGCATGAGCACCATCACGCTGTCCTTCGTGAAGCTGAAATCGATCTCGAAGAAGGTCGGCATCATCGACAGCGTCTTCTCGCACGAAGCGATGCAGTTCTCGGGATACCCCTCCTGCATACCGCCCCGATGGGCGCTGATGATGATGTCCCGCCCGGGGACATAGCGGAAATAGGACTGGAACTCCTCGAACGAGGCGATCTTCACCGTGTGGTCTTCGCCCGCGACCGGATAACCGGCCTGCCGGCCGCCGCAGGAGAGCATCGTCGCCGCGGCGAGTATCGTCAAATAGCGTTTCATCGGTTGTATTCGTTACGAAAAATTACATGCGACCCGTCCGTCACGCCCCGACGGCCGACGGCACCCGCGCATAAGCGTCGACCAGCGCCGCCACGAGCCTGTCGTCGTCGATGCCGGTAATCCGCCGCACGGCAGCCGGCAGACCGATCCGGGCGATCGTCTCCCTGATCTCGGCACACTGCCCGTCGGCCGGATCGTCGAAACGCAGCGCTGCGGCGGCCGCGAGCGCCAGCTCGTCCACGGCAAGCCCGTAGCCCGCCGCCAGCGTGATCGGATAGGAGAAATAGAGCGGTGCGGAGAGCTTGCGGGCGGGATCGTGCCCCACGCGGGCTACCGTATCGCGCAGCCACGGATTGCGGAACCGCCGCAGCACGGAGTCGATGTAGGCGGCGTGCTGCGCCCTGCCGAAACCGAACTTGCGGATCAGCGCCTCCCCGCTCTGCCGCATCGCACCTCGCACCAGCCCGAAAATCCGCTCGTCGGCGAGCGCCTCGGCGATGGTGACATACCCTTTGAGATGTCCCAGATAGGCCGTCGCGCAGTGTCCCGTGTTCAGCGTGAAGAGCTTGCGTTCGATGTGCGCCTCCAACTCGTCGGTCAGGTGCATTCCCGACAGTTGCGGCGGTTCGCCCACCCACGCGCTCCGCTCGACGTTCCATTCGTGAAACGCCTCGGCGGCCACGTCCAGCGGTTCGGGAAAGGCGACGGGCGGCACGATGCGGTCGACCGAACAGTCGGCGAATCCGACCGTGCGCTCCGCCCATGCGGCCGTCGGCGCATCCAGCGCCTCGTATACGGACGCTTTGAGGCGCGAGGTCGCACGCACGCCGTTCTCGCAGGCGACGACGTTGAGCGGCGCAGCGACTCCGGCCGCTTTACGCGCCCGCAACCCTGCGGCGATGACCGGTGCGACCCGAGGCAGGACACCCAGCCCGACGGCCGTCGTCACCAGATCGGCGTCGACCAGCCGCCGTACCGCCTCCCCGCTGTCCGCCCGCACGGCCGACACGCCGGCGATCCGCAGCTCGGCGCAGATTTCGTCCATCACATGGACCGTATAGCCCCGCCGCCGGTTGATCTCGTCCACCAGCTGCGGATTCGCCTCCGCGAAACAGACCTCGTATCCGGCCTGCGACAGCAGGGCGCCGATAAAACCGCGGCCGATCTTGCCGGCCCCGAAATGAATGGCTCTCTTCATGATCGTCGTTCGTTTCCGGCAGTCGCTTCCCCGCACCGGACACCGCCTTCGCGGAACGGAGCGGAGGACTGCATTTTCAGAAAAGAATAGGGAACCGGAGTCCCCCATTCGCGTATTTTCGAATCACTTCGCAGTCGAAACGCAGGTGATCGCTCCCTGCCCGACGACCAGCTTGGAAGCCGCATCCTGCAACGCACCGTAGAGATAGTTGTCGGCCGGCACCGTCGTCGTGAAATCGATCGTCCTGGTCTGCCCCTCGGCGTTTATCGTCCGCGTCAGCTTGCCGTAGATCTTCACCGATTCGACCGTTACCTCGATCTTCGACTTGATACGTCCGACCAGAATGCCCGCGCAGCTGCTGTTCTCGTGCGCCGGATCGGCGGTCGTACCCTTGTCGCCGTCGTAATTGTAGAGCGTCGTCGACACCACGTCGGCATCCAGCGCGCAGTCGGTGATCGTGAAGGCGAGCGTCGCCCATCCGAACAGACCTCCGGTATGGGCGAGAAGATTCTCCCTGCCGGTGTTGTTGAGCACGTCGCCGAAGTTGCGGCAGCCGGTCGCATCGTGCGCGATCATGCCGCTGATACCGCCGATCGAGAACTCCGACGCGCCCTTGCCGCCGCCCCGGGCCTCGACCTTGCCGTAGTTGGTATTCCCCTCGAAGACCGCCGTACCGCCGCAGATACCGCCCATGCGGGCCTGACCGGTCTTCGCCTTGTCCGACACGGGGGCATCGGCCAGAACGTCGCCCCGATTCTCGCAGTTGCGGATCGTATTGGGCGTATCGCGGTTCTCGCCGTTGGCGTAGGCCGCGATGCCGCCCAGCAGGTTGTTGGCCGCCTGGGCGGTCGCCAGCGTGACGGGGGCCTCGTTGCGGCAGCCCTCCACGACATACCCCTTTCCGATATCGAGCCGTCCCAATACGCCGCCCACATAGACGGCCTTGGCCGCCGACACCTCGTCCGAGTAACGGATCTCGCCCTTGTTGACGCATCCCGTAACGTCCGAGTAGGCCCAGCCGCCGACACCGGCCACGGCCGCAGCGTCGCCCGGCGTCTTGCGGCGGACGGTGATCCGCCCCTCGTTGGTATTGTCCGCGATGACGTTGCCGGCAGCTCCCTGACCGAAGATTCCGCCGATCACGGTCGTACCGCTCGCATCGACGTTCATCGCGATGCCGGCCGTATTCGTACACCCCACGATCTGCGCCTTCTCGCCCAACTTGCCGGCGACGGCACCCAGCGTCACCTTGGCCGTCGCGGTCGTCGTGAACGAGCCTGCCACCCGCAGGTTCTTCACCGTACCGTCGAGCGTGGCGAAGATTCCCGCCTGTTCGTCGCTGCCCGAATAGTTCACCGTGAGCGTCTTGCCGTTGCCGTCGAACACACCCGCGAATCCGGCGATCGGCGTCCATGCCTCCGACACCGCGATGTCGGTGTGCAGGACGACCTCGCCCGCCGCGTTCTGGAAACGTTTCGCCGTGGGATCGACCGTCACTTCGGCCGCGAAGGCCCGCAGGTCGGCCTCGGAGCGGATGCCGTCGTAGACCTTCGCCGCGGCCTCGACCTTTTCGATCAGCCATGCGGGATAGTTCGTGCAGAGCGCCTTGAAACGCCCGGCCGCCGAGCAGTAGTAGTCGACCGCTTCGATCGTATAGACGGCGTTGCCGTCGCCCGCCTGCCGGTCGACGTTGAAGACGCTCAGCGCCACGCCCTCCTTTTCGAACTCTTCGAGCGTCCGCGTACCCTTGCCTCCCGCCTCGGCCGACATGTAGCTCGCCGCCGAGAGGTTGGCCCAGGAATACCCCAGTCCGACGTATTCGCCGGCCGGGCGGTTGCTCATCCAGCCGATCGGTATGCCGGCCGCCCCGGCATAGGCGAATGCCGACTTCATCACGGTGGTGTTTCCGGTGCAGATGAACTCCACGAAATGTTTCGCCCCCATCTCCGTCGCGATCTCGCACGAACGGCGCGCGGCGTTGATCGCATACTCGGTCAGCGTCGAGGGATAGGTGATGTTCTTGATGTCGAGCCACAACCGCGTGGGGCATCCCTCCTTCATCACCTCGCCGAGAAAATCTTCCAGCGAGGGCAGCTGTTCGCCGTTGGAGAGTCCGCCTCCCGCGCGCAGTTCGGCCAGCGTATGCTCCCACGGGTGCATCCCGTTGATCTGGCACTTGCCGTCGGCATGGGCCACGACGACGTTGTCGTCCTTCGTCCAGTAGATGTCGCACTCCGAGCCGTAGCATCCCTGCCCGATGGCATAGCGGAGCGAGGCCAGCGAATTGTCCGGCGCCTTGCACTCGGTCGCGCCGCCGCGGTGGGCGACGATGTTATTGGTACACGCGGCTGGCTTCAACAAGCCGTCGTCGACCTCTTCGTCGGGATTGGGAATCTGGCTCCAATCGGGCTGCGCGGGCCACTCGTCGTCGGTGCAGGCGAAAAGCAGGAGCGCGGCCGCAGTCAGTGAAAATATCTTTTTCAACATGGTTTTCGTTTTTTGAACATGCTATTCGTTTGCGATCGTTTCGCCGCCGCTCCGTACCCCCGATCCGTCCGCAAAGGGAGAATCGGGGGCCGGACGGACGACGCAGAGAGATCGGACATTACTTCTTGTAGTTCTTGACGCACCGCACGGCACCGCCGCATCCGTTGCCGAAATCGAATCCGCCGTTGGTGCGCATGTTGGCTTCGCGGCTCTGGTTCCAGATGCGCCAGCCGGCCTTCTTCGTGGCCGAATAGTCGCCGATGAGCGGGATGAACGAGTACATGCGCGGATCGTTGTCGCCCGGACCGTAGTCGTAACCCGTCTTGTAGAGGCGCCAGCCCTGACTGAACATGTTGAATCCGAAATCGGCGGCCGCCGTCGAAATCTTCTCGGCCGGACAGTCCGGATTGTAGATGTTCCAGTCGGAGGTGAAGAGCAGCGCAGCGAAGTTGGTCAGCGTACCGTCGCCGAAGGCGCGGTAGGTGGCCGTTGCGGCATCGACGGGATAGTCCGCCGCGCCCTGTGCATGGGCCGCCCAGACGAGATCTTTCCAGTCCTGCATGTTGGCGATGTGCCAGCCGTAGGGGCAGATGCCCTGGATCTGCATCTTCAGATTGGGATGCTCGGCTTCGGCCTGCGCGTCGCCCGCGGCCGTAGCCGCATAGACGGCCAGATCGGCCGGCATGATGCTTTCCAGTACATAGCGATCGCCCACGGCATCGATCAGCGTCGTGCCCGGTTCGCCGAACGGACAGTTTATCAGCACCGACGAACCGCCCTCGCAGGCGTTCAGTGCACCGTTGGCGGAACCCGTCAGCGACTCGTAGGAGCTGTACAGACGACCGTAGGTCTCGGCCAGCGGCCGGCCCGAGCCGTCCTTCGCCTCGACGATCGATCCGCCGTTCTCCTCCGTATCGTAGGCCGGATTGCGCGAAGCGTAGGGCGCTTCGTTGCCGTAGCCTCCCGTCTGATGACCGCTCACCAGTCCGCTGCCGAGCTTGTAGCGGCCGATCGTCGCGTCGCCCGCCCAGTGCAGACCGACGGTCATCCACGTCTTCGTACCGCCGTCGCGCGTCACGTATGCCTTGGTCGGATAGGCCGCCACCTCCGTATCGGGCATGCAGTTGGGCGTCGTCACGCGCTCCCACGACCAGGTCATCGCATTGAAATCGACCGTGAACCTGCGCACGCCGTCGATGTCGATGTCGGGGCCGGCGGGCAGCTGCGTCTCCGCCGTCGGTATCTCCGCGACGGTACCCTCCTTCGTCAACGCATAGCAGGGATAGGAGACCGTGCGGCCGTTCTTGTTGAGCAGCACGGGATTGCCGCCGTCGGCCGAACGCAGGAAGTAGAGCGTCCCCGTATATTCGCCGGCCGCCTTGCGCGTCAGCTCATAGGCATCGCCGACGGCCAGCGCGTCGGCCGACGCGCCGTACATGTAGTAGTAGTCGTAGGCGGCATTCTGCGTCACCGGAATTTCGAGCGTCGCCATACTCGTATCGGCCGATCCCACGACGATGCGGAGCGTCGCCGCACGCGGCCGTTCCTGATCGTCCCACTGCGAGGCGGTCAGCGTCAGCGTGCCGACGCCGCCGTCGCCGACGGTCAGCCAGTCGGCGGAGCCCTCGCCATAGACGACTTCATACGCATAGGCATCGCCCATGTTGCTCGTATAGGTCACCGTCTCCGATCCGCCGGCAGCCATGAACACGAGCTGCGCGGTCTCGGACGTAACCGCAGCGTCGGCCTTCTGACCGAGCTGCGTGAATTCGTAGTCGGCCGTCGTACCGTCGGCCGCAGCGATCGTGACGACCACCGTGCGGCGATACTCCGTGTTGGGTTGCAGCACCAGTTCGATGCCGTCCGCCGAGAGATCGTGGCGCGCGCCGCCGGCCGCCTCCTCGAAGATCGACGCCACGGTCGTCCTGCGCACCGTCGCCCATGCGGCCGAGGCCGGAACGGAGGCCTCCCACGCCATATCCGAAACCGCAGGCCCGACGTTGACGGTCACGGCCGAAACGAAGCTCTCGTTCCCCGATGCGGTGGTGCCGTCGGCATTGAAAAGTTCCACGTCGGGATAGAGCGAGATCCGCGTCGCGGTGTCGAAGCAATCGGTGCCGTCGTCGTAGCACGACACTGAAACGAGCAGGATCGCACAGATCCATGCCGCTGTTTTTATCGTAGATTTCATGTTCCTGTCGAATTAGATGTGTATCAATACCAGCCCTCGGTCTGCGTGAGATTCGAGTTCTTGTCCCGCGCGGATTTCGAAATCGGCCACAGAAGGATGTTCGTGTTGTTCCGGTTCGCCGCGAGGTAGTCGTTGTAGTCCCAGATCTTGTCGAGCCGGATCAGCGCCCACCAGATGACGCCCTCGGCCGGAAATTCGAGGAAATACTCGTCCACGAGCGCTTCGAGCACGGCTTCCTGCGAGGCATCGGTATAGTAGTCGTCTTTCCCGTAAGCACGTTTTGCGATGATGTTCAGCGATTTGAGCGCACCGCCGTAGTCCTTGCGGTAGTACTTCAACTCGGCATCCATCATCACGGCCAGCGCCGCACGATAGTAGATCAGATCGGCGTCGAGCACCATCTTGCCGGCACTCATGTCGCCGAGGAACTTGCGGCAGAAGGTCAGCCGGCCGCCGTCGGCACCGTAGTCGCCCTCGCCCAGATTGTACTTGACGCGGGTGTCGCCCCGGTTGTCGCGGCTGTCGCGGAGTTTTGCGAGGAATCCCTCGCCGTAGTCGAGCCACTGCGTCTCGTAGATCGGCACGGGATTGCCCTGATAACCCTTGGCCACGTAGGCTTCGGGAAAGGCGAAATACCAGCTGTAACCGCCCGTCTTGGATTCGGTCTGGTCGTTGTAGAGGGCGAAGACCACCTCCTTGCTGTTCTTCGAAGGCTTCGCGTTGTCGGCCATGCGGTCGAAAATCTGGCCGTAGTCGTCGCACAGCAGCGACGGGGAGATGCCGATCGCTTCGAGCGCATCCTCGGCACCGTCCAGGTAGGCGTCGCCGCCCTTCTGGGCGGAGTACATCCAGAGACAATACTCCGCTTTGAGCATCAGCACGGCCGTCTTCGTAGCCAGATACTTGTCCGATCCGAGCGCGTCGGAGAGCGCCAGCGCCGATTCGATGTCGGAGCCGATCCGCGCATAGACGTCGGCTTTCGGCGCACGCACGGGGTAGGTCTCGGGCTGGTCGACCGATTCGATCGGCCGCAGGTTCAGCGGCACGTCGCCCCACAGGCGCGCGGCCCAGAAATAGGCGTAGGCACGGGCGAAATAGGCCTGTCCCATCGCCCAGTTGCGCTTGGCGTCGGTCATCGGGATCGCGGTGTCGGGCGCGTATTTGAGCACGGCGTTGGCCTGATCGATCGCCGAGTAGAGGCCCGACCACCCGCAGGAGGTGATGTTGGCCGTCATCGTGTTCTGGATCACCTCGCGGCCGACCCATACGTTGAAGAGCGACGACGGCCCCCACATGTATTCGCCCACGCGCAACTCGCCCCAGTAGAAGACGTTGATCTGGCTCTGGACGAAATTCGAGCGGAGCTCGGAGTAGATGCCGTAGGTGGAACCTTCGACCTGCTCCGCCGTTTTCCACATGTTGCTGACCGACAGCTTATTGTCTTGCGTTATATCGAGCATGTCGCAGGATACGGCCGAGACGGATACCGCGACGACCGCGAACCATCCCTTTATGCTGCTTTCGATTCTCATGGTTGATCCGATTTAGAAGGTGACTTTCAGGTTGAAAAGGAACTTGCTCGTAGGCGGGAAGATGTTCGGCCGCGAATCGGAGCTCGAATTGGCCGTCGACACCGAGGTGTAGTGGCCCGAACTCGACGTGGCTCCCATACCCGTTTCGGGGTTGATCGCACCCGTGACGCCCGTCCAGTAGGCGATCGTATTGCAGGTAATGCCCACCGTCAGCTTCTTCATGTGCAGCTTGCGCACCCACCGTTCCGGCAGGTCGTAGTAGAGCGACACGTCGCGCAGACAGAGGTAATCGGCCTTCTCGACGTTGAAGTCGGAGGCGCGGCCCCAGTTGGCGTTGCCGTAATCGCCGTCGTTGGGGAAATAGCGGGCGTATTTCGCATTCGTGTCGCCCGGGTACTTCCAACAGTCGTAGACGTAGGAGGCGATGGCCGAGTTGCTCTGCCCGATCGTGTTCTGGATCATGCGGGTCTTCATGTAGTTGTAGATCGAATGTCCGAGCGCATAATCCAGGTAGATCGACAGCGTCAGCCGCTTGTAACGGAACGTGTTGCTGATACCGCCCGTCGAGTGGGGCACGACGTTGCCCAGGTAGAACATGTCCTCGGCGTTGATGATTTCATTGCCGTCGGCATCGCGCGCCGAACCGTAGCGGTTGCACCACTCGTAGTCGCCGGCGTCCTTGCGGCCCGGAATCTGCTGTCCGTCGCTCACGCGGTGGCCTTTCGACAGGGCGTCGTAATAGGCTGCGTCGGCCTCGGCCTCGGTTTGGATGATGTGGTCGATCTTGTAGCCGTAGATACGCCCCAGCGACTCGCCGACGGCCGTGCCGCCGAATCGGTATCCCGTCTCCGACATCTTGTAACCGCCTATGCGGTAGGCCTTCCGGCCGGTAGGATTGCCGTACATGTCCACCTCGTCGTAGGCGTACTCTTCGGGCAGGGACAACACCTTGTTGCGGTTGTAAGAGTAGGTCAGCCCGAGGTTCCACGAGAAGTTCTTGGTACGGATCACCTCCGCGTTCAGTTCGGCCTCGAAACCGTAGAAACGGGCGCTGCCCACGTTGGCCTTCACGCTCGAATAGGGGCCCGTGTCGGGCATGGTGATCGAGAAGAGCATGTTGTCGGTCTTCTTGTTGTAGTAGTCGAAGATGAAGCGCACGCGGTCGTTGAGGAACCCGACGTCCAGCCCCACGTCGAGCTGCGTGGTCGACTCCCACTGCATGTCGGCGTTCTGCATGGCCGACGGCAGGAAGGTCGTATGGCCGTTGTACTGCCCCGTGGCGAAGGCGCCGTAGGTGTCGTAGAGTCCGATGCCGTTGTTACCCGTCTGACCGTACGACACGCGGAGTTTGAGGTTGTTCATCGTGCGTCTGACCCCCTCGAAGAAGGGCTCTTCGCTGATGACCCACGCCGCCGAAGCCGCCGGGAAGAATCCCCACTGGTTGCCCTTAGCGAATTTCGAGGAGCCGTCGTAGCGGAACGTGGCCGAAACGATGTATTTCTGTGCGAAGTCGTACGACACGCGGCCGAACAACGACATGAGCGCCTGCTTTTCGTCCTTGTTCGACGCCTTGAAGTTGATGCCCGAATCGAGAATGGGCACGTCGTCCGAAGCCGAACCCGTCGAGTTGGAGGTGAGGTACCAGTAACGCTGGCTCATCAGCTCGTAACCGAGCGTCGCCCCTACCGTATGTTTGTCGGCGAAGGTGCGGTTGAAGGCCAGGTGCGCCGTGAAGGTGTCGCGGACGGTCTGCGTGCGCGTCTCGGTAGTCGAACGCGTCTGGCTGATGAGGTTCGGGTAGCCGTCGACCTCGCCGCGGGCGTAGTAGCTGCCGCGGTAGTTGTTGCCGTAATAGTTGTACTGGGCCGTCGCCGTAAGCCCGTCGATGATCCGCCATTTGAGGTTGAAGGTGCTCGAAATACGATCCGTGGCGGCCTCGCGGTCGTAGAACGCTTCGTAGAACGAGGCCAGCTGGGCGTTGGCGTTGCCGCCGCTGGACATCCAGCCGACCTCCTCGTCGAAGCCGCGCGCCGTCGGGGCGAACATGATTCCCCGGCCGAAGGCGTTGAAGTAGTTGTCCACGAACTTGCTGCTCCGCTGGCGCGAAATGTCGAACGTCGTGGAGGCTTCGAGGCTCTTGGTGATCTTGAAGCTGGCGTTGCCGTGCGTGGTGAAGACGTCGTAGTCGCTCATGGCGAAGACGCCGCCGTCGTCGAGGTAGCTGATCGACGCGGCGTAGCTCATCCTGTCGCTGCCGCCGTTGACGCCGATGTACTCCTTCTGCCAGAAGGCTTCGCTCATCCATTGATCCTGGAAATCGGTATCCGTGAAGATGATGACCTTGCTGTTGTCGAGCGGATCGAACATCCACTCGTAGCCGTCGGGCACCGTACCGCCGTATTCCAGATAGCGCGTGGTGAACTGGTTCCTGTTCGACGTGTTTCCTATTCCCACGGCGACATTGGCGCCGTCCAGCCACGAACTGGCGGCCAGCGTGCCGGTCGACTTGGCGTAGATGTTGGCGATGGCCGGACGCACCAGCGCGATCTGCTCGCGCGAACTGAGCAGGTCCCACTTCTTGGTCGGCGCCGAGAAACCCACCTGTACGTCGAAGACGACCTGGGGTCCCTGCGAGGGGCTGCCCTTCTTCGTCGTGACGATGATGACGCCGTTCGATGCGCGTGCGCCGTAGATCGCGGCCGAAGCGGCGTCCTTCAACACCTCCATCGACTCGATGTCGTTGGGGTTGACGCCGCTCAGGTCGTCGCGCAGCGCCCCGTCGACGATATAGATCGGGTCGTTGCCCATGTTGATCGACGATCCGCCGCGGATCAGGAAACGGGGCGCCTCGCCCGAAAGCGAGCTGTTGGTGGCCACCCGCAGACCCGCGACCTTGCCTTTGAGGGCGTCGCCCACGGTCGAGACGGGAGCGCCGTAGAGCTTGTCGCCGTCGATTTTGGAAATCGAGGTGGTCAGCGTCTTACGCGACTGGGTACCGTAGCCGATGACGACCACCTCGTCCACCATTTTGAGATCCTCCTCCATCGCCACGTCGATCGTCGTGCGTTTGCCGACGGTCTCCTCGACGTTCTTATAGCCCAGATAGAGGAATTGCAGCACCGACGCCTCGCCGTCGACACGCAGCGCATAGCGTCCGTCGTTGTCGGTGGTAACGCCCTTGTAGGTTCCGGCCACCATGACCGTAACGCCCGCCAGCGGATTGCCCGACCCGTCGCGCACGACGCCCGAAACCGCGATCGTCGACGCGGAAGAGGGGGGGGGTACGGCCGCCTTGGAGATGCGCACCAGCCGCCCGTCGAACTCGAAGGCGACCTCCTGCCCGGCGAAAATCCGGTCGAGCACCGCACGGAGCGGTTCGTCGACCACGTCGATCGAAACGCGGGCGTTGGTATCGACGTTGGCCGTGCGGGTGATGAAGGCGTACTGGTAACGTTTGGTGATGTTTTCGAGGATGTCCGAAATCGCGGTGTCGCGCATCGACAGCGTGATGCGCTGTTCGGCGCCCTGCTGTTGGGCCGCCGCTCTCCCGATTCCGCAGCATGAGAAGAGGATCAGCAACAGCAGGCCTCCGAATATTCCCACGCTTCTTCGGTTCGTGTAGAGATAATTCATAGGTTTGTTCAGGTTTTGCAGATTTAATTTAGGTCTCAAAATTCCGAGTCGGAAAATGGGCAACGACATTTTCCGGCTTTTTCCATCATTCCTTTCCCATAGGCATATATGCGTGTTTCAGGTTCGTTTTCAACAGTCGGCTTCGGTGCGTCATACGGCCCCTACCGGCGGGCGCGCTCGATCTCGATGATGCGGCCGTCGCGCCGGATGTGCAGCGTGTGGTGGATATTCAGCGCGTCGAGCAGTTCGTCGATCTCCCAGCCGCTGGCGAACGTGGCGAAATACTCCTCGCCGAGCAGCGACGTATCGCGGATGACGATCTGCACGTCGAACATACGTTCCAGATCGCGGGCGATCTCACCGAGCGTCTTGTGGCGGAAGGCGTGGAAACCGTCGCGCCACGAGATGTAGTGCGCACAGTCGAACCGCTCGCGGACGACCGCGTTCGTGGCGTTGTCGACCAGAATCTTGTCGCCCGGACGCATCAGGATGGTCGCGCCGCCGTCGCGCTTCAACCCCAGCGCGACACTTCCCTCCACGAGCGACGTCTCGACATACTTGTCCTCGTTGTACGAGCGGAGGTTGAAACGGGTTCCCAACACTCGGATACTGACGTTGCGCGTATCGACGCGGAAGGGCCGCTCGGGATCCTTGGTCACGTCCATGTAGACTTCGCCGCTGACGAAGAGCTGCCGCTCGCGGTCGAAACGGTCGGGGTAAAAGACATAGGTCCCCGAATTCAGCCATACGTGGCTCCCGTCGGGCAGCGTGATGCAGCGGGTCTGCCCGTAGGGCGCGTAGACCTCGACCCACTCCGGCTGCTCCGCGACCTGCCGCGACGCGAGCAGATAGGCGCAGACGACGAGCGGCACGAGCAGCACCGCCGCAGCCTGCGACAGCCTCCGCCACAGCCGTTGCAGGCGGAGTTTTCGGCCGAAGAGCCGTCCGGCCAGAGCACGGTAACGCTCGTCAAGCGTCCGCTGCGGCACGGACCGTTGCAGCGAACGCTCCCAGAAGGCGTACAGCTCCCCGCTCACGGGATCGTCTTCCCGCAGGGTAAATTCCTCCTCGGCGTCGTGTTCGAGAAACCATTCGCGCAACCGTTCGCGCACGCCGGCATCGCCCCCGTGTTCGAGGTAACGCCTGAGCAGATTCTTATCTATTTTTTCCATCGGACTTCCGGCTTTTAATACTAATACGCAACAAGGCAGCAGGCACACCCGGTCGGACATGCGTTTTTTTTCGAAAAAATTCGTTCTGCTGTAAAATACGGCCGTCGGTTTTCGCCGTTTTCGCAGTGCGATCCCGCAGGCCTACGGCCTGCTAAAACCGAGTAAAAGGAATCAAAATCATGGTTGCGCGAAGCGCACAATCGTTCCGCATTGCGAAAAAGCGGGAAGAAGAACGGGCGGCGGATGCGCCGTCGAAAAC
>ERZ825384.1031-NODE-1031-length-34306-cov-3.671104_pt1 | contig 34306 bp, 30 predicted proteins | sample MGYA00519931_ERZ825384 | MGnify/ENA primary metagenome ERZ825384 (study PRJEB31778, sample SAMEA3449200) | human gut metagenome | biome: human gut; feature: human-associated habitat; material: faeces | place: United Kingdom | collected 2010/2012 ...
TTGTGAGAAGATTTTTTGTCAGTTGTGTCCAAATTTCTGAAGCGTACGCGGTACGTACGTTGATGAAATTCGGGTGCGACTGGCGGAAAATCAGCCACAAAAGCAAGTGCAGGAAAGACTCCGAGAGTACATTTTATTAAAAGTAATAAAAAAGTATCGTCTCACCTCTTTGATGCGGTACTTTTTTATTTTTTGCTTTTAATAAATTGAGAAGGAGTAGTGTTGTTTTCCTTCAGATATATCAGATGTCACCTGTAGGTGGTGAGCAACAAATCAGTATCAGTGGGGGCTTCCCGATCTCTACAGGTGGGGGAGGATGTCACTTCCAAAGAAAAAATTCAATAACTTTGATAAAAAAATCATCAATTGGTGAAAGGAAAAGCTTGCAAATGTCTTTATGTATAAGAAGCTTACAAAGAGCAAAAAATTTGTTAATGACACTTACAAAAAGAAAGAAAAATTTATTAATTAGTGAAAGAAAAAACTTTTAAATGTTTTTTAATATAAAAGATGATTATAAAGAGGAAAAATTATATTTCAACATAGTTAATAAACATAGTTTCAGAGATTCCTAAATGGTTGTCAATCACTGTGGAACATTTCTTCCAAAAGACTGTTAATATTGGAAAGCTACGCAAGACTATGCAGGGGATATAGCGAGAGTGTAAGTTATAGAAAATAAAGTTATTTTAATATAAAGATTATTGCTGAAAAAATATAAAAAATTATAACTATTGATAAATTTATGGTGATTATTCATAAAGTATAGAAATATTTTTGATGACAAATTAGTACCATTGATGGTAAAAAATTAGAAATAAAAAATGTCAGATAATAAAGAACTATATTCACAGTATTTGGTAAAAAAAACGGGGAACTAGCAATATACAGATAATTCATTACAGGAATTATTTTAAAGAAAGCGGGGAAATACTATGAAGAACGTGAAGCGAAACCAAGGACAATGGAAACGACTCACAGCAATCCTTATTGTTGCAGTAATGTTATTTACGACACCGCATATTGTAGGATTTGCTTCAATGAGCAGTGAGGAGGCAGTAACAACATCTGCGGCTAAAACAGGTATGGCAGAGCAAGGCGAAGAACAGAATACGGGGGATAAGTCTGTCCAGACCGAAGAAGCAGGGGCGCAGGAAGCATCTGATCAGCCGACCGAATCCAGGCTAACTTCTGATACGCCTAAAAAGGAAGAAGTGCAGCCAGAGAGCGATAATGCAGAAGAAAAAGCAGCGGAGAAAACTACAGAAAAGCAGACGGAAGAAACAAGTACTAAAGAAGATGCAGAGACAGGGAACGAAAGGAACATAGAAGCAGCTCAGGAGCAAGTGACAGAAGAAAAAAGTTCTAGTGAAGAAGAAACTTTGCCAGAGGAAGAATCAGCTGAAGAAGCCGATACAAGCGAAGAATCCGATATAAAAGAGAAAAAAATTTTTCGATATGAAAATGACGATGTAAAAGTAGAAGTAAAAGAGTCCGAAGCAGGAGTTATCGCTGATAGTGCAAAGTTACAGATCGTGCCGATTGAACAGGATAATGAAGAAACACAAAAACAGTATGCAGAAGTAAAGAAGCAGCTTCTGGAAAAGGCACAGAATGAAATCTATGATATTGCAGGATTTCTGGCTTACGACATTTCTTTCGTAGATGAGAATGGGAATAAGATAGAACCAGATGGAAAAGTTCAGGTTTCTATGGAATATAAAAAGATCACAATGCCAGAAGAGTTGAAAGACCGTAAGGACTCTAAAGATACGGATGTAACAGTAATGCATCTGGAAGAAGATACATCGGGTAAAGTAAAAGAGGTAGTAGATCTTTCAGAAAGTAAACAGTTAAAAGATATTACAACTACCACGAAAAAGGTTGTCAAAAAAGTTGATTTTGAAACGGAGAGTTTTTCGACATTTACAATTATCTGGAAGCAGAACAGCCGGATACAGACAACTGTAAACCTTGTTGATGACAGAGGAACAGCGATAGAGCTTTCAGAGACAAATGCTGTATTGAGTAATCTGGAAATAGATGCAAAATCTTTCTATTTATCAAGTATAACGGAAACAAACTATAGTCAGTATTATAAATTAACAGATAGTGAACAACAGAGTTATCAATTAATGAAAGCGGTTGTTACAGATTCTGGTACTTCTTATGATGGAACGAATGGAACGGATATTATTTCATTAGAAGTGGAGAATCGTACTACATATTACAGAACTAAAAGTGGACAAAATAGAGAAGAATTACAAAATAAAACGCTTTATTTTGTTTACACAGAGATGTTATCGACAGTTGAAACGGTGGACAGCGCATCTAAGGGAATCAAGATTAAAATGATAGACTTGGAAGGAGAGGCTAATAAATATCTTAAGAATGGAGATAATTCAATTAATTTAGATGGAAATTACGGTAATGGAACTATTAAAAATAACTTGCTGGAAAGACGTTTGGGAACAGATGGTTATCCGATAGCAAAAAATGGTGCAAAAAGTCTGTCTGGCTTATTTAGTGGGGCAACAGAAACAAACCACTTATTTATCAAAAGTATCTATGCTAATACAGGATACTATGAATACAGTAGTTTTGAAAATTATGCCTATTTAGATACCAGCAGTTCAGGTTCGACAGGCAGCAGTGCAAAGGAGTTTAAGGTATATAAGCAGATAGGGACACCGAAAAATGAGGACTTATATTATTACAAACGTGGTAATTTTATGCCGTATAATTCCATCATTGATGGCCGTTTTTCAACCAATAAAAATTTGTACGATGAAGACGGAAAGGCCCTGACAGATACTGCTCCAAGAAAAGGAGAGAAGTTATATCTGGTAAACGGAACTCCAAATTACTATTTTGGAATGGAAGTATCAGCCAACTTTGTTCAGCAGAAGAATGGACAGGTCACACAAAATGGAAAAAAAGAGCCAATGGTCTATGAATTCAACGGCGATGATGATATGTGGGTTTTTATAGATGGGACATTAGTTCTTGACATTGGTGGTATTCACGATGCACATTCCGGTAAGATAAACTTTGCAACTGGTGTAGTTTCATGGAAAGATTGTGTGACAGGTGGAACACCAGCGGAATCTACTACCACGATTAAGGAATTATTTAAAGAGGCAGGTTACTTCCCAGATGGAACTGCGTGGAATGACAATAAAGTTAGTGATTATTTCAAAGGAGATACTTTCAAAGATTATTCCAGCCATACGATGCGTATGTTTTACTTTGAGCGAGGCGCAGGTGCTTCTAATCTTCATATGAAGTTTAATCTTCCGGTTGTTCCAGATGGTTCGATTGAAGTAAAGAAAGAACTTTCTAACACAGATAAAGAAAAGTATGCGAATGTTCTGTTTAAATTTAAAGTATATGCACAGAAATCCAAAGGGGATGGAACATTTGAAGAAAATACTTATGAGGTACTAAAAGCAGCAAAGATGGCGGATGGTACTGCTGTAACTTTCGATGATCATGGAGCATTTTATTTAAAACCAGGCCAAAAAGCAACATTTTCTGGTTTAAAGGATAATCAAAAATATTATGTCGAGGAAATTGGTGTAAAGTCAGAAGAGTACGATGACATAAAAATTAATGATGTCACTTATACAGCATATACAGAAAATGAAAATGAGGAAGGGAAAAAAGTTAAAGACATCCGCACTTCGAAGGAAGTAGCTGAGAATCGAAGATTAGTTGTATTCACAAATAATTGTTCTGCAGCCAATAAAAGAGAGCTGCGTATAACCAAAGCGATGCAGGAAGGGCAGACGACAGACGGCACGTTTAGCTTTAGGATCTACTTAACAAGTACGGAAGGAGAATTGGTTCCATATGTAGGCCCATATTATTTATATTGTGTAAATGATAGAGGGGAGAATAAGACGGAGACAATTTACTATAAGAATGAGAATGGAACATTAAGAGCGTTGGAGTCTGGAAAGGTGGAAGTAGCAGGAGATACAGACTCTACTGGTAAGGTTGCAGGGATTCCTGTAGGATATACCATCAGCATAACGCAGATTCTTTCAGGTACAAAGTTTAAGGTTGAAGAAATTAATCTGAATAATCAGGAATACAAAGTGCCGACGATAACGGTAAGTGACTGTAAAGATGTGGATACATCTAAGGAGTATACTGCAGAAGGAACGATTGAATTAGGAAATGATGCTTCTGTACTTGTTACAAATCATAAAAATTATAAAGTGATAAAGGCAGAAAAACAGTGGAAAGATTCTAAAAAATCGGATGGAACAGGAGAGGAAAATTTTGATTTAAAAGATGATTTAAAACCAAAAAGCACATTTTTAGGATTATATTACAAAGATGTTGCCCAGCCAGAACAAGTTAAAGAGGTAGACGCGACAAAACAATGGGCCTGTGAATTTGAAATTCCAGGTAATCCGAATCTTTCTGATTATAAAGTAAGAGAGGTTGTGAAAAACGGGGAAAATAATTACAACCCAGTAAATAGCGAAGAATATATTAAACTTGGAAATTATATTTATCAGGTAACCTATTCAGATTCAGAAAAAACGGAGACTACGGAAGGAGTAGAAGAAAAGACAGTTTCGGTTGTTAACACATTACAACGAGGAAGTATCGAGATTACAAAGAATAATGCCAATAAAGAAAAGCTTGGTGGTGCAGAATTTAAGATAACAGGACCGGATAATTACGAAAAAACTGTTACAACACCATTAGATGGACCGAATAAAGGTATTGTTGCTACTTCTGATTTACTTCCAGGAGAATATACAATAACAGAAACAAAAGCTCCGGAAAATTATAACTTATTGGCGAATCCAATTACTGTTGTAGTAGGAACTACAGAGGGAGAAAGTGCAAGTTCTGGATTTACAGTAGTGGGAGATTCGAATACACATTATTATTATGATTTGAAAATGGAGATAACGAATAATAAACTCTTTGATATGCCAGCAGCCGGAGGCGGTTTCCGAGCCACGATCTTTGGTGTAGGAATTATGATCATAGCCGGAGGATGGTATATCATCCGAAGGAGGAGAAGAATCATATAGAACGGAAATCTATTCTATAAGGTACTTATGACACTTTTATTTTAATATGACAGGGTTCATTCGCCCTGTATATATAGGATACTCGGGGACAAACAGTTTATGTTTCAAAAATAACAAAGAAAGCGGGGAACAAATATGAAGAAGTTATGGAAGAAACTATTAGCAGTGACAACAACAGTGATGATGGCGATCACATTATTACCAGCAATGGCGAATGCCGAGAGTACGATTACAAATCCTCAGGCAAAAGGAAGTTTAACTATTAACAAAACAACAGATAAAGAAGATGCTGATGGAAAATATCCAGGATTAGGCGGGGCAGAGTTTACTATTTATAAAGTGGCAAGTTTAGAACCAGGAACGAATGGTAAATATAAAGCCTGGAAGCTGACGACAGATTTTGCAAGCTTAAATTTAACACCAGACACTTTGGGAAGTATCAGTACAGCAGATTTAGAAGCAAAAGCAAATGAGGCAAAGGCGATTGCATCTAAATTAACAGGACAGAGTCAGACAACAGCTGATGGAACAGGCGAGACTAGAAAAGGTGAGGCTACATTTAGTAATCTAGAGTTAGGATATTATCTTGTTGTTGAGACAAAGACACCTAGTAAATATGTTGCAAGTAAGCCATTCTTTGTATCAATACCTGAAACAGTAACAACGGCTGACGGTTCAACATGGAATTATAATGTCAGTGTTTCTCCAAAGAATCAGGGGATTCCAGATACAGATAAGGTACCGGATAAGAAGACAGTTGGTGTAGGAGACGAAGTTACCTATACGATTACAGGTCCTACAGTTCCAAATTATGATGAAGCTTATAATGAGACAACATTGAAGTATGAAATTACTGATACATTGTCTACAGGTCTTACATTTGCTAAAGATAAAGCAGATTTAAAAGTGTATACTACAGACGTAAATTCTCCATTAGTTGAAGATACGGATTATACATTTGAGTATGATTCTACCGCAAATAAAATTACAATTTCTTTAATTTCATCTAAAATCAGAGACTTAAAGGGTGAAGCAATTCATGTGAAATATACTGTTACAGTAAATGAAAATGCAGTTGTAGGTTCTGATGGTACTATAAATAAGGCGGAAGTAGAATATACAAACAACCCTGATGGAACAACCGATGGAAGTAAGAAAGAAGTAAAAGTATATTCTTTCAAAATTAAGATTAATAAGAAAAAGGATAATGGTTCACCATTAAAGGGAGCAACATTTGGATTATATAGAGATGCTGCTTGTGCAGATAAGATAGAAGAAGCTACATCTGGTGATGATGGTGTAATTAATTTTGGTGATGCTTCTAAACTAGCGGCAGGAACCTATTACTTGAAAGAGTTACAGGCGCCTAGTGGATATAGTGCATTAACTTCTGTTGTAAAAGTTGTTATTTCTACAGCTACACCAAATGATAATACGATATATGATTTTAAATATAGCATGAATGAAGGAGATGAAAACAATGTTGGGGAAGATGGAGTGATTTCTCTTGATATTACCAACAACAAAGGCTTCAACCTCCCAGCAACCGGTGGCATGGGTACTTACCTCTTCACAATCGGCGGTCTTGTAATCATGGCTGGTGCAGCACTTCTTCTTATCGCTTCTAAAAAAAGAAGAGCATAATAAAAATGCACAGTAAAGAAGCATTTACAGAGAGAACATAAATAACAAAAAGAACATACTAGAACATATTAATTGAAGGAAAATGAGACAAAGCAAATTTTGTTTCTGAATAAGGATGATTGCCGAAAGGCATATTTACGGGGAAGCCATGTATGGCTTCCCCATGATTACAACAGGGTGTGAACGGGATGAAACAAAAGATTATAAATATAGTATTGGCCCTGTTTTTTTTAGCAGGATTAGGTGTTACATTGTATCCGGTGTTCAGTGACTGGTATATCAGCAGACATCAGGGGCAGGTAGTGGATAATTACGATAAGAAAGCGGCACAAATGTCGCAAAAGCAAATTAGTGAGGCCTTGAAAAAGGCAGTAGAATATAATAAAAAACTTCTTGGAAATGTCGTTTTGACAGACCCATTTGATCCAGAAGCGGTGGAAAAACAGAATGAGGATTATGATAATATTTTAAATATTGCTGGGGACGGTGTGATGGGAGCGGTAGAGATACCTTCAATTGATGTGTATCTGCCAATCTATCATGGGACAGACAGCAAGTCTTTAGAAAAAGGAGCAGGACATCTTGAAAACAGTTCTTTTCCGGTAGGGGGAAAAGGAACGCATTCAATTATTTCGGCCCATACTGGTCTGCCATCGGCAAAAATGTTCGATAATCTTACAGAGGTAAAAGAGGGAGATATTTTTTATATTCATGTATTGAATCGGACACTGGCTTATGAAGTGAATCAGATTAAGGTAGTTCTGCCGGAGAATATATCCGATCTGTTAATTAATAAAAATAGAGATTATGTAACGTTGATAACCTGTACGCCATATGGGATTAATAGTCACCGCCTTCTTGTAAGAGGGGAGAGGATTCCGTACAGGGAAGCAAAGAAAAAAGATAAATCTGAAAGCAAAACCAATAATACGTGGAAAGCGTATGCACTTGTAGGCGTTCTTGCAGTTGTCTTAATAATTTTATTATGGTATTATTATCGTATAAGACCAAAAAAGAAAAAAGCAAGGAAAAAACAGGTTAGGCGAAATGAAAAGTAAGATATTAGGAATACTGATCACACTGCTTTTTGTGGCAGGATATGCGACGTTGAATTATCCGGTACTTGGGACGCTTTATAATCAGATTCGTGAGGGAAAGGTAATCGACTCTTATGATCATGCAGTCCATACGATGAACAAAGAGAAACTTCAGAAATATCTGGAAGATGCGCAGAAGTATAATGAGATGCTGGCAAGAGAGAATCCACAGCTTTCTGATGCATTTTCACAGGAAGAGAAGAAGTCGGACAGTGCGTATAATCATGTTTTGGATATGGAAGAAAGCGGAGTCATGGGGGCTTTGGAGATTCCAAAAATCTCGCTATATCTTCCCATTTATCATGGAACATCGCAGGAAGTACTGGAAAAGGGAATAGGGCATCTTGAGGGCACTTCCATACCGGTTGGAGGCAAGAATACGCATGCTGTATTAACAGGGCATCGAGGACTTCCGAGTGCGGAACTTTTTTCTAATTTAGATCAGTTAGAAAAGAATGATGAATTTTATATTCATATTTTGGGAAAGAACCTTGCGTATAAGGTGTTTAATGTGGAGACAGTGAAACCGGAAGAAATGGAGCATCTGACTATCGCAAAAGGGCAGGACAGAGTAACACTGGTGACTTGTACTCCATATGGAATTAATACACATCGTTTGTTAGTTCATGCAAGAAGAGTACCATATAAGACAGAAAGTACTAACTCCCAGAAGAATACGTTATGGAGGTGGTTATTGAAGCAGAGGACTTTCTTGATTTCGACAGGAGTTCTTGTACTTTTGATTATTTACAGTCTGGTGCGTAGCAGGCAGCGAAGGCGGCAAAAGAGACGCAAACATAAAAAGAAGTCAGGCAGTAAAAAGAGAAAGTGATAAAACAAATCCATAACCGATCATGAAAAAGGAGGAACAATTGATGAAATCTATAATAATCAAATACAGCAAATATATTCTTACCTTGTTAGCTGTAGCTGCGATGGCAGTAGGATTATTAATGCCGACCCAGATTAAAGCGGCAGACAGTTATAACAAAGATAAGAAAGGCAGCATAACAATTAATTTAGATGATGTAAAGCAGGGAGACAGCGTTACCAATAAGGCCGGCGTTTCTGTTAGCATTTATCAGGTTGCATCTATCAGTCATGATGAAGTAAATATTTCTTTTGATATTGTTAGTTCTTTGGAATCTACAGGTGTAGATGTCAATGACATTACAACAAGTGATAAGAACCTGAATGCGGCGAAGAAGCTTACTACTGTCATTGACAATTCTGGTATTTCAGCAGTAACAAAGAAAACAGATAGTAACGGTAAAGTTAGTTTTACCAATCTGGCGCAGGGAATGTATCTTGTCGAAGAAAAAGACAGCGCTTCTTATGGAATGTTTTCTCCATTTTTAGTTGCGATTCCATATATGGAAGATGGACAGAACTGGATTTATGATGTGGAGACTTATACCAAGGGAGTAAGTAATCAGCAAGGTTCTTTAGAAGTAACAAAGGCTTTAGTTTATATGGATCCGGAAACAGGGAAGATTTATAATCTGCAGGCGCCGGAATCTTATGAGGAAGAGAATGGAGAGACTGTTCCAGGAGCAAGATATTATGTTGGACTGTTCTGCGATGCCGAAGGAACGATTCCTTATGGAAAGAATTATTTGAAGACAATTGATTTTAATGGAAGCCACAGTGAGACAATAAAGTATGATAATCTTCCAGACGGTACTTATTATCTGTTTGAAACAGATGAGAATGGTGTTCCATATGCTATGGGAGAGACACATACAGAGCAGGATAGAACCTATAAATGTGTAGTTGGAGATGGCTCCGGTGATTCTGCAGATAATAAAGTGCAGTTACAGGGCCGTCCACAGGGAAAGATGAATATCAGTAACGTATTTACTATTATTCCTGAAGATTTCTTGGTTGTAGCAGAGCTGACCATTGAGAAGAAGGTGCTTGATCAGAATGGACAGCAGACAACAACAAATGATACGTTCTATGCTTCTGTCTACAAGCAGACAGGTTCAGACGATAATGTAGAGAATGAACTTATTCAGACAGTACACTTACAGCAGAATGGTAAGGTGACTGTACCTGTTCGAGTTGAGAAGGATGGCAGTACAACGAAAGTTTACATAGAAGAGACAGATGCAGATGGTAACACGATTGATCCAGATAATTTTGCTTATAAGATCAGTGGTGAGGGCAATGTAGAATTATCTATGGAACAGCAAACTGGTACGATTACTCTTACAAATAGAGAAAAAGGTGACGAGGAGGAAGAGACAACCTCTAGTGAAGAGGAGACTACTTCAACAGAAAAGGAAAAGACACCACCTAATAATAATACTAAGAAGTCTAAGAGTGGTAAGACTGGCGATACTACACCAATCCTGACATGGATTATTATTGGAGTGGCTGCAGCCGTTGTGATTATCTTCCTTGTAGTAAGAAAACGAAAAAGTAAATAAAGCGTGATATAGCGTTTTCAGTATGCAGATACTTTCCGTATATGAGTGAATTGGTTACCATTTTTTAACTACATTTTATGGATAGCACTGATAATAATATATAGTTATACTGAGTATTAATAATTTTAAAGCAAGTAGAAAACCTCTACTTATATTCTTAAATTCCTACACCAGGCAATTTGATTCAAACAAAATCAAGCCCAAGACAGTACCCGAAGAGAGAAGCCGCCCTATATCTGTGGTCTTAGAACGAGGACTGAATGTGAGCCGTCAAGCGAACACTCAGCCCACAGTGATAAAGTCACAGATATAGGGCGGCTTCTCTCTTCGGGTGCGTCTATTTCTTATATGAATTAAATCAGAACAAATATTTGGATTTTGTCTGTACATTTGTTCGCATATTTGATATAATCGGAAACATACTACGATAAGAGGGAGGATTTGCTTCATGGACCATTTCGAATTAGTGTCGGACTTCGCGCCGACTGGAGACCAGCCACAGGCGATTGAGGAGCTGGTAAAGGGATTTAAAGAAGGGAATCAGTTTGAGACTTTGCTTGGAGTTACTGGTTCTGGTAAGACATTTACGATGGCGAATGTCATTGCACAGTTGAATAAGCCGACGCTGATTCTGGCACATAATAAGACTCTGGCAGCGCAGCTTTACAGTGAGTTTAAGGCATTTTTTCCACATAATGCGGTAGAATATTTTGTGTCTTATTATGATTATTATCAGCCGGAAGCATATGTTCCTTCTACGGATACTTATATAGAGAAGGATTCTTCGATTAATGATGAGATAGATAAGCTGCGCCACAGTGCGACAGCAGCGCTGATTGAAAGGAAGGATGTCATTGTTGTGTCATCGGTTTCGTGTATTTACGGCATTGGTAGCAAGAACGATTATGCGAAGATGATGATTTCGCTGCGCCCTGGAATGGAGATTGACAGGGATGAGGTTGTGCGCCGTCTGATTGATATCCAGTATGTGCGTAATGAGCTTGATTTTAAGAGAGGCAGTTTCCGTGTACGTGGAGATGTGCTGGAAGTTGTGCCGGTTTCTTCTTTTGAAGATGCGATTCACATTGAATTTTTTGGTGATGAGATTGATCGGATTATGCAGGTCGATGTGCTGACGGGAGAGATTAAGGCAAGTCTTAATTTTGCGATTATTTTTCCGGCTTCGCATTATGTTGTGCCGCAGGAACAGATTGAGCGTGCGGTGAAGACGATTAAGGAAGAACTTGACGAGAGAGTGGAATATTTTAAGGAGAACGATCAGCTTTTAGAGGCACAGAGAATTTCAGAACGAACGAATTTTGATATAGAGATGTTAAAAGAGACAGGATTTTGTTCTGGAATTGAGAATTATTCGAGACATCTTACGGGATTAGAGCCGGGGAAGGCTCCGTATACGCTGATTGATTTCTTTGGGGATGATTTTCTTATGATTGTCGATGAGTCGCATATTACGATTCCGCAGGTGCGTGGAATGTATGCAGGAGACCGTTCAAGAAAGCAGACATTAGTTGATTTCGGATTCCGACTGCCTTCAGCTTTAGATAACCGTCCTCTTAATTTTGATGAATTTGAGGAGCGAATTGATCAGATGCTTTTTGTATCTGCGACTCCGAATGTGTACGAGGGAGAGCATGAGATGCTCCGGGCAGAACAGATTATCCGTCCGACAGGACTTCTTGACCCACCGATTGATGTTCGGCCAGTAGAGGGACAGATTGATGATTTGATTAGTGAGATTAATAAAGAGGTAGCAAAGAAGAATAAAGTTCTGGTAACTACCCTGACGAAGCGGATGGCAGAAGATTTGACTGCTTATATGAAAGAATTGGATATTCGTGTGAAATATCTTCATTCCGATATTGATACATTAGAAAGAATTGAAATTGTAAGAGATTTGCGAATGGGGGTATTTGATGTTCTTGTTGGAATTAACCTTTTAAGAGAGGGATTAGATATTCCAGAGGTTACGCTGATTGCTATTCTTGATGCGGATAAGGAAGGATTTTTACGTTCAGAAACTTCTCTTGTACAGACGATCGGACGTGCCGCACGAAATGCAGAAGGACACGTTATTATGTACGGAGATACGATTACAGACTCCATGCGTGCCGCCATCACAGAAACAAAGCGGCGTCGTGAAATTCAGATGGCATATAATGAAGAACATGGCATTACGCCAAAGACTATTCAAAAGGCAATTCGTGATGTCATTTCTATTACCAATGAAGAAGCACCAGAGAAGAGCCGAGGTTCCTTAAAGAAAGATACGGAATCTATGAACCGTAAGGAACTTACGGAAATGATAGCTAAGTTAACAAAGAAGATGAATAAGGCAGCGGCAGAACTGAACTTTGAAGAAGCGGCAGAATTAAGAGATGAACTGAAAAAGTATAAGATTGCTTTGAGGGATTATGACGATTAGAAAGGATACAATATAATGAGCGAAAAGAAAGAATACATTCGCATTCGAGGGGCGCGTGAGCATAACCTTAAAAATATTAATATAGATATACCGAGAAATGAATTTGTAGTACTGACAGGACTTTCAGGTTCTGGTAAGTCCTCACTGGCATTTGATACGATTTATGCGGAAGGACAGAGAAGATATATGGAGTCACTGTCTTCGTATGCAAGACAGTTCTTAGGACAGATGGAAAAGCCGGACGTTGATGATATTCAGGGTCTTTCTCCTGCCATTTCGATTGATCAGAAGTCCACGAACCGCAATCCACGTTCTACAGTTGGTACAGTAACGGAAATCTATGATTATCTGCGGCTTCTTTATGCGAGAGTTGGCATTCCTCACTGTCCAAAGTGTGGAAAAGTAATTTCCAAGCAGACAGTAGACCAGATTGTAGATATTTTAATGAAGCTTCCAGAACGGACGAAAATTCAGCTTCTTGCACCGATTGTAAGAGGAAGAAAGGGAGAACATGTAAAAATATTAAAAGATGCAAAAAAGAGTGGCTATGTCCGTGTTCGCATTGACGGGAATCTATATGACCTTGCAGAAGAGATTAAGTTAGAAAAAAATAAAAAGCACAATATTGAGATTATTGTAGACCGTCTGATGATAAAGGAAGGTATTGAAAACCGTCTTACAGATTCGATTGAGACCGTAATGAAGCTTACAGGGGGACTTTTGTTAGTAGATGTTGTTGGTGGGGAACCGATGAATTTTAGCCAGAGTTTTTCCTGCCCGGATTGTGGTATCAGCATTGATGAGATTGAGCCACGAAGCTTTTCTTTCAATAATCCGTTTGGAGCCTGTCCAGTCTGTCACGGACTTGGATTTAAGATGGAGTTTGATGTTGACCTGATGATTCCAGATAAAAAAATGAGTATTGCAGATGGGGCGATTACTGTATTGGGGTGGCAGTCTTGCACAGATCCAAAGAGTTATACGAGAGCAGTTCTTGATGCATTGGCAAGAGAGTATGATTTTGATTTGAGTACGCCATTTTGTGATTTAAGTCCGGAAGTCCAGGATATTATTATTCATGGAACGAATGGACATGAGGTAAAAGTATACTATAAAGGAAAGCGTGGAGAGGGTGTCTATGACGTTACTTTTGAAGGCCTGATTCGTAATGTACAGCGTCGTTATCGCGAGAATCATTCTGAACGTCAGAGAGCAGAATATGAAAACTTTATGACAGTAACTCCATGTGATAGCTGTCACGGTCAGCGATTAAAGCCTGAATCTCTGGCAGTAACAGTAGGTCAGTACAATATTTCCGAATTGACCTGTCTCTCCGTAAAGCGATTAATTTCCTATTTTAATGAAATTGAACTTACAGAAAGACAGCAGCTTATCGGTAAGCAGGTGTTAAGAGAGATTCGTGGAAGAATCGGCTTTTTAAATGATGTTGGTCTTGACTATTTAAGTCTTTCACAGCCAACAGGAACGCTTTCTGGTGGAGAAGCACAGCGAATTCGTCTTGCAACGCAGATTGGTTCTGGACTTGTTGGAGTGGCATACATTCTTGATGAACCGAGTATTGGTCTGCATCAGAGAGATAATGACAAACTCATTTCTGCATTAAAACGTCTGAGAGATTTAGGCAATTCACTTATTGTCGTTGAGCATGATGAAGATACGATGCGAGAGGCAGACTGCATTGTGGATATTGGACCAATGGCAGGCGAAAACGGTGGGAAAGTTGTTGCAGTTGGAACAGCAGAAGAACTGATGGCGAATCCAGATTCCATTACAGGAGCATACCTTAGCGGGAAAATGAAAATCCCTGTTCCAGAAGTTCGGAGAAAGCCGCAGGGTTATCTGACAGTAAAAGGAGCCTCGGAGAATAACTTAAAGAATATCAGCGTAAAGTTTCCAATCGGCGTATTTACCTGTGTAACAGGAGTTTCCGGTTCAGGGAAAAGCTCCCTTGTTAATGAGATACTTTATAAGAAGCTTGCCTGCGTATTAAACCGTGCAAGAATTAAACCAGGAAAACATAAAGATATTGAAGGAACAGAACAGTTAGATAAGATAATCAACATTGACCAGTCTCCGATTGGACGTACTCCACGTTCTAATCCAGCCACTTATACAGGAGTATTTGACCATATCCGCGAATTGTTCGCTATGACAAAAGATGCCAAAGCAAGAGGATATGACAAAGGACGTTTCAGTTTCAATAAAAAGGGCGGCCGCTGTGAAGCCTGTGCCGGTGATGGTATTTTAAAGATAGAAATGCAGTTTCTTCCTGATGTATATGTACCATGTGAAGTCTGTCATGGAAAGCGTTACAACAGAGAGACATTGGAAGTAAAATACAAAGGCAAAAACATATTTGAAGTGTTAGATATGAATGTCGATGAAGCATGTGAATTCTTTGAGAGTGTGCCATCGATCCGAAGAAAGATAGAGACACTTCGAGATGTGGGACTTTCCTATATCAAGTTAGGACAGCCATCGACAACTCTTTCCGGTGGAGAGGCACAGCGAGTAAAACTTGCCACAGAATTAAGCCGCCAGAGTACCGGAAAGACAATATATGTTTTGGACGAGCCCACAACGGGACTACACTTCGCCGATGTTCATAAACTGGTTGATATTTTGCAGCGGTTAACGGAAGGTGGCAATACAGTTGTAGTCATTGAGCATAACCTTGAAGTCATCAAAACAGCCGATTATATCATTGATATGGGACCAGAAGGTGGCGAAGGCGGCGGCACGATGGTGACTTGCGGAACACCGGAAGAAGTTGCTGCGGTAGAAGAATCTTATACTGGAAAATATCTGAAAAAATATTTGAATCCTGATTTGCCGCAGGCAAGGTAGACGAACTCAGGGAGATAAATATAGGATATTTTATTCCCTGTGGGCGTCTATTTGGCCTGCAGCAAATCAGAATTAATCAGATTCTATTTCGTATGTAAATCCTGCATCAGTAATTGTTTTTATCGTATCAGAGATTCCCTGTCCATCTGCCGTGAGATAACCGGAGGCAAAGATAGAGTCTACGATACTGAGAAGTTCTTTTTCACGTCCTTTAAAGTAAACTTCTCTTCCGGCAGCACATCGGATATCGGATTGTGGAACCATTAATCTGGCAAGGCACAGTACTTTCATACAGTAAGATGGTGTGAGAACAGAAGTATCTGCATTTTCTAAAGGAGTCCCTGGAATTGGGAGAAGGAAGTTGATTGGCAGAGCCTCGGGCTGAATTTCACGAAGATCGAGGAGCATATCTACAATATCTTCCTTACTTTCACCCATACCGATAATACCGCCGCTACAAATTTCAAAACCAAGTCTTTGTAACATATGAATATTATTTACACGCTGTTCATAAGTATGAGTGGTACATATATTATGATAGTAGGAACGGCTGCTGTTTAGATTATGATTAATTCGGTCAAGACCGGCTTCTTTTAACATTAATGCCTGTTTTTCAGTAAGAAAACCGATGGAACAGCAAAGATGTGTTCCCTGTGCTTTCATAATACGAATTTTTTCAGCCAGCTCTTCTATTTCTTCATCGGTAAACTTCATTCCGCTAAGACCAATACAGTGTCTGGAAAGATGGTTATCATGTACAAATGCATTATCACTGTATAACTTTTCATCATTTACCCATTTATATTTTTCAATTTCTGCTTTTGAACGGCAAGACTGGGCACAATAAGCACAATTTTGAGAACAGTTTCCACTGCGGGCGTTTGTAAGAAGATGAATACTCACATGATTGCCTTTATATTTTTTACGAAGACTTCCGGCCATTTCCATAAGAAGAGGCATATCGTCTTCTGGAAGATTCATAATAGCGATGGCCTCCTCGCGTGAAAGAGAATATTCTTTATTTACATTTTTTGTTAATATATTTTTAATTGTGTCAATAGTTACTGCTTCACTCATAATGAATCCTTTCTTAACCTCACAAAATAGCTTCCAAAATGAAAGCACGATAATTCTTATTGCATTTTATTTCTAAAATTCTCTTATTTGTTACTGTAACATGGTAAAAAGATATTGTCAACCATAATAAAAACTAAAGTTAACAATAAGATGTTGCTATTTAATTCATTAAGAACAGACGCCCGAGAAGAGATACGATATCCTATATTTGTGACTTTAGTCGCTGCGGTTTAAATGCTCGCTTTATGCGCTCACATCTAAACCTTGCTCCGAGGCCACAAATATAGGGTATCGGTTCTCTTCTCGGGCTGTCTTTGGCTGGATTTTGTTTGAATTAAATAGTGGTTGGAAGAATTTGGGGATGAAAGTTGAAGTCTTTGATTTATTATCCGTAGGTCCGTGCACTGTTTAATTCGTTTGTTGTTTACTAATGAATTAAATCGTTAGACAATATTTTTTCAACTTCAGTAACTGGCTTTTCTATTACTTCAGCAATTACTTCCAAAGGAATGCCCGCTTTATACATTCGTTGTGTATAGCTGGTTGTTGCTTCGTTAAATCCTTCTCTTCGACCAGATTCTTTATGGTCTGTCCATGCGTTTCTCATGTTTATTGTATCCTCCTTTTCTGGAATTGAAAAATGTAATCCTGTAAATGTGTTTATAATCTGTGCAGCAGTAACGGAAAGAGCAGAATAGCCTGGATCAGAAAGTAGAATATCCATTTGTTCTTCATCAGAAATTACTTTTAATATATGCATAAGTCGGCCAAATTCTGTATGAAATTTCGTGAAATCAGAAATATTGTTGCATGATATTAAATGAAGTTTGTAATCTGGAAGAAATTCTTTAAGGGATTCATCTGTCTCAGAAAACATCTCCTGAAGGCTTTTTGCCGCATCCCATCCGTCATTGCCAAAATATATAGTAACAGTAATAACTGGGACAAGGCGATCATCTGGATGCCATCCCGATAAAAATTCTTCTGTAGTTTCTTTAAAATTTGGATTTTGTTTTCGTATTTTTCTGTATTTTTTTGTTTTTTCATTTACTTGTGCAGAATAATTAATCGCATCATAGAGCATATTTCTGACAGGCATTGCATAATGGATATGAGATTGATTCTCAACTCCAAACAGTACATAAAGGGTATTTTTATATTCTTTTGCAATACAACCTTTTAAAATATCCCGAAATTTTTGTATTGTAGCTAATTCTCCGCGTTTCCCGAGCGGAAGAGTGATTTCAGAAGTATCTCGTTCAATTAAATTCTCTGGAAGTATTCTTTGTTGCCCATCATAAATAAGATAATTAAAAACATCAGCAAAAATCTCATTATTGGACAAATATTCTTTAGTAAGTGCATCAGCTTGTCTCATAAACACTCACCTCGAAATAAAAATTATTTTGTCTGAATATATGATACAATAAAATTAACATAAAATCAATATTTTTCCAAAAAACAACATATAAAAATTAAATGTAGAGAGATTGTAGCTGCCTGATTTTTCATTTTTTGTCTTTGGTAAAATAGGAGAATTTAAATATGGAAATTTTTTACAAGTCCGTATCCGGCCAAAGACAGAAGCCAGAGAGCTATCGAATCCATATTTATGGCCTGAGAGCAAGTGTTGAATGCGAGCGTGGGGCGAATATTCAACCCGCAGTGATAGAGTCACAAATATAGGATATTTTTTCTCTTTGGGAGCGTCTATGTAGCCTTGACTGCATCAAATCATTATTTTTTTGAAAAAAATTTATCCCTCAAAAACCGCATGGTTAAGCCATATTTCCCGCTTTTCAAAAATTGTTTTTAAACAAATCACTATAAACCTATTTACAAAGTAGGTTAATAGTGATATTATCATAGCCATGAGATACATGAAAGAAATAAATCAATAAAAAATGAGATTTTAGAATAAGGAGGAACAAAGCAATGGCTAACATTTATAAAGGTACATTAGGATTGATCGGAAACACACCTCTTGTTGAGGTTACGAATATTGAGAAAGAATTAGGACTGAAAGCAAGAGTCTTAGTGAAGCTTGAATATTTTAATCCGGCAGGAAGTGTTAAGGATAGAATTGCAAAAGCGATGATTGAGGATGCTGAGAAGAAAGGAATTTTAAAAGAAGGTTCCGTAATCATTGAGCCGACATCTGGTAACACAGGAATCGGTCTTGCATCTATTGCAGCAGCAAAAGGATACAGAATCATCCTTACAATGCCTGAGACAATGAGTGTTGAGAGAAGAAATATTTTAAAAGCTTACGGTGCTGAGATTGTTCTTACAAGCGGAGCTAAGGGAATGAAAGGTGCTATTGCAAAGGCAAATGAACTTGCAGAAGAAATAGAAGGAAGCTTCATTCCGGGACAGTTTGTAAACCCGGCAAACCCGGCAATCCATAAAGCAACAACTGGTCCTGAGATCTGGAATGATACAGATGGAGAGGTTGATATCTTTATCGCAGGTGTTGGTACAGGTGGAACTTTAACAGGTACAGGCCAGTACTTAAAAGAACAGAAACCAGAAGTGAAGATTGTAGCTTTAGAGCCAGATACATCACCAGTTTTATCTGAAGGTAAGGCAGGCCCACATAAGATTCAGGGTATCGGAGCTGGATTTGTACCAGATGTATTAGATACAAAGATTTATGATGAGATTTTCAGAGCAACGAATGAGGATGCTTTTGCAACAGCAAAGCTTTTAGCAAAGAAAGAAGGGATTTTAGTAGGTATTTCCTCCGGAGCATCTTTACACGCAGCAATTGAATATGCGAAGAAGCCAGAGAACGAAGGAAAGACTATTGTAGCGCTTCTTCCAGATACAGGAGACAGATATTACTCTACAGCATTATTTACAGAATAATGCCGGGCATTCTTGAATCTCAAAGCTTAATGCATAAGACAGGTACGAAATCCAGTATAGGATTTGTAATTGAATAGAGGAAAAGGGTGATAAATAAATGAATCTTTCGAAGAAAAGCAGGTATGGGATTACCGCATTGATCGATCTGGCAGTATATGCCAAAGATCAGTGCGTTCAGTTAAGCAGTATCGCAGAGCGCAATAATATATCTGTAAAGTATCTGGAACAGATTTTTTCAAGTCTGAGAAAGGCAGGTCTGGTAAGAAGCGTAAAAGGGCCACAGGGCGGTTATCTTTTAGCAAAAAGACCAGAGAGTATTACCGTAGCAGATGTGATTCATGCGTTGGATGGAAGCTATCTTCTGGAAGATGAAAGAAGTGTGGTAAGCGGAACAGACGAAAAGGGAATATCCACTGCGATACAGAAACTTCTGATTGATCAGATGAATGATCAGACAGATAGATTATTGAAACAATTAACATTAAGAAATCTGGTAGATTCCTCAATGGAGTACAGTCAGGTTGGACAGGAAATGTATTACATTTAAGTAAGATTAAAATTAAATTTTTAGATTAGATAGATAAAAATAGATAGAATTTTTAGATACTCAAGAGGGTAGACATGAAGACAAAGAGATTAGAGACAGATGTGTTAATCATCGGTGGAGGAACAGCAGGCTGCTTTGCTGCCTATACTTTGGGAAAAGAAGCAGGGGTAAGCGTTCTGATAGCGGAAAAAGCGAATATTAAGAGAAGCGGCTGTCTGGCAGCTGGGGTTAACGCTTTAAATGCATATATTACAGAAGGGCATGTCCCTCAGGATTATGTGGATTACGCAAAGAAGGATGCCCACGGAATTGTCAGAGAGGATTTGCTTTTATCCATGTCTGAGCGACTGAATCATGTAACGAAGGTTCTTGATGATTTAGGACTCGTTATCCTGAAAGATGAGAACGGTAAGTACGTTGCAAGAGGAAACAGAAATATAAAGATTAACGGTGAAAATATCAAGCCTCTTTTAGCAGAAGCGGCAATGTCACAGGACAATGTCACAGTGCTTGAGAGAGTGAATATCACCGATTACATAATAGAAGAGAATGAAATCAAAGGAGCCTGGGGCTTTAATATAGAAGAAAATGTTTTCTATGATATCCGGGCAAAAGCAGTTCTTTGTGCGACTGGTGGAGCCGCAGGGCTTTACCGCCCGAACAATCCGGGATTTTCAAGACATAAGATGTGGTACTCCCCATTTAATACAGGAGCCGGATTTGCAATGGGAATTTTAGCCGGAGCAGAAATGACAACATTTGAGATGCGTTTTATCGCATTGCGATGTAAAGATACGATTGCACCGGTTGGAACAATCGCACAGGGTGTCGGAGCCAGGCAGATGAACTCTCACGGTGAGATTTATGAGACAAAATACGGTCTTACAACTTCTCAGCGATTATATGGAACAGTAACTGAGAACAGAGAGGGACGCGGTCCTTGTTATCTAAAGACAGACGAAATCAGTGCAGCACAGGAACAGGATTTATACAGAGCGTACCTCAACATGGCACCAAGCCAGACACTCAAATGGTTAGAAGGTTCGAGAGGACCGGCAAGTGAGAATGTCGAAATCGAAGGAACAGAACCTTACATTGTAGGTGGTCATACCGCAAGTGGTTACTGGGTAGATAACGGCAGAAGAACAACAGTGAAAGGTTTATTTGCCGCCGGAGATGTTGCCGGAGGATGCCCACAGAAATACGTAACCGGAGCATTGGCAGAAGGCGAGATTGCCGCCGAATCCATGACAAAATACTTAAAAAACTTAAATGCAGACAGCGAAAAATCAAATGCTATAAAGGAAATTGAAACAAAAATAGATAATGCTTCTATATTAAAGAAAAAAGAGTATGAAGCACATTTGACAGCAGAAGGAAAAGACAGCGAAGATACATTTTTCATTACTGCAGAACAGCTTGAAGAGGCAATGCAGAAAGTCATGGATCAGTATGCCGGAGGAATCGCTACCGATTATCAGTACAATGAAGAGAGACTGGTAATCGGTAAGAAGCGAATCGGTGAATTACTTGGCATGATTGATGAACTCAAAGCAAAAGATATGTTTGAGTTAAAAGATATCTACGAAGTAAGAGAGAGACTGATTGTGTGTCAGACTTTGATTGAACATTTAAGAGCTAGAAAAGAGACAAGATGGCACAGCTTTGGAGAGAATACAGACTATCCGGAAGAGAGCAATCAGTGGCTTAAATATGTGAATTCAAAAAGAAAGCCAGACGGCGGGACAGAAATCATTTTCAGAGAACTGGTGACAGGAGGCAAGGTATATGAGTGTACGGATTTTACAGAATAAATGTGTGGGATGCGGAAAATGCCTTTCCGTCTGTCCCGGGAATCTCTTAAAAAAAGGCGAGGACGGCAAGGTACATATTCGAAATATCAGAGACTGCTGGGGCTGTACCGCCTGCTTAAAAGAATGTCACATGGGAGCAATTCTTTACTTCTTAGGTGCTGACATGGGAGGCATGGGTTCCATGCTTTCTGTCAAGGAAAAAGGCGATGTCCGCATATGGCGTGTCGATAGTCCGAACGGTGAGACAAAGACCATTGAGATAAACATGAAAGATTCTAACAAATATTAGCATAGAAAACATTTTAAAGGAGGAAATGAGATGGGAACATTATCACATCTTGATGAACTGGAAGCAGAAGCAATATACATAATGAGAGAAGTAGCAGCAGAATGTGAAAAGCCAGTTATGCTTTACTCAATCGGAAAGGACAGTTCCGTAATGCTGCATCTGGCAATGAAAGCATTTTACCCGGAAAAGCCACCGTTCCCATTTATGCATATCGATACAACATGGAAATTCAAAGAAATGATCGAATTTAGAGATAAGATTGCAAAAGAAAAAGGAATCGACATGATTGTATACACAAATGAAGAAGGTGTAAAACAGGGAATCAACCCATTTGACCACGGCTCAGCCTACACAGACATCATGAAGACACAGGCATTAAAACAGGCACTTACAAAATACGGATTTACCGCAGCATTTGGTGGCGGCCGTCGTGATGAAGAAAAATCAAGAGCCAAAGAGAGAATTTTCTCCTTTAGAAATAAAGAACAGGCATGGGATCCTAAGAACCAGCGCCCGGAAGTGTGGAAGTTATATAATACACAGATTAAACAGGGTGAAAGTATTCGAGTATTCCCAATCTCTAACTGGACAGAGAAAGATATCTGGCAGTACATCAAACGCGAAAACATCGAAATCGTACCACTTTATTATGCGGCAGAGCGTCCGGTAGTAGAGCGTGACGGCAATATCATCATGGTAGATGATGACAGAATGAAGCTTCGTTCAGGTGAAAAGATTGAACATAAGAGCGTAAGATTCCGTACTCTTGGATGTTACCCGTTAACAGGTGGTATTGAATCTACCGCACATACATTAGACGAGATTATTGATGAGACACTTAGCGCAGTAGATTCCGAGAGAACCAGCCGTGTTATCGACCATGACGGCGGAGCAGCCAGCATGGAAAGAAGAAAGAAAGAGGGGTACTTCTAAGATGAAAGGATTATTAAAATTTATTACATGCGGAAGCGTGGATGACGGAAAATCAACATTAATCGGACATATCCTGTATGACTCCAAGCTTCTTTATACAGACCAGGAAAAAGCACTCGAGCTTGACTCAAAAGTAGGAAGCCGCGGTGGAAAAATAGACTACTCTTTATTACTTGACGGATTAATGGCAGAGAGAGAACAGGGTATCACGATCGACGTAGCTTACAGATATTTCACAACAGATAATCGAAGCTTTATCGTAGCAGATACTCCAGGACATGAAGAATATACAAGAAACATGGCAGTTGGTGCATCTTTTGCAGACTTAGCCGTTATTCTTCTGGACGCAACACAGGGCGTACTTGTACAGACAAGACGTCACGCAAGAATCTGTGCATTAATGGGAATTAAATATTTCATTTTCGCAGTAAATAAGATGGATCTTGCAAAGTATAGTGAAGAAAGATTCCGTGAAATCGAAAAACAGATCGAAGCATTAAAAGCAGAACTTGGACTGGAAAATGTATACATCGTTCCAGTATCCGCTACAGAAGGTGACAACGTAACAAAAGCTTCCGACAACATGACATGGTATGAAGGAAAGCCAATCCTTTCTATCTTAGAGCAGGTTGATATTGATGAAAATCAGGAAGAAGGCTTCTATCTTCCTGTACAGAGAGTATGCCGTCCAAATCATCAGTTCCGTGGATTCCAGGGACAGATTGAAAGTGGAAGCATCAAGGTAGGCGATGAGATTACTGCATTGCCAAGTATGGAAAAAGCACACGTTAAATCCATTCATGTAACAGACAAAGATGTACAGTCTGCAGAAAAAGGACAGCCGGTAACAATCCAGCTTGACCGAGAAGTAGACGTATCAAGAGGATGTGTCTTATCCGCAGGTGCAGGAGAAAAGGTAACTTCTTCAGTAGAAGCAACTCTCCTCTGGATGGACGATGACAAACTTGAAAGTGGAAAGAATTACTTCGTAAAATTAGGAACCAGATTAGTACCTGGTATCGTTTCAAAAATCCTTTACTCCATTGATGTAAATACAGGAGAACAGAAGCCCGCTGATTCCTTAGGAAAGAACGAAATCGCAGAGTGCGAGATTACATTTGTAGACCGTGTTGTAGCAGATGAATTTAAGGATCACAAGACATTAGGAGAATTAATCCTGATTGACCGTGTAACCAATATGACTTCTGCCTGCGGTGTTGTTACAGAAGTAAAAGAAGACGGACAGGAAGCAGGAAAGAAAGCAGATCAGCTTCGTGCCGTAATCAAAGGACAGAGAGCAGCAACCATTCCATTTGACCTTGCAGATGACAATATCACAAGAAGCTTTGTAGAACAGGTAGAAAAAGAACTGACATTAGGTGGAAGACATACATACCTTTACGCACCAAAAGATGATGAGCCAGTGGGACTTGTCGTAAGACATTTAAACAGAGCCGGTATTATCGTATTACTTGTTCTTAATAAAGACTTAAAGAATAAAGAAGAAATCAAAAACTCCTTATCCAAGTACAGCAAATACATTAAGAACTGGGAAGAAGGAGAAAAAGGAGACGTGGACAGTACAGTACAGACAGTCCGTAAGATTACAGAGTATGCGGAAGATGTATACGGTGTTGCAAGTCACATCTAAAAGGAGAGATGGAAATGAAGTTTAACACAAAGATTCTTCATGGAAAAGCAGGAAGAAATACGCCGGACGGAGGAACACTTCCGGGAATCAGTCAGGTAAGTGCATTTTCTTACGATTCCGCAGAACATCTCGAAAAAGTATTTGGAAATAAAGCACCTGGATTTGCTTATACACGAATCGGTAATCCGACTGTCGCAGCATTTGAACAGAGAATCAATGAATTAGAAGGAGGCGTGGGCGCAGTTGCCTGTGCCTCTGGAATGGCAGCCATCACCGCATCACTGTTAAATGTATTAAGTGCTGGAGATGAAATCATTGCAGGAAGCGGATTATTCGGAGGAACCATCGACTTATTCAAGGATTTAGAAGCGTTTGGTATTACGACACATTTCATTCCACATATTACCGTGGAAGACATCAAGACAGTTTTAAATCCAAATATCAAGGTGGTTTTCGGAGAACTGATTGGCAATCCGGGACTTGATGTAGTAAATATCAAAGAAGTAACTGATTTCCTTCATGAAAATGGAGTACCATTTATCGCGGATGCCACCACGGCAACCCCTTATCTGGTAAATGCCTTATCATTAGGAGCAGATGTTGTTATTCATTCCAGTTCAAAATACATCAACGGAAGCGGCAATTCTATCAGCGGAATCATCGTGGATGGTGGAAAGTTCAAATGGGATAAAGACAGATATCCGGCAATGAAGGAATACAGCAAATACGGAAAGTTTGCTTACACTGCAAGACTTCGAAACGATGTGTGGAGAAATATGGGTGGGTGTCTCGCGCCAATGAACGCTTACCTCAATATTTTAGGGCTTGAAACACTCGGTATTCGAATGAAAGTACTTTGTCAGAATGCACTGACACTTGCAAAGGCATTAGAGGAATTGGCAGGAATTACAGTAAACTATCCGGGACTGGAAAGCAGTCCATACAAACCGCTTGTCGATGAACAGTTCGGAGGACTGGGAGGTGCCATCCTCACAATCCGGGCAGGTTCAAGAGAAAAAGCATTTAAACTGATTAATTCTTTAAAATATGCACATATCGCAACCAATATCGGCGATTTAAGAACGTTAGTCATTCATCCATCATCAACGATTTATCTGCACAGTACCAAAGAAGAACAGGAACACGCAGGGGTATATGAGGATACGATTCGAATCAGTGTCGGTATTGAAGATGTGGAAGATTTAATTGCGGACTTTACACAGGCGATAGAAAATATATAATGTAATTATTCAAAGCTATATAAGCAGAGAACCATCAAAGTTGTGATTTGCAAATAGCGTTGAATGGTTACAAAAAATTTAGCAGTATAGAAATGAAAAAAGGGTATTTCATTTAATTACAGGAGGACAAAATGGCAGTAGATTATGCAACTCTGAAAAAGGGCGGATTTATGCGCCAGAAACAGAAAAATAATTTTTCTTTAAGACTTCGTACCGTCGGCGGACATATGAGTGCAGAGCAGCTTGCAAAGGTTGCTGAAGTTGCAGAAAAATACGGTGAAGGATATGTACATTTAACATCCAGACAGGGTGTGGAGATTCCTTTCATTAAGTTAGACCAGATTGAAGAAGTAAAAAATGCATTAGCAGAAGGGGATGTTGTTCCAGGTGTATGTGGGCCTCGAGTAAGAACCGTTACTGCCTGTCAGGGTGCAGCAATCTGTCAGAGCGGCTGTATTGATACTTACGCATTGGCAAAGGAACTTGATGAGAGATATTTCGGTTACGAACTTCCTCATAAGTTCAAATTCGGTATCACAGGATGCCAGAATAACTGCTTAAAAGCAGAGGAAAATGACGTAGGAATCAAAGGTGGAATGCAGGTTGCATGGGTAGAAGATAAATGTATCCAGTGTGGTGTCTGCGTAAAAGCCTGCCGAAATGAAGCAATTACTTTAGAAGACGGAAAAATCAGTATCGACACAGGAAAATGTAACTACTGCGGACGATGTGTAAAGTCCTGTCCAGTAGATGCTTACGATGCACAGCCAGGATATATCGTTTCTTTTGGTGGAACATTCGGAAATCACATCAGCAAGGGTGAGACAATTATTCCATTTATCGAAAGCCACGAAAAGTTATTAAAAGTATGCGATGCAGCATTAAAATTCTTTGAACAGAACGGAAAAGCAGGAGAGAGACTCAAGTTCACGATCGACCGTACTGGAAAAGAGGCATTTGAAAAAGCAATCAAGGAGGCCTATGAAAATGAGTGAAATACATTTTGACGAACAGGTAGATATTACTGATGTTGTATGTCCCGTTACATTTGTAAAAGCAAAAGTAGCATTAGAAGAAATGGATGAAGGACAGGTTTTAGCCGTAAAAATGAATGATGGCGAGCCAGTACAGAATGTTCCAAGAAGTATCAAAGAAGAAGGACATCAGATCTTAAAATTAGATACAAACGATGATGGAACTTATACTTTATTCGTAAAGAAAGTTGGAGAATAAAGTTACATATAGAAAGTTAAAGGAATAAAACAGGAAAATCCCAGAGTATATTTGAAAAATACTTTTTAAAAGATAAGCATTTCATAAAGTAGGAAGTGCTGATTATTTCTTGATTTTTCAGATATCTTCTGAAATAGGAGAGCAGTTATGGCAGAAAGATTAAACAAAGACAGCTTTCAGGAAAAGGTGTTAAATGCATCAGGTCTTGCAATCGCAGACTTCTACTCTGACAGTTGTATTCCATGCAAAAAGTTATCTCCGATACTTGCAGATTTGGACGAAAAATATCCAGACGTATACATCGGAAAAGTAAATATTGTTTACGAGCAGGAACTCATCGAAGAGTACAGCGTTATGTCCTCTCCAGTACTTATTTTCTTCAAAAACGGAGAAGAGGTAGACCGAATTACAGGGGCTGTAAGTAAACATAAAATCGAAGAAGCGATTGAAAAGAATAAGTAGTAAAGTATATAATAAAAACTGATAAAAGACAGAATAAAACATATTTATAAAATTAGATATAAAGTTATATATAGCAATTTGAATATATTTATAAAGGCATTGTAAAGATGTATATAATGATAAATAGAATATAAAAGTTTAAGGTAAGGCCGATATAATAAGACAGATATAATTTTATAAATATAAAAACAGACATAAATGGAGGATAGAATCGTGAAAATCACAGTTGCTGGAAAAGTAAAAGAATATGAAGATGGATTAAACATCACACAGCTTATTGAAAAGGAAAACGTAGAGACACCGGAATATGTTACTGTATCCGTAAACGATGAATTCGTTGAAAGAGTAGATTTTGAAAAAGCCTTAAAAGACGGTGACGAAGTAGAATTTCTGTATTTCATGGGAGGTGGAAGATAATGCTATCAAACGAGCAGCTTGAACGCTACTCCCGTCATATTATCCTGAAGGAAGTTGGCGCAAAAGGACAGAAGAAATTATTAAATGCCAAAGTTTTAATTATTGGAGCCGGTGGACTTGGCGCACCGGCCGCAATGTATTTAGCAGCAGCCGGTGTTGGAACAATCGGAATCGCAGATGCAGACGAAGTAGATTTATCTAACTTACAAAGACAGATCATTCATTCAACGCAGGATGTAGGTAAGGCAAAAGTACAGTCTGCAAAAGAGACAATGGAAGCCATTAACCCAGATGTAAAAGTAATTACATACCGTACTTTCGTAGACTCAGAATCCATCATGGACTTAATCAAAGACTACGACTTCATCATTGATGGAACAGATAACTTCCCTGCAAAATTTCTTATCAACGATGCCTGCGTAATGGCGAAAAAGCCATTTTCTCATGCTGGAATCATCCGTTTCAAAGGCCAGCTCATGACTTACGTGCCAGGAGAAGGACCATGTTATCGTTGTGTATTCAAGAATCCGCCTCCAAAGGATGCAGTACCAACCTGTAAGCAGGCAGGCGTTATCGGAGCAATGGGTGGAGTAATCGGAAGTCTTCAGGCAATGGAAGCAGTTAAATACATCCTCGGTGTTGGTGACTTACTGACAGGCTACCTCTTAACTTATGATGCATTAAAGATGGAATTTAGAAAGATTAAACTTCCAGAACATACAGAAGATTGTGCTGTATGTGGTGACCATCCGACAATCACAGAGCTTATCGATTACGAACAGACAGAATGTGAGGAAATCTAATCATGCAGGTAAAGCTTAAAAAAGAAGACTTTCAGGCAATGGCAGCCCATGCCGTTGCCCACCTGCCGGAAGAAGCCTGCGGACTCATCGCCGGCGAAAAATCCGACACAGAACGAGTAATAAAAAAAGTATATTACCTTACAAATATTGACCATACAAACGAACACTTCTCTTTAGATCCAAAAGAGCAGCTTGCAGCAATCAAAGATATGAGAAAGAACGGTTTAGAACCACTTGGAAACTGGCACTCCCATCCGGAAACTCCGGCAAGACCATCTAAGGAAGATATCCGCCTCGCCTTTGATTCTGAGGCAAGTTATCTTATTATGTCCCTTATGGATCAGGAAAATCCTGTAATCCATGCTTTCCGAGTAAGAGAGGGACAGGTATCTAAGGATGAGATTGTAACTATTTAATTCATTTAGAACAGACGCCCGCGAAGAAAACCGATATCCTATATTTGTGACTTTAGTCGCAGCGGTTTAAATGCTCGCTTTATACGCTCGCATCTAAACCTTGCTCCGAGGCCACAAATATAGGGTAACGGTTCTCTTCCTGGGCTGTATTTGGCTGGATTTTGATTGAATTAAATAATGGTTGTGGGGATTTGGGGGAGAAGGCAGAAGTGGGCAATGGCTTCGTCTGTAGTTTGCTTAATGAATTGAATAGTAATAAAATAATTTTCTTGAAAAATATATTGACGAAAATTAAATATCGTGATATAGTACAATTACGAAATTGATTTTCACAAAATAAAATAAATAAGAAAATATATTTCTTTACGTTTTGTGAAAGACTAGCAGAAAGATTCAAGATTAAAGGGGAGAATGTTATGAGGATCACTGAGTTACTACGAAAAAGCAGTATTGCACTGCAAGTCGATGTGCAGTCAAAAGAGGAGATAATTGATTATCTTGTAGATTTAATCAGTCAGTCAGGAATTATTCCAGATAAGGAAGAGTACAAGCAGGGTATTTTATTAAGAGAGAGTCTTGGAACAACGGCAATCGGAGATGAGATTGCGATTCCACATGCACAGTTGGATTCGATAATGGCACCGGGGATTGCAGCGATTACTGTAAAGAATGGTGTGAATTATGATGCGCCAGATGGACAGGATGTAAAGCTTTGTTTTATTATTACCGCTCCAAAGACATTTTATTGGAGCGTTAGTTGGCTGTCTGGTACTTTCTTTCTTAAAGAAACCTTTACCAGAAAATGTAGAAGAAAAAAAAGAGAAGGCATTAAAAGATATAATATATAGAAAACTATTTTTGAAAATTTATTCTATATAATATGAAGAGTTACGATTTATGGATAAAGAATAAATGAGAAAATAAATAAAACATGCTTTAAAACAGGTGACAGAAAAAGGAGACAGAATAATGAACATGAAACAATTATGTGCCAAAGAAGCACTAAAATATATAAAAGACGGCATGTGTATCGGACTTGGCGGTGGTTCTACCATAGGATATTTAGCAGAGTATCTTGCCAAAGAGGAGAGAAAAATAACGGTAGTAACTCCATCTGATGATACAGCAGAACTTTGTAAAAACTTAGGACTTATGGTATTATCACTGGAAATGACAGCTCATATCAACATTGCTTTCGATGGTTGTGATGAGCTTGATAAAGAGTTAAATGCGCTGAAAGCGAATGGCGCGATTCATACAAAGGAAAAAATTATTGCATCCATGGCAGAAAAATATGTTTTGTTAATTGATGAATCTAAGTTTTATGATACATTACCGTTAAAAGATTCTGTGACATTAGAAGTGACTCCACAGAGCAGAAACTATGTGCAGGCACAGATAGAAAAGCTTGGTGGAAAGGCAGTAATGCGAAAGAGTGGTGCCAAAGCGGGTTTTGTTATTAGTGATAATGGAAATTATATAATGGATACTGATTTTTCTAATGTAGCCGCATTTGCAGGAAAACCAGAAGAACTTCATCAGAAGTTAAAGCAGCTTACTGGAGTGGTGGAGACAGCATTATTTATTGATGTGGTAGCATTTGCTCTTTGTGTGTGCGGGGATGAAGTAAAAGTCATCGAAAAATAATGAGATATTAAGAGTAGAGAGTGTTTGAAAAAGTATTTAATAATATGCATGTGTAATTTACAGAAAGTATTTTTCAAATACGCTATAATTCAGAATAACAAAAAGATAAAAACAGGAAAGAATTTATATCTAATATGGTTTAAAGCAAATGAGTTGAGTTATAAAGAATATAAATTGGCAGAAAGGAAGTTGAATATATAATGAAAAAATTAAACTGGGGAATGCTTGGAACAGGCTGGATTGCCCATGAGATGGGTGAGGCTTTAAAACGTGTCAATGGTGAGATTTATGCCTGCTGTGCGACAAGTATGGAAAGCGCAGAAAAATATGCAGAAGAATTTGATGTAAAAAATGCTTACGGCAGTGCAGATGAAATGTTCGACGATGAGAATATTGATATTGTTTATATTGCAACACCGCATAATTCCCATTATGAATTCTTAATGAAGGCATTACAGAGTGGAAAACACGTTTTTTGTGAAAAGGCAATTACAGTAAATGATACACAGCTTGAAGAAGCAGTGAAACTTGCCAAAAAAAAGAATCTTGTTATTTGTGACGGCATGACATTATATCATATGCCTGTCTTTAAAAAGATGAAAGAAATCGTGGACAGCGGAAAGCTTGGCCCTGTAAAAATGATTCAGGTAAACTTTGGAAGCTGCAAAGAATACGATGTGACAAATCGCTTTTTCTCCAAAGAATTAGCCGGTGGAGCTTTATTAGATATCGGTGTGTATGCGACGAGTTTTTCGAGATTTTTCATGAAGAGTAAACCAAATAACATTCTCACAACGGCAAATTATTTTGAGACAGGTGTAGATGAGACTTCAGGAATCATTCTTAGAAATCCAGACGGTCAGATGGCAGTTATGGCACTTACGATGCGTGCGAAACAGCCAAAAAGGGGTGTTGTTGCCTGTGAGGACGGATTTATTGAGATTTATAATTATCCAAGAGGAGATAAGGCAACTATTGTTTATACTAATGATGGTCATACAGAGACAATTGAGGCAGGAGAGGCAGCCTATGCACTGGATTATGAAGTAGAAGATATGCAGAACTATGTCTTAAATGGCGGAAGTGAAGAATATCTGACTTACAGCCGTGATGTTATGAGTGTATTGACAGACATTAGAAAACAGTGGGGAATGATTTACCCATTTGAATAGAAAATTGAATGGGAAAAAGAACAAGGAAAGGGGTGCAGGAAAGCTTGCATCTCTTTTGGTATCGCAGTATAATGAAAAATTGTGCTGACTTGCAACTTGAAATAGATAAAAAATGTATAAAAAATAATGTTGTCATTGTATAGTATGTACGCAAATCTATTATTTACTTTGTAAAGTAGGAAGATACAGGAAAAAGAGGAGAAAAGATATGGAAAAGAAATATTTATTTTTTGATATTGATGGAACGTTGACAGACCGTGCAACGGGAGAGATTGTTCCAAGCGCAAAAGAAGTGTTACAGCGATTAGAAGAGAACGGGCATTTTGTGGCAATCGCAACTGGAAGGGCACATTACAAGGCAGAAAACTTTACATTGGCTATGGCTGGTGTCTTGTCATGGATGATACAAAAGATGTTTATATGAAAGATACTTTATTTCGAAAAATCTCGTAGGTCATCTTCGTTTTGAACCAGAATATCTGATGTTCCAGCCGGATAATAAGCGAGGCGGTATCTTAAATATGATGGAATTAAAAAGGCTTGTGAACATTTTGGATGGATTTGATAAGATAAATCAGAGGGTAAACAGGAATTTTACATAATAAATTGTAGATATACACAACCTTCACAACCCGCTTTACAGAAAGCATTTTTCAAACACGCTCTAGTTTAAATTAAGTTAGAGTAGTTTATATATAAAACCAACAATAATAAATAAAGAAAAATAATGCAAGGAAATAATAAAGGAATATCACATAAATGACAGAATTAATAAAACAAAAAAAACAGGTGCCCGAAAGGCTATATAGTAACAAAAAGTTAGCGGCACTGCTCATTCCATTGGCGTTAGACCAGCTTTTGAACTCTTTTATGGGAACGATTGATACATTAGTTGTCAGCAATCTTGGTTCCGCAGCGATTTCTGCGGTATCTCTGGTTGACTCTATTAATATATTGATTGTACAGGCGTTTTTTGCGCTCGCTTCCGGCGGAACAGTTGTCTGCTCACATTATCTTGGATGTAAAAGTAAAGATCATGCGAAGGAAGCGGCAAGGCAGCTTGTATTTGTAACTCTGATGTTATCTCTGATAATCGGAGCAATCTGTCTTGTATTTAATCAGCAGATTTTAAATCTGATTTTTGGAAAAGTAGAAAAGGATGTTATGGCAGGCGCAAAACAATATTTCTTTTACTCTGTGCTATCATATCCGTTTATCGCACTTTATAACGATGGGGCATGCATTTTGCGGGCACAGAATAATAGTAAGTTTCCGATGCAGATTTCCATTGTATCTAACTTTTTGAATGCATTTTTAGATGTAATTTTTGTGTGGGTATTTCATTGGGGCGTTGCCGGTTCCGCGATTGCGACAGCCGGTTCTCGTTTTTTTAGTATGAGTATCGTATTGTGGAAACTTAGAAACCCATCCCTGGAAATTCCATTCAGAAATTATTTTTCGATTCGTCCAAACTGGAGAGAGATTAAGAAGATTTTAAATATTGGAATTCCTTCGGGAATTGAAAACAGCATGTTTCAGTTTGGGAAGCTGGCAATTCAGTCTACCGTTTCACTGATGGGAACGGCGGCGATTGCAGCACAGGGAATGACGAATGTTATCGAGAACTTAAATGGTATTCTTGCTATAGGTATCGGTATTGGACTGATGACTGTTGTAGGAGAAACATTAGGAGCGGGAAGAAAGGAAGAAGCCGTCTATTATATAAAGAAACTTTGTATTATTGCAGAAATAACTCTGGCGGTATCCTGTCTGATTTTTTATCTTCTGGTACGGCCAATTACCTACTTTGGAGGAATGGAACCGGAAAGCGCAAAGTTATGCATCTACATGGTAACGTGGATTAGTATTGTAAAGCCGCTTATCTGGATCATGGCATTTATTCCGGCATATGGATTACGTGCGGCAGGGGATGTAAAGTTTTCTATGACAGTTTCTGTGCTATGTATGTGGTTTTGCAGAGTAAGCCTTGTTATTTTCCTTGCAAGAGCCTATCATATGGGTCCGATGGCGGTATGGATTGGTATGTTTGTGGACTGGGGTGTTCGAAATATAATCTTTACGATTCGCTTTAGAAGCCGGCAATGGCTGAATCATGAAGTAATTTGATTCACAGGCAAGGGAAGACGCCCTCAGAAAAAGAAACAGACTATATTTGTGACTTTAGTCGCGGGAGG
>ERZ825384.1042-NODE-1042-length-34131-cov-13.936025_pt1 | contig 34131 bp, 30 predicted proteins | sample MGYA00519931_ERZ825384 | MGnify/ENA primary metagenome ERZ825384 (study PRJEB31778, sample SAMEA3449200) | human gut metagenome | biome: human gut; feature: human-associated habitat; material: faeces | place: United Kingdom | collected 2010/2012 ...
TGACACTGCGGGTATGAACCGCATGCTCTAGCCAACTGAGCTACGCCGCCATGTCGTCTCCCCGACAGGCAAGACTTAATATACCACAGACACCGCGGGGTTGTCAACACCTTTTTTCAAAAATTTGCCGATAAATCCCGTCCTCCGGCGGAAAAAAGCAGAGCAGCCGAAGCTGCTCTGCTTGCGGGTGTGAAAATTATCCCCACAGGGCGGACAGCATGGGAATGACCTGTTTTTTCCGGCTCATAACGCCGGGGAGGAACAGGGCGTTGTCCTTGGGCTCGGCGGAGAAAGCGTTGCGGATGGCCTCGTCGCTGCCCACATACAGCAGCTGCGTGCCCTCCAGCAGCACGTCGGTGAGCATAAGGATCACCATATTGTAGTGGTGCTCCTCCTGGAGGCGGCGCATCACATCCAGGAACTCGCCCTTGCGCTTCAGCATGTCCACGGAGTCCAGGCAGGTGACCTGGCCCACGCCCAGGTTCTGTTCGCCGATGTGGAACTCCTTGAAGTCGCTGTTTACCAGCTCCTCCACGGATTTGCCGCTGGCGGGAGAGAACAGCTGACGGCCCAGCTCCTTTATGTTGACGCCGCCGATGCGGGCCATGCGCTCGGCCATGGCAATATCCCGCTTGGTGCAGGTGGGAGACTTGAACATAACGGTGTCGGCCAGGATGGCTGCCGCCAGCAGACCGGCCATGTTGGCCGACGGCATGACGCCGTGCTCCTGATACATGCCGGCGATGATGGTGGCGGTGCTGCCCACGGGCTCGTTGCGGACCCGGATGGGCTGGCTGGTCTGGATATCCGCCAGGCGGTGATGGTCGATGATCTCCAGAATGTCCGCCTGATCCAGGCCGGGAACGGCCTGGGCCCGCTCGTTGTGGTCCACCAGCACCACGCGCTTGCGCCGGGGACGCAGCAGGTGATACCGGGACAGGGTGCCTACGACTTTTTCATTCTCGTCCAGCACCGGGTAGCAGCGGTAGCGGCTCTTCAGCACCACCTCGCGGACGTCGTCGATATAATCCGTCAGATGGAAGCACACGATCTTTTCATTGTGGCAGGGCCGGGAGATGGGACTGGCCTGATAGATCAGGCGGGATACCCGGCTGGCCTCATAGGGAGTGGTGATGACGCAGGTACGCCCGGCGTTTTCCAGCAGGTCCGGGTCCACCTCCGTCTGGCACAGGATCAGGCAGCTGACGCCGATATCCAGGGCCCGGCGGATCATATCCGGCTGGTTGCCGCAGATGACGATGTTGTCCGGATCGTTAAACAGCAGGTTCTCGCAGCTCTGGGGCAGAGCGATGACCACATTGCCGGACACGGTGTCGATCAGATCGCCGCTGTCGTTGAGCAGACGGCCCTCGATGACACTGAGCAGGTTGAACAGGGGCACCGCCTCTACCCGGGGGTTGGCGATGGTGGTCATGCTGTAGGTGGCGATGTCGCCGGCGGACAGAGTACCGTACAGGGTGCCGTCCTCGTTGATAACGGGGATGGCGGAGATACGCTGCTCCCGCATGATGTGCCACGCCCGGTCCATAGTGACGGTGGCGTTCAGAGCCGGGGGGGTATCGTAGTCCAGGTCCTCCACCTGGGTGCGGACGTTCTGCACCGTCCGGGGCGGCTGGAAGCCGAAGCGGTCCAGCATCCGCTGGGTCTGGTCGCTGATGTGGTCCATGTGGGCAGCCACATAGTTCCGGTCGCCCAAGGCGTTGCGCAGGGCTGCGTAGGCCATGGCGGACACGATGGAATCGGTATCGGGGTTGTGGTGGCCGATGACGTAGATCTCGTTCATAGGATTCAACTCCTTTCGGATGATTCCATTATAAAACGGCCCCAATTTGTTTGTCAATGCGGTGTTGTGCCTAAATTTGCCGAAAATAGAGCACTTTAACTGTTTATTTATCCGTGGAGCAGCATTTCCCCGGCGGAGTCTTATGTTTCACTGGGGGAAACCGGTTATCCTTTACAGCAGGCCGCAACCGCCGCCTCCAGGGCGGCGACCAGCTGCGCCAGGGGCAGGGAGGGGCGATCGGTGCCCGCCGTCTGCTCCGGGATGCAGGGCACATGGATGAACCCCGCCCGGACTCCCGGACCTGCATGGTGCAGTACGCAGTACAGCAGGTGGTTGCACACATATGTCCCCGCGCTGTTGGACAGCTCCGACGGCACCCCGGCCTCCCGGATGGCCAGGACCATGTCCTTCACCGGTACCGTGGCGAAATACGCCGCCGGTCCGCCGGGGACGATGGGCGCATCTACCGGCTGCTGCCCGGCGTTGTCCGGGATCCGGGCGTCGTCCACGTTGATGGCCACCCGCTCCGGGGTCACGGCGCTGCGGCCTGCCGCCTGGCCCACGCACAGCACCACATCCGGCCGGAATGCGTCCATAGCCGCCGTCACCACCCGGGACGACTCGCCGAACACCGTGGGCACCTCCAGCACGCGGACCTCCGCCTCCGGGCATCGCACCCGGTTTACGGCCTCCAGGGCGGGGTTGATGCGCTCCCCGCCGAAGGGGGTGAATCCCGTCAGCAGCACCCGGGGCTTCCGTTGTTTCTCCATAAAATCGCTCCGTTCTGTAATTTAGTGACATAATTATACAACATGTAATTGCATCTTGCAAGAAAAAACCCCTCTTGACATCCGGCCCCCTGCATCATAGAATAAGGGTAAGTTCCTGACGTCAAAATTACGATTGCGACGGAAGCTACGCCACAGATGACACCGCCCGGGGGGAACGCTTCCCGGGTGCTGGGGCCGTGCCGCAGGGCGCGGCTCTTTTTGTTTCGGAGGAGGTGACGGCATATGGAAACAAGAGTGGCATTGATCGGCATCATCGTGGAGCAGGAATCTTCGGCGGCGGCGCTGAACGCGCTGCTGCACGAATACGGCGGCTATATCATCGGGCGCATGGGCCTGCCGTACCGGGAACGGGGCGTAAACATCATCTCTGTGGTGCTGGACGCACCCCAGGATAAGATCGCGGCCCTGTCCGGCAAAATCGGACGCCTGCCCGGCGTCAGCGCCAAGACCCAATATTCCAACGTCATTTCACGGGAAGGAGAACCGACATGAAAAAATTTGTATCCCTGCTGCTGGCGGTGCTGATGACCGCCGCACTGTTTACCGGCTGCGCCAAGCAGCCCCAGGCCCCCGACCAGCCCCGGGAGGAAGCCGTCACCATTCGGGTGGGCGGACTGAAGGGCCCCACGTCCATGGGCCTGGTGAAGCTGCTGGACGACGCGGAAAACCAGAAAACCGCCAACGCCATCGACTTCCGGATGGCTGCCAGCGCCAACGAGTTGAATCCCCTGTTCCTGAAGGGGGAACTGGACATCATGGCCGTGCCCGCCAACCTGGGCTCTGTGCTGTATAACAAAACCGAGGGACAGGTGAAGATGCTGGCCGTCAGCACCCTGGGCGTGCTGTATATCGTGGAAAAGGGCGGCGAGACTGTCACCGATATCAAGAGCCTGGCCGGCAAGACCATTTACGCCACCGGCAAGGGCGCGACTCCCGAGTATGCTCTGACGTACCTGCTGGCCCAGAACGGCCTGGAGCTGGGCCGGGACGTCAACGTAGAGTGGAAGAGCGAGCCCACGGAGATCGTGGCCCAGATGGCCGCCATGGACAACGCCGTGGCCATGCTGCCCCAGCCCTTTGTGGTGGTGGCCCGGAGTCAGGTGGACGGTCTGCGGGTGGCCCTGGACCTGACCAAGGAGTGGAACGCCCTGGGCGGCGGCAGCCAGCTGATCACCGCGGTGCTGCTGGTGCGCAGCGAATTCCTGGAGCAGCATCCCCAGGCGGTGGAGAAGCTCCTGGATGAATACACCCGGTCTGTGGACTTCCTGAACGATCAGCCCGCCGAGGCCTCCGTCCTGGTGGAGAAATACGGCATTGTCAAGGCCGCCGTGGCCGAAAAGGCCATTCCCGACTGCAACATCGTCTGCATCACCGGCGACAATATGAAGACCATGGCCAGCGGCTATCTGCAGGTGCTGTATGACCAGAACCCTGAGTCCGTGGGCGGCAAGCTCCCCGGGGACGACTTCTACTGGATGGGAAAATAAATGCAGCGGAGGACGCTATGAAGCACGCGAGCCTGCAAAAGTGCATAGCGGTGGCCCTGGCCCTGGCGGTCTGGCAGGGGGCGGCCATGGCGGTGGGCATGGACCTGCTGCTGCCGTCTCCCTGGCAGGTGGCCCGGCGGCTGTGGACGGTCTGGCAGGAGCCGGACTTTTTCCCTACGGTGGCCTTCAGTCTGCTGCGCATCAGCGGCGGCTTCGGCCTGGGCCTGGTTCTGGGGGTGCTGCTGGCGGTGGCGGCGGGACGGCTGCGGGTGCTGGAGATACTGCTGTGGCCCTATGTCACGGTGATCAAGTCCGTACCGGTGGCGTCATTCATCATCATCTGTCTGATCTGGCTGAATACCAGCCAGCTGGCGGTGTTTATCTCGTTTCTCATGGTATTTCCGGCGATCTATTCCAACACGCTCCAGGGCATCCGCAGCGCCGACCCGGCGCTGCTGGAGATGGCCCGGCTGTACCGGGTGCCCTTTTCTCGGCGGCTGGGGTATATCTACGTTCCCCAGGTGAAGCCGTTTCTCCTGTCCGGGTGCAGCGTGGCCCTGGGCATGTCGTGGAAGTCCGGCGTGGCCGCCGAGGTCATCGGTGTGGTGGGCGGTTCCATCGGTGAGCGGCTGTATGAGTCCAAGGTGTATTTCCAGACGGCGGATTTGCTGGCCTGGACGGTGGTGATCGTGGTATGCAGCGTGGGCTTTGAAAAGCTGGTGCTGTGGCTGCTGCGGCGGTGCTTCGCCGCATGGGAGGGACGGTAATGGACCTGGTAATTGCGCATGTATCCAAGGATTACGGCCGCGGTCCGGTGCTGCGGGACGTGAGCCTGACGGTGCGGCAGGGGGAGACGGTGTGCCTGATGGGTCCCTCGGGCCTGGGCAAGACCACCCTGCTACGGTGCGTCGCCGGGCTGGAAACGCCTGACGCCGGAGCCGTCACCGGGGTCCCCCGGCGGCTGGGCTATGTGTTCCAGGAGGACCGGCTGTGCGACAACTTCTCCGCCGTGGCCAACATTCGGCTGGTTACGGGCCGGACCCTGCCGGAGAAAGCGATTTTACAGCATCTGAAGGAGCTGGGCCTGTCCGACAGCGTCCGCCTGCCGGTGTCGCAGCTGTCCGGCGGAATGCGCCGCCGGGTGGCCATCGCCCGGGCGGTGTGCTGCGGGCCGGAGCTTCTGCTGCTGGACGAGGCCTTCAAGGGACTGGATGAGCAGTGCCGCCGGGACACCGCAGCCTATATCCGCCGCCACACGGCGGGGGCCTCCGTCCTGTGTGTGACCCACGACCCGGAGGAGGCCACGCTGTTGGGCGGGCGCTGCATAGACCTGGCAGCGCTCCAGCGGCGAGACTGAACCGAAAAAATGTTTCTCATTCGGAAACTTTCCGTTGACTTCCTACCAAATGTTTGGTACAATTCAGGCAGAAACACAAGGAGGTGCACGGAATGGGTTCCTTTTCCTACCATGTGGGCCAGCGGATCAAAAAATACCGCAAAAGCCGGGGCTATACCATCGAGCAGTTCTCGGCCATGATCAACAAAAGCAAGGCCACGGTGTCCAAGTATGAAAACGGCACCATTACCATCGACGTGGAGACGCTGTATGACATTGCCCGGGCTCTGGATATCGATCTGAAATGCTTCATCGATTACCAGCCCCCTGTGTTCCACGCTCAGTCCGTGCTGCCCAAGAACTTCTACTTCAACCAGCCCCGGGCGTATATGTACTACTACGACGGCCGGGTGCGGCAGCTGGTGCGGTCGCTGCTGTGCTTCTCCCCTGCCGCCTCCGGCGACGGCATCGATGTGATGCTGTATCTGGGGGTGGACGACTTCCGGGAGCCGGACCGGTGCCAGCATCTGTTCACCGGCGAGATGAAGCCCTACGATACCATTACCCACATGGTGCTCACCAACCAGATCAACGAGGCAGAGAAAATGTACATCTGCATGCTCAACCCCATGCACAACCGTACGCCCGCCGTGGGCCTGCTGTCCGGCATTGGCAGCACCCCGTTCTTTGCGCCCATCGCCCTGAAAACCCTGATCTCCAAGGAGCCGCTGGAGGAAAACGACCGCCTGCTGGCCAGCATCAAGCTGGACAAGGACGACTATCACCTGCTGAAGTATTACAACATGCTGGTGGTAAACCGTCCCGCTTCCCTGTTTTTGCAGTGAATCAAAAAATCATCAAGCCCCGGGGGTAGCCCCGGGGCTTGATGCATACGGTCAAAAAAGCCTCGCAGAGTTCGCGGCCCGCAGGCCGCGAATAAAGTTTGATCCATTTTTCGCGGCGGCGTGTACGTCACGAAAAATACTTTGCGCGGAGAGAGTGTGTTTTCACGCATTTCATGCGTGAAAACGCGCGGGTCGGAGCGAAATCTCTTTTGTCAAAAAGGGCATTGCCCTTTTTGACAAGCTCAGGCGGACCCGCCGGGTCCGCCCCATGAGCTGCTATTCTTCCACGCTGTGGGTAACGTCCCTGTCCAGATGCACCGCGCCATAGAGATTCTTGGAGCTGCATCCGGCCCGGCCGCCTCCCGCGCAGGCACAGGCGCAGGCGCACGCGCAGCTGCTGGCGCAGGCACAGTGTCCCCCGCCGCCGAAGCCGCTGCCGCCGAAGCCTCCGCCCCGGCTGCCGCCGCCGAACCCGCCGCCTCCCCGGGGAGGCCTGGGCTTCTCCCGGGTGCCGTGGGCGCCGGGCCGGGGCCGCCCGTCGGGTCCCGCCGGGAACCACAGGCCGTTGACGAACACATAGTGGGTGCCGAAGCCGCCCCGATAGCCGTCCGACGCCGACAGGATTCGGATAATGATGATCAGGACCACCAGCAGGATGATGATCTGGGCGATGCCGAAGCCGCTGTCCCCGTCGTAATTCGGGTCATAGCCCGGGTCGTAGCCGGGATTGACGGAGGGATCGTCATCCGTGGGCAGGCTGTCCCGGCTGCCATCCTGGGCCAGCTGAGTGGGCCAGCCGTCATAGTGGACGGTGAAGCTCATCTGCTGGCCGTGGGCCAGGTCGGTCTGCGCCAGCACATGGTCTCCGCCGGTCTGCCCGTCGGAGCCTGCGCCGTCCACCCCTGCCGGGTCGTGCCAGGTCAGGGTCATCTGCCCCACCCGGGCCTCGTCGAACCACCCGGGGGTATAGTCATAGGACACGGTATCGCCCTCCAGGGCATACATGTACTCCTGGACCCAGCTGTAGGAAAACCGGAAGGTCTCGCCGTCGTTGTAGTCCCGGTCGAAGTAGACATACATATAGCTGTTGTCGAAGTTCAGGCGGTCAATGTTGTCCGTCAGGGCCGTCTCCTCCCGGATGCTGCCGTTGGGCACGCCGATCTTCACCCAGCTGACGGGCCCCTCCGCCAGCACCGTCCACTCCAGGGTCACCTGGATGCGCAGGCTGCCGTCCTGGGTGTCGGGGGTCACGTCCACATCATAGGACTCGATGCGGTCCAGGTCCTGGGCATAGGCCGCAGGCACCGGCGCCAGGGCCAGCACCAGGCAGAGGCACAGCAGCACCCGGCATAGAATTTTCCGCATGGTCAGCATCCCCCTTCCTGCTGCAATTGACAGATATGCTCCATTTTGGCGCTTTCCGCCCGGATGCGGCGGCACTGGGGGCCGTCCCAGATGGCGGCCCAATCGTCGGCGCACAGGTTCCCCAGGCCCGGCCCCTCCAGCCAGCTCTGGCAGGGCAGCACCGTGCCGTCCGGAGCCACGGCCATGCTGGACAGGCATGCCCCGCAGCTGGGGATCAGGACCAGGCCCATGGAGCGCAGCGTCTCCTCCGGCAGCCAGCCGGGGCTGGTGAAGTCCAGCTCCATGCCCAGGCCGTGGGCGGTGTCCGCGGCCTGGCGGAGGATGCCGGCCAGCTCCTCCTGCCCCAGCCGGGTGGCCCGGCTCTCGTCTCCGGCGGCGCCGCCGGTGGGGATCAGGCCGGAGCAGGTGGCATACCGGACGCCCAGACTATGTACAAGCCGCAGCGTGGCGCTGTAATCCCGGTTCAGGTTGCAAAGGGGGGTATTCACCGACACGATGAGCCCCGCTGCCGCGGCATTGCGGATGCCCTGCACCGTGTCATCGAAGCCCTCCGCCCCCACCAGGGCGTTGTGAACGGCGGCGTCGGCAGCGTACAAAGTCACCTGGACGCTGTCCAGGCTGGCCTCGAACAGGCCCCGGCACAGCTCCGGCGTCAGCAGGCGGCCGTTGGTGTAGCCGGGTGACGAACCACTGGGCCGCCTCCGCCAGCTCCACCAGGTCCTGCCGCAGGGTGGGCTCTCCGCCGGTGAAGGTCACCTGGGGGATGTTGGCCCGGCGGAGCTTCTCCAGAAGGGCCTTCCACTGGTCCGTGGTCAGCTCCGGCCGCTGGCCCAGGGTCTGCCCGGCGGCATAGCAGTGCAGGCATTTCTGGTTGCAGTGCCACGCGCCCTCCCGGGTCATGGCGCTGATCATCAGGTCCATCCGGTGGGGGGCGGACATGCGGCCGGCGTATTCGCCCAGAGACAGGATGCCCACCTCCTCCGGCGGCTCCTGTCCCCGGGCGATGGCCACGATGCTGCGTAGCATCCGCTCCAGGTCCCCCAGCAGCACGTCCCGGCCGGTGCCGGGATAGGTGCGGCGGGTGGCCTTCACCGCCGCCGAAAGCATGGACTGCCAGTCCTCCTGGCCGATCTCCCGGCCGCTCCAGGGCTCCAGCTGGTCCATAAAATTGGCCAGCAGAATGGCCCAGCTCAGATTCAGGGGCACCAGCTGCGCCCCGTTCAAAAGCAGCAGAAACGGGTCCCCGGCGTCCTCCGTCCGGGGCGGGATCATGTGGATGCGCACCACCCCGGGCCCCCGGGGGTCGATGGTGATGTGGCGCACGCATTCCAGGTGCGCCCGGCGATACCGCCGCTCCAGCCATGTCATCTTTGCCATGCATGTCTCCTTCTGTCAGTCAGGCGGCGCAGGGAACTCCCGCGCCGCCGCAGTCTGTCCCCCAAAAAGCAGGGCCGCCTCCCTCGGAAAGGAAGATCGTTACGAAAGAAACCCATCAGGGGCGTCTTTTGTTTTCGATCCCTGCATTTTCAGAGCTTCTGCGGAAGTATTGAAAATGCGCAAGCGGCGCGGGGACTCCCGCGCCGCTGAAAATACTTTTCTTTACTTGGCCACGGCGTCCTTCAGGGCCTTGCCGGCCTTGAAAACGGGGGTCTGGGAGGCGGGGATCTGGATGGTCTCCTTGCTTCTGGGGTTGCGGCCGGTGCGGGCGGCACGCTTCTTCACCTCGAAGGAGCCAAAGCCCATGAGCTGCACCTTCTCCTCCTCATGCAGGGCGGCGGTGATGGTGCCCAGGGTCGCGGAGATGACAGCCTCGGTGTCCTTCTTGGACATGCCGGTCTTTTCCGCCACGGCGGCGATCAGTTCGGTCTTATTCATGATATTCCTCCTAAAAATTTTCCTTGGTTCAGTGATCTATCCCAAAGCGATATGCATCGCATCAGAAACCGTCAGAGTCATGGCGCTGCTTTGCGCCGTTCCACAGGTCGGTCATTTCCGCCAGGGTCAGGTCCGACACCGGCACGCCCCGGCCTGCGGCTCCCTGCTCCACGGCGGCGTAGCGCCGGATGAACTTCTCGCAGGCGGCGTTCAGAGCGTCCTCCGGGTCCACCCCGGCAAAGCGGGCGGCCTTTACGGCGGCAAACAGCACGTCCCCCAGCTCCTCGGCCACGTTGGCGCCCTCCCGGACCGCCTGGTGGAGCTCGCCCACCTCCTCGTCCAGCTTGGTCAGTGCTCCTTGAATATCCGGCCAGTCGAAGCCGTCGGCGGCCGCCTTATTCTGGAGCTTTTCCGCCCGCCACAGGGCGGGCAGGGACCGAGCCACGCTGTCCATGGCCTGGGCGGTGGTGTGCTGGTGCTTTTCCCGGCGCTTGATGGCGTCCCAGCTGACCAGCACCGACTCCGCATCCTTTTCCGGGGCGGCGCTGCCGAATACGTGGGGGTGGCGGAACAGCAGCTTCCTCACCTCTCCGTCCACCACGTCCTCCATGGTGAACCGGCCCCGCTGACGCTCGATGTCCGCGTGGAACACCACCTGCATCAGCACGTCCCCCAGCTCCTCCTGCAAAAGAGGGGCGTCGTCCCGGTCAATGGCCTCGGCGGCCTCATAGGCCTCCTCCAGAAGCCCCCGGCGGATGGACGCGTGGGTCTGCACCTGATCCCAGGGGCAGCCCTCCGGCGAGCGGAGAATGCGGATGATCTCCAGCAGGTCGCCGTAGTCGTATCGGTCTTTCTCTCTAAAATGTACCATATTCCCACTCCTATTGCAAGTCCTCTTATCGGCAAAATAGCCTATGAAGGCTCCTTTTCATGAAAAATGTACGAAATTTTCGCTTATTTCAGCCGCAGCAGCCGGGCCAGCTTCTCCCCGCCGGGCAGGGCCAGGAGCTCCTCCCGGTCCACGGCTCCCAGCAGCAGCGCCGCCCCGGCGTATACGGCCGCGGCTATGATCACCGCCAGCAGGGTGGCAAGGCCCCCTGGCAGCAGCGCCGCCAGCAGCCGCCGCACGGCCCAGGCCGCCAGGCCCATGACCAGCGCAGCCAGCCCCGGCCGGCAAAACACCCGGAAGTAATCCGGCTTCTCCGGCACATACCGGGCGATGGCCATCAGATTCAGCACGGTTATCAGGGCGTAGCAGCACAGCGTGCTCACCGGCAGACCCCGGATGCCGTAGTCGGGGCTGGAGATCATCAGATAGTTCATGGCGATCTTCAGCCCGCCCCCGGCCAGCAGGCTCCACAGGGGGATCTTTTCCCGGCCATAGGCCTGCAAAATCCCGTTGGACAGGGCCATCAGACACACGAAAATGCTGCCTATGCCCAGAATCTGCAGGTGATATGCCGCCCCGGCCAGAGTCTGGGCCCCCTTGGCAGGGTACAGCAGCTCCAGGATGGGCCGGGCCAGAACGCTGAGCCCCACCCCGGCAGGCAGAGCCAGCAGCGCCGTCAGCCGGAAGGCGGCGGCGGTGTGCCGCCCGGCGGAGGCCCGGTCCCCCCGGGCCAGGGCTGCCCCGATGGCGGGGATCAGGCTGATGGTCAGGGGATAGATAAACGCCGCCGGAAGGGCGAACAGGTTCCCGGCGTAGCTGTACACCCCATAAAGGCCCCCGGCCTCGGACTCCGTCAGGCCCCAGAAGGTCTGCAGGATGCCCATGGTGATGGACTGGTCCAGCAGATTGATGACGGAAAGGCTCACGGAGCCCACGGTGATGGGCACACCGATGGCCAGCAGCTGGCGCAGGATGTCCCGCCGCCGTCCCGGGTCATCCCGGCCCCTGTCCCGGGACAGGTGAGACAGCACCCACACGCTCAGGGCCAGCAGCGACAGAGCCACGCCTGCCGTGACCCCGGCGATGGCCCCGGCGGCGGCTATGTGGGAGGGATATCCCTGCCGCAGCAGCCACCAGGCAAGACCCAGGCCCACCACCAGCTTGCTGCCGGATTCGATGATCTCGCTGGCGGCGGTGGGCCGCATGTCGCCCAGGCCCTGGGTATAGCCCCGGATCACCGACACCAGGCACACGCACAGCACCGACGGAGACAGCACCCGGATGGCGTTCTCCGCCTGGGTATTGTGCATCCACCCGGCCAGGTCCCCGGCCAGGAAGAACATCACGCCGCTGCTGACGGCCCCCAGCAGCAGAAACAGCCAGAAGGCCACGGACACTGTGCGCCGCCGCCGGTTCACCCGGCCCAGAGCCTCCGCCTGGGACACCAGCCGCGACAGGGCCAGAGGAAGTCCGGCGGTGGACACCATCAGCAGCAGATTATAGATATTGTACGCGGCATAGAAATAGTTCATGCCCTGCTCGTCCAGCAGGTTTCCCAGGGGGATCTTATACAGGGCCCCGATGGCCTTGGTGATGAGCATGGTGACGGTCAGCAGCGCAGCGCCGCCTAAAAATGACTGCTTGCCCTGGGACATGGAACCTCCTCTCCCTTTACCGCTTCATTTTCTCATGGAATGCCCGGAAGGCCGCCAGATTCTCTGCAATCTTCTCGGGACGCTGGATATACTCCGTGGGGTACTTGGCGTGGAACACCCGCTCAATGCGGCCCCGGACCGGGTCCACCATCTTGGTGGAGCCGCCTGCGCCCAGGGAGAGGATGCTGTGCAGCTCCTCCATGATATAGATATTATACAGCCCCTCTGCCCCGGATATGCACCAGCCCACGTTTTCAAAGCTGCCGGACATGTACTTCTGGCGATACAGGTAGTACGGGGAGAACCCGGCGGCCCGCAGGGTGGGGTCGGCATAGTCCAGCATCCGGGCCACGTCCGCCGCCGTGGGGATGGGCAGCCCCTCCAGCAGGATGCGGCTGCCCTTTTTCAGGCTCAGGGTGTGAACGGTGATGTTGTCCGCGCCGAAGGTCAGGCACTTGTCCAGGGTCCGCCGGAAGCCCTCCGGCGTGTCGGCAGGAAGTCCCGCGATCAGGTCCATGTTCACATGGGGAAAGCCCATGGACGCGGCCAGGGCCATGGTGTCCTCAATGTCCCGGGCGGTGTGGCGGCGGCCGATGGCCTGGAGCACGGTGTCCTCCAGGGACTGGGGGTTGACGCTGATGCGGTCGGCCCCGTGGTCCAGCAGCACCTGGAGCTTGTCCCGGGTGATGGTGTCGGGCCGTCCGGCCTCGATGCAGTATTCCACGCAGCCGGACAGGTCAAAGCTGCGGTTCAGGTGGGTCAGCAGCCGGTCCATCTGCTGGGCCGACAGGGTGGTGGGGGTGCCGCCGCCCATATAGAAGGACTTGATGCGCAGGCCCGTCTCCCGGACCATTTGCGCGGCGTCGGTGATCTCCCGGCACAGCACGTCCAGATACGGCTCCACCAGCCCCAGGGATTTTTCCACCGACTGGGACACGAAGCTGCAATAGGCGCAGCGGGTGGGGCAGAAGGGGATGCCGATGTACAGGGAGATGTCCTCCGCGCGCAGGTCCGCCTTGGCCCGCAGGCCCGCCTGGGCCGTTTCCACCGCCAGACGGCGGCGGGAAGGGGAGACGTAGTAGGTGTCCCCCAGAATGCGGCGGGCCTGGGCAGGGGTCTTGCCCTCCTCCAGCAGACGGGCCGCCAGCTTGCCGGGGCGGATGCCCGTCAGCGCGCCCCAGGCCGGGGTCAGGCCGGTGATCTCCCGGGCGGCCTTGAAAAAACTCAGCTTCACGGCCTTCTGCCGCAGGCGCTCCCGCTCATATTCGTCGTCCACGCCCCGCAGCAGCGCCCGGGACATGCCCCGGCCCAGCCTGCCGCCATAGGTGATCTCGGTGATGGCGGTGGCATACACCGGGCTCTGGTGCAGATCCACCCGGGCCCAGTCGTCCTCGCCGGGCTCCGGGGCCTGATATACGGGGCGCTCCTCCGGGAAGAAGGCCAGCAGGCTCTGCTCCACGGCGTAGCGGTCGTCGTGACCGCGAAATACCAATTTCATGCGGCGCCTCGCTTACTTCATGCCCTGGCGGACATAGGGGTTCGCCCGGCGCTCATAGTCCAGGGTGGTGGGCTGGTCGTGGCCGGGATAGACCCGATAGGGCCCGGGCAGATTCCCCAGCCGGCCCAGGGATCGGAGCATTTCCCGCCAGTCGCCGCCTGCGAAGTCCGTCCGGCCGCAGGAGCAGCGGAACAGGGTGTCGCCGGAGAAAATAACATCTCCCACCACCAGACACACGGACCCCTTGGAGTGGCCGGGAGTTTCCAGCACGGTGATGGTCAGGCTGCCCAGGGCCAGGGTGTCGCCGTCGTGATAATAGCGCTGGTTGTGCTCCGGCAGGCGGGAGAATACCAGCTCCATGTCGCCCCGGCGGCCGTCCACCACGTCCTTTTCGTTGATGTACACCGGCAGATCCGGGTACCGCTCCAGAATGGGGCGCACGGCGGTGGTGTGGTCAAAGTGACCGTGGGTCAGCAGAATGTACTGCAATGCGCAGCCGGAGCGGGACACCATGTCCAGCACCCGGTCCGCTTCGTCGCCGGGATCGATCAGGGCGCACGCCCCCGCCGTCTCGTCGGACAGCAGGTAGCAGTTGGTCATAATGGGGCCTACCATAATGGAATCGATTTTCATGGGGGAAAACCTCCTGTTCAGGATAAAAGCGGGCGGACAGCGGCGTCCGCCCGGCAGGATATACGGTTTTGTTACGCGTTGAGCTGATCCGTGTCCACGATAAGGGTCAGGGGCCCATCGTTGACGGACTCCACCAGCATCTCCGCGCCGAACTCGCCGGTTTCGGTGTGAATGCCCTTTTCCCGGCACAGGGCCACGAATTTTTCATACAGGGGAATAGCCACCTCGGGCCGGGCGGCAGCCAGAAATTCCGGGCGGCGGCCCTTGCGGCAGTTGCCGTACAGGGTGAACTGGGAGATCACCAGAATTTCACCGTTGACCGTGTCCAGGCCGCGGTTCATCTTGCCGTCCTCATCCTCGAAAATGCGCAGGCCCGTCAGCTTGTCGGCCAGCTTCACGGCCTGGGCCTCGGTGTCGTCATGGGTGATGCCCAGCAGGATGAGGAAGCCGGGGCCGATGCTGCCGATGGTTTTGCCGTCCACGGATACGGAGGCGCTTTTCACGCGGGTCAATACTGCTCTCATGGGGATATTTCTCCTTTTCAGGTTCGTGGTTTTCGGGCGGACAGAGACGTCCGCCCCTGCGCAGAGGGGACAGGGCCGCATTACCCGGCGGGGCGGGTGACGCGCATAACGCCGGAAATCTGCTCAATGCGGCGCATAACGGTTTTCAGCTGGTCGCTGCTGGATATGTCGGTATCCAGGGTGATCAGGGCGAAGCCGTCGGGGGTGGAGCGTGCGTTCAGGGAGCCCACATGGGTCTTGGTGGAGGACAGCACCGTGGAGATGTCCATGATCAGGTTGATGCGGTCCTTGGCCACCACCTGCAGGGTGGTGCGGAAGGTGCCCTCCACATCGTCGGCCCAGGACACCTTGATCCAGCGGCCCTTCTCATTGGGACTCCGGCGGGCCGGGTCGGCGTTGGGGCAGTCCCTCCGGTGGACGGACACGCCGTAGCCCTTGGTGATAAAGCCCACGATGTCGTCTCCGGGGACAGGGGTGCAGCATTTGGAGAACTTCACCAGGCAGTTGCTGAGACCCTCCACGATGATGCCCTTTTCACTGTGGGTGCGCTTGGGCACGGCGGGGCGGGTGACCTCGGGATGACCCTCCACGGGCACCTCCGCCTGGCGCTCCACCTGGTGCTGGTGGAGAATGCGCTGGATATCCTCCCGGATGCGGCCGATGACCTTCAGGCTGCTGATGCCGCCGTAGCCGATGGCAGCGTACAGATCGTCCAGACTCCGGTAGGTGAGCTTTTTCAGGATACCGGGCAGGTTTTCGTCGTTGGTAAGCTCCTTCAGGGACACGCCGCAGCGCTTGAGCTCCGACTCGAAGGAGGCGCGGCCCGTGACCACGTTCTCGTCCCGGCGCTCCCGCTTGAGCCACTGGCGGATCTTGGACCGGGCGTTGCTGGACCGGGCGATCTTCACCCAGTCGCGGCTGGGCCCGTGGGCGGACTGGGAGGTGACCACCTCCACGATGTCGCCGTTTTTCAGCCGGAAGTCAAAGGGCACGATGCGCCCGTTGACCTTGGCGGCCACCATGTGGTTGCCCACGGCGGAGTGGATGTTATAGGCAAAGTCAATGGGCGTGGCCCCGGCGGGCAGGTTGATCACGTCGCCCCGGGGGGTGAATACGAACACCTCGTCGGCGAACATGTCCACCTTCAGGGAGTGGATAAACTCCTCGGCGTCGGTGCCCTCCTGATTCTCCAGCAGACGCCGGACCCACTCATACCGGCCCTCGTCGCCGCTGCCCTGGCCGTTCTGCTTATACTTCCAGTGGGCGGCGATGCCGTATTCGGCCACCTCGTGCATCTCCTTGGTGCGGATCTGCACCTCGAAGGGGATGCCGTTCTGGCCCATAACGGTGGTGTGAAGGCTTTGGTACATGTTGGGCTTGGGAGTGCCGATATAGTCCTTGAACCGGCCCAGCACGGGCTTGTACAGGTCGTGGATAATACCCAGAACGTAATAGCAGTCGGACACCGTGTCCACGATGACCCGGAAGGCGAACAGATCATACACATCGTCCAGGGACTTGTTCTGGGTGTACATCTTGCGATAGATGGAATAGGGGTGCTTCATGCGGCCATACACATAGCCGTCGATATTGGACTCGTGCAGGCGCTGGGTGATCTGGTCGTGGATGGAGGACATGAAGCCGTCGTATTCCGCGGCCTTCTCGTTCAGCGCGTCCACGATCTCCCGGTAGCTGATGGGGTCCAGGTATTTCAGGGACAGGTCCTCCAGCTCCCACTTCATTTTCTGCATGCCCAGCCGGTGGGCAATGGGCGCATAGATCTCCAGAGTCTCGAAGGACTTCTGCTTCTGCTTTTCCGGAGTCTGGTACTCCATGGTGCGCATATTGTGCAGCCGGTCGGAGACCTTGATGAGGATGACCCGGATGTCCTTGGACATGGCCAGCAGCATTTTGCGCAGATTTTCCATCTGCTCCTCGGCCTTGGAGGTATAGTGGACCCGGGTCAGCTTGCTGACCCCCTCCACCAGATCCGCCACCGTGGGGGAGAACTGCTTGGCGATGTCCTCGTGGGTGGCGGCGGTGTCCTCAATGGTGTCGTGGAGCAGGGCCGCCTCGATGGACTCGGAGTCCAGGTGCAGCTCCTCCGCCACGATCTGGGCCACAGCCAGGGGATGGGTGACGAAGGGTGAACCGTCCTTGCGCAGCTGGCCCTGGTGGGCGGCGGCGGCAAACTCATAGGCGGCCCGGATCTTGTCAAAGCTGGCGGTGGGGTTATAGGCCCGCACCGTGTCCTCTAAGTGCTGGTATCGTTCTTCCACTGTCATGAGCGTCCCCCTCCTTTCGCGGCGTCCAGCGCCTGGTGCAGGCGCAGCAGATATTCCGACCGGTCCAGGGCCACCTTTTTCCCCTGGCCCGTAAGATGCAGCCGGATGCTGTCGCCCTGGCGGAGGCTTTGCAGCAGCCCCCGCTCCCGGAACACCTCCAGGCACAGCGCCGTCCGCAGAAACGGCTCCGCCCCATGCAGGGCCCCGGACAGCCGCCGCAGCAGCGGCAGATAGTCTGCCTCCAGCCCATCAGGGGGCACCGTGTGCTGCAGGGCCCGCCACAGGCACACGCACTGGTCCCGGGAGGGCAGCAGGCGCACCGCGTCCCGGGGACGCAGCTCCTGGCCCTGCAGGCAGCGGCCTACCAACTGCAGGGACTCCTCCTCCCGGGCGCTGCCGGAAAGGGAGGGGCGGATATCCACCATCTGCAGCTGCACCGTGCGGCTGCTGCGGAATTCGTTGATTTGCAGGTAAAACGCGGCGTCCACCCGGTCGCCCGGGACCACGCCGCAGGTCTGGGCCACGGCGGAGAAGAAAATGCCGTCAAACTGGGCGCTGCCCTTGGACAGGCGCAGCTTCAGATGCCGGTTCTGGCCCACGTTCTGGACCCGCTCCAGAGTGGCCCCCCGCAGGCAGAACACCGGCCGGGCGTTGCCTGCGCCATAGGGCTCCAGGGCGTCCAGGGCCTCCACCTCCGAAAGGGTCACCCGTCCCGCCTGGCCGATGGACACATCCACCTGCAGGCAGGACACCGGGGCCTTGCCCCCCCGGAATTTCCGGGCATATTGGTTCATCCGCTGCCGGAAGGCGGGAATGTTCTTTTCCTCAATGGTAAAGCCCGCCGCCAGCTCGTGGCCGCCGAAGTCCAGCAGCAGGTCGGAGCAGGATTCCAGAGCGGCGAACAGGTTGAACCCGCCCCAGCTGCGGCAGGACCCCTTGCCGGTGCCGCCGGACAGATGGATCATAAAGCTGGGACAGGCGTATTTTTCCGATAGACGGGAGGCCACGATGCCCACCACCCCCTGGTGCCAGGTATCCGAGGCCAGCACCAGGGCGCTGCGCTCCTGGGCCGGGGACTGCTCGATCTGCTCCACGGCCTGGGCATAGATGGCCTGCTCCACGCTCTGGCGCTCCCGGTTCAGGGCGCACAGCTCCCGGGCCAGACGCTCTGCCTGGTGGGGATCGGTGCTCAGCAGCAGGTCCGCCGCCATATCCGCCGCGCCCATGCGGCCGGCGGCGTTGATGCGGGGGGCCAGGACAAAGCCAATCTGCACGGAGGTGACGGCCTTGTCGGACAGGCCCGCCTCCCGCAGCAGGGCGTGCAGACCGATGAAATCCGACCGGCCGATCGATGCCAGCCCCCGGGAGACGATGGTCCGGTTCTCGCCGGACATCTGCATCACGTCGGCCACGGTGCCGATGGCGGCCAGGGTGCAGTACCGGGACAGCAGGGCCTCCTCCCGGCTCTCGCCCCCCAGGGCCAGCACCAGTTTCAGCGCCACGCCGCACCCGGCCAGGTGCTTGAAGGGATAGCCGCAGTCAAGCCGGTGGGGGTCCACCACCGCGCAGGCGGGAGGCAGCTCTTCCTTGCACTCATGGTGGTCGGTGATGACCACGTCCATGCCCAGGGAGTTGGCATAGGCCACCTCCTCCACGCCGGTGATGCCGCAGTCCACCGTTACCAGCAGCCGGACGCCCTGGTCATGCAGAGACAGGATGGCGTCCTTTCCCAGGCCGTACCCATCCTCGATGCGGCGGGGGATATAGTGCACCACGTCGCCGCCCCGGGACAGGAGGTAATCCACCAGAATCACCGTGGCGGTGATTCCGTCCACGTCATAGTCGCCGAACACGGCGATCCTTTCCCCATCGGCCAGGGCACGGTTCACCCGCCCGGCAGCCCGGTCCATATCCTTCATCAAAAACGGGGAATAGGGCAGCTCCCGGTCCCGCTCCAGGAAGGCAGCGGCCTCCTCCGGTGTGGTGACGCCCCGGGAGGCCAGCACGGAGGACACCAGATAGGGGTATCCGGCCCCGGTGAGCCGGTCCACCGCCTGGGCAGGCAGGTCCGGTATGCTCCACTGCTGATATTTCATGACGGGACACCCCTTTCGCGGTACTGCAAATAATATTTTATTATAGCAAACGCCGAATGACTTGACAAGGGGCGGCGGGGCGTATTTTCGGGGATTTGGCAAGCTGCGCAAAGCCTCCGGCCGAAGCCGGAGGCTTTGCGCTTATTTCTCGCTGACGCTTTTCAGGGCGGTGGGCAGGCTGCCATCCAGCAGCAGGATGCACCGGCGCAGATCGTCGCCGATGTTCTCCGGCATGCCGGATTCGATCCAGTCGAACACGCCGCTCAGCAGGCCCCGGGCATAGAACCGGGACACGAACTCCAGGTCCCCCTGGGTCACGTCCAGGCCCACAGCCGCCTGATCCACGATGCGGCGGATCACCGGGCCGTAGCCCTGCATCAGATAGCGCTCCAGATCCCGCCGGTTCACGGAGCGGTAGGCATTCATCACCAGGTGACGCTTGCTGCGCAGCACGTCCGTGATGGTGCGCAGCTCCTGCCGCCAGTCGCTGCCGTTGCTGCGGATGCTCTGGGCCAGGGCGGCAGCCTCCCGGTCAAAGATCCAGCGCATCAGGTCGTACACATCGTGAAAATGATAGTAAAACGTCTGGCGGTTCACACCGCACCGGGCCACAATGTCCTTGACGGTGATCTTTTCCAGGGTTTTTGTCTCCAGCAGCTGGCACAGGGCTTCCGCCAGGTCATGCTTTGCATTCATGGGCAGCAGTCCTCCTTACATAATGCCGGATTTTTCCTTGCTGCGGGCGATGAGCCGGTTCAGGGGCCGGGCCGGGTAATACAGCACCATCCCCAGCACCGCAAACAGCACGCACATAGCCGCCATCACAGCCAGATTCTTCCAGTACACGTTCTCATACCGTCCGGCGATGGTCTCCCGGAGCATGTCCATGCCATAGTGGAAGGGCATGAACTTATACAGCGTCTGGAAGATCCCGGGCAGCACGTCGATGGGATAGACGCCGCCGGAGCCCGCCACCTGGATGACCATGATGATGACGGAGGCCGCCATGCCGATGTTGTCCAGGGCATAGACCAGGGCATAGTTCATCATGGTGAAGTTCAGGCTGCACACGCAGCACGCCAGCAGGAACAGCCCCGGATACGGGCATTGGATGCCGATGTAGTAAATGCAGCCGAGGCCCGTGACCAGGGCCTGGATCATACCGATCAGGAAAAACAGCTGATACCGGCCGAAGAACCGCTGCCAGGGGCGCAGCCGGGAGAGCCCCGGCATGGGGGCGTTCACATGGAGCATGGTGGCCGTCAGCAGAGAGCCCACGAACAGGGCCAGCATGATGTAATACGGCGCCATGGAGCTGCCGTAGCTGGTGATCTCGTATACCGGCACCGTCTCCATGGACACGGGGTCGGACAGGTAGTCCGCCAGGCCCTCGGGGTCGTTTTCCAGCACCTCCACAAAGCGGCGGAAGCCGTCGCTGGTGACGATGCGGTCCATATCCTGGGCCAGCTGGCCCAGGTCGCCCCGCAGGGTGGACGACAGCTGGATGGCCCCGCTCAGGGTGGTGCCTGTGGACTGGATGGCCTCCTGATACCGGGTCAGCTTATCGCCCAGGGCCGACAGATTGCCGGATACGCTGTCAAACACGCTCTGTAGGGTCTGGAGCTTTTCCGTCACATCCCGATTCAGCTCCTCCAGCCGCTGGTTCACGCTGCCGCTGATGCGCAGGGCCGCCTCCCGCAGCTCCTGGCGGAGCGCATCCACCTTGGCCTGTACCTCCTGGCGCCAGGTCTCCAGCTGGCCGGGGTCCTCCAGCGTTTTCAGCAGGTCCCGCAGCTCGCCGATGCGGTAAATGGCGTTGCCCAGCCGCTCCTGAACGGCGGGATAACCGGCGGCAAAGTCCCGCAGCTTTTCCAGTCGCTGCTGCTGCTCCGCCAGCCGCTGGTCCAGCTGCTGGGCAGGACCGGCCAGAAAGCCCGCCACATCCTCCGCCGTTCCCACGGCGGCGGCAATGTCGTCGGCGATGACGTCGATCTGGGCGTCGATATCCTCCAGCTGCCGGGCGATCTCGGCCTCCGTCTCGTTCAGGCGGCCGATGCCCCGGTCCAGGGCGTCCTGGATGCCGGACAGGTCATTGCCGCTGACGATGCTGTCCAGGTCGCCGGTGACCACCCCGGCGCAGGCCAGGATGCTGTCCGTCTGGTCCGCCAGGGTCTGCATGGCCGTCAGCGTTTCCTCCAGGGTGCGCAGGCTGTCCTGGGCGCTGCTGAGCTTTTCAATGACCCCCTGGGACACGTCGTCCGCATCCAGGCCCAGAGCCCTGCACACGGAGCTGACGGTGGTGACGGCGTTGGTCACCGTCTCCACCACGGTGGCGTTGATCTCGTCCTGAACGGCGGTCTTGGCCTTGTTGGTGATCTTGGGGGCGATGGCGTTTTTCTTCTCGTTTTCGTAATACTCGATCTGGGGGTGCCGCAGGTCCGTGTCCAGAATGCTGACGAAGTCCCCGGTGAAGTCTGCGGGAACGATCAGGGCGGCGTAGTACCTGCCGGACCGGACACCCTCCAGGGCCTCCTCCCGGCTGTCTACAAAGTCCCAGCCCATCTGGTTGTTGCTTTTCAGGCCGTCCAGCACCATGGACCCGATGTTCAGCTTCAGGCCCAGCAGCTCATAGCCCTCATCCTCGCTGGTAACGGCCACGCGGATATTGGACGTGGCGTCGGGGCCGTAGGGGTCCCAGTTGGAAAAAATGTTGAACCATGCATACAGGCACGGGATCAGGCACAGGCCCATGATGACCACCACGGCCACCACGCTGGCGCTGATGCGCTGCCAGTCGGCCCGGAAAATTCTCCAGATATTCCTCATGACTGCACCTCCCTGGACCGCCGGTCCTGATCGCCCATAGACCGGGAAATGCGGCCCAGCTCCCGGGACATCTGCTCAAAGCCCTGGGCCAGCTGGCGGCTGCTCTCCTGCAGGTCGGACAGGGTCAGGGCCAGCTCCGGGTGCAGGGGCTCCGGCTGTACCGGGACAGAGGCGGGACGGGGCGGGACAGGCTGGGGACAAGGCGGGACAGGGGCGGGACAAGGCTCCGCCGGGGCAGGCTCCTCCGGGGCAAGCTCCTCTGGGGCAAGCTCCTCCGGGGCCGCTTCGCTCTCCTGACCCCGGCCCCGCAGCAGGGGCAGCAGCTGGGGCATGGCGCTGGGCAGCGGCGTCAGCTGGTCCAGCTCCACCTCTTTTTTGGTGATTTGCTTGACCTTGTTCTGCATTTCATAGTCGATGTATTCCACGGCAATGAGATACGCCGCGATGCCGAACATGGATACGATCCACAGCAGCAGGAAGATCACCCGGGAGCCTTCCGACAAAAACAGCAGCACCAGGAACACCAGCGGCACCAGCAGCAGGCTCAGCATTCCCTTGCGGATGCGGCGCTGATTGCCGCTGTGGAACTGAAGGACCTCCTGCAAAAGGGCCTGATACAGCTGGCTATATTTCTTTTCGTCCATAGGGAGTCCTCCTTTCTTACAGCATTTCCGTTTCTTTCAGCTTCTCCTCCATGAAATGGTTCAGTCCCATAAAGGGCTTGCGCACCAGCAGGCCGATGACCAGGGCCGCCGCGCCGAAGATCAGCAGGCAGCCGATGTTTTTCAGCCATGTGGTCCCATACAGGCCGCATACGCACTCGCGCACGGCGTCGATGGCATAGGGGAAGGGGAAGATATGATAGATTTTCTGATACACGTCCGGCAGCAGCTCAATGGGGAACGTGCCGCTGGAGCCGGCGATCTGGAGCACCATGACCACCACTACAACGGCCTTGCCCACGTCGCCGAAGGACACGGTCAGGGCGTAGATCAGCAGACTGAACACCAGGGAGGTAATGGCCCCGGTGGCAAACAGCAGCGCCGGCTCCACGCACTGGATCTTCAGCACCAGCAGGTCCCCGGCCACGATGACGGCGGCCTGAATCTGGCTCATGACGAAAAACAGAAAGTACCGGCCGAAGAACAGCTGGTGGGGCTTGGGGTCCACCAGCCCCTCCAGGCGGGCGTGGGGCTTGAGAATGGCCACCAGCATGACGCCGCCCACCCAGATGGCCAGAACGGAATAGAAGGGGGCCATGGCGCTGCCGTAGTTTGCAATGGGATACACCGGCTCCACGGTGGTCTGCACCATCTGGGAGAAGTAGGCGCCGTAATCCTCCGGGCTGCCGCCCAGGATATCCAGCAGGGTGTCCAGATAGTCCGGACTGTCGCTGTCCTCCAGGCCGCCCAGCAGGCTCCCCAGCTTGTCGATGGCCTGGCCGATGGCGTCGCGGCCCTGGGACATAAGACCGTCCAGAGTGCCGGCCGCCGCGCCGGCGGCTGCCAGCAGGTCCCGGGTATCGGCTGCCGTTCCGTGGAGGCCCTGGAGCAGACCCTCCGTCTGGTCCAGAACGTTTTTCACATCATCCGTCACATCGCCGAACACCGGCGTCAGCAGGGTGTCCGTCAGCTTCTCCAGCTGGGCCACCAAAGCGATGGTGTCCTGCAAAACGGCGGAGTTCTGCCGGATGCCGTCGGCCACGGTGTTCAGCCGGTCCCGCAGCTGATAACAGCTGTCCGCCAGGCGCTGGGCGGCGGCTGCGGCCTCGGCCCCCACGGGCCCGGCCTCCACGGCGATAGACCTGGCCCAGGCCGTGAGCTTATCGCCCATATCGTCCATGGTCTGGGCGGCGTCCCGCAGGTCCTCCTGAATCTGGGGCAGCTGAGCGTCCACGTCGATGCCGTTCAGAATTTTCTCCGCCGCGTCAAAGGCCTTGTCCAGGGCTGCCTGGGCCTTATCCAGGGCGGCGTGGACCTGGCGGTTCAGCTGGGCCACGGTGTCCAGAAGCTCCTGGCTGTCGGGGCGGTTCTGGTTGATATTCGCCACCAGGTCCGACAGGTCCTGGCGATAGCTGCTGTTGTCCTGGCCTGCGGCCTGGAAGGCGTCCACGGTCTGGGCGCAGGAGCGCAGCAGGCTCCGGGCCTGGCCCAGCAGCCCCTGAACGGAGCCCACGGGGTCGTCGCCCTTCAGCTGGTCCGACAGGTCGTTGGCTCCCCGGAAAACGGCGTCCACCACCACGTCCAGATAGCTTTTGCTGATGGTGGTTTTCAGGGACGACACCGCCGTGTCGGTGATTTTGGTGGCCACGGCGTTTTTCTTGTAGTTTTCATAATAGGTGATGGTGGGCTTGCCGGTCCACTCCGTCAGCATGTGGTACATATTATAAGAGAAGTCCTCACCGATGACCACGGCGGCGTAGTAATCCCCGGCATAGACGCCGTGCTCGGCCTCCTCCTTGGTGTCCACCGCCACCCAGTTGATGCTGGTGCTGGTGCGCAGATCGTCCACCACCTCCCGGCCCTTGTTGACCTGGGTGCCGTCCTCCTCCGTCCAGCCCTTATCCAAGGATGCCACGGCGATGCTGATGTTGCCGGTGTTGCCGTAGGGGTCCCAGTTGGAGTAGATATTCAGCCAGGCGTACAGGCTGGGCAGCAGGGCGATGGCGACCACCACCACACAGGCGAAAAAGCACTTGCTCAGCGTCCGTATATCGGTTTTGAACACCGTCCAGATATTACGCATACTGCCTCCTTACGCGCGGCACGCCGCGCTGTATATAAAGCTGTCGTTAACAATAGTGTATCAGTATGTATTATACAGAAAGCCGCCATGATTTGTCCACACAAAACCCGTTTTTTGCCCAAAAATACAGAAAAGAGACGGCTCCCGCCGTCTCTTTCGTTCTACTCTTTTTCTGTATCCTCCGCCACGATGCGGTAGTAGGTATTCCCCGTCAGCTTGTACACGATGGCATACAGCACCGCGAACACCGCAAAGCTCACCGCCGTTGTGCCGATCAGCAGCCCCCGGTTGTCCAGGTTGAACAGGATCAGCAGCTTGTGGATGAACGGGAACGCGAAGCACAGGTGCACGCCCGCCAGCACCAGCGGCAGATAGAACACCGTCAGCAGCTGGCTGTTGATGCTGCGGCGGATGTCCACCTTGGTCATGCCCACCTTCTGCATGATGTCGAAGCGACTCTGATCCTCATAGCCCTCCGAAAGCTGCTTATAGTACAGGATAGCCACCGCCGCGAAGATAAACACGATACTCAGCATGATGCCCAGGAAGAACAATCCGCCGTACATGCCGTAGAAGTCTGCCCGGTTGGCGGCCTTGGACTCCACGCTGACGCCCACGCCCCAGTCACTGCTGACGCCCGCCAGATAGCCGTTCAGCGCGTCCTCCAGATTGGGCGTTGTTCCGTCGATGTTCCCCTGCTGGTTTTCCGGCAGATCGGTGTCGAAGGCGTAGTGCCACGTGGCCGTGAGATACCACCCGTATTTCTCGCTCAGTCCGTCCTCCAGCTCCTGCACGAACTGCGTGAAGTGCGGTATGACCACCATAAGGGTCGGGGTGATATCCGCCGTGAAGGGGCCGCTCAGCGGCGGAATGTCCCGATCCATGACCCGGAACGTCCATTCCCCGTCGACGGTCAGGGTGTCGTAAGGGAAATCCGTCCGCAGCGCGGCCACATACACCTGCCCGTCGTTCAGCGTCAGGCTCTGCCCCGTGGCGGCGTTGTAATCCTCCAGCGGCAGGAAATGCAGCTGCGTCACACGGGTGCTGTCCGCTGCGGACGCACCCGCGTTGCCCAACCGCAGATCCCCGCCGTCCGGCAGACCGCTGACGCTGATCTCACGGTATGTCGCCACATTACTGGTCTGCCCGCCGAAGTTGAAAACGGTGCTCTCCACACCCTGACGCAGCTGCTCCGCCTCCGCCTCGTCCAGCGGATGATCGCTTCTGCCGTATACCGCCACGTCCATGTCGCGGGGATACCGGGCATTCACCGCGTCCTCCTGCCCCACATACAGGCAGGTGGTGGAGGAGATCATCACCAGCACCATGGTGGCCAGAATGCACACCGAGGCCAGTCCCGCGCCGTTGCGCTTCATGCGGTAGGCCATGGAGGACACGGACACGAAGTGCTGGGGCCGGTAGTAGTATTTTTTGTTCCTTTGCAAGCCGCGGCACAGCGTCACCGACCCGCTGATGAACAGCAGATAGGTGGCCAGTATCACCATGATGACCGCCGCGAAGAACCACAGAAACGCCGCCAGCGGCTCCTTGATGGACACCGCCAGCGCGTAAGCGCCGCTCAGCAGCACCACGCCCGCCGCCGTCAGCACCCACTGCGCCTTGGGCGGCTTCTCGCCCACGCTCTCGCTGCGCAGCAGCCCCACCGCGCTGACGCCGTGCAGCTGCCGCAGCCCGTTCAGCAATATCAGCGTGTGGATGGCCGCGAACAACGCCGCCGTAGCCAGCAGAGACGATACGGACACCGTCAGGGTATAGGTCACGGGCACCTGCAAAAGCCGCACCATACCCAACTCCGCCAGCTTATACAGTACCATGCCCAGAAGCAGTCCCGTCCCCGTGGTCAGGCCATAGGTGATGACCGTCTCCCACAGCAGAATGCGGGCGATGTTGCCCTTGCCCATACCCAGCACATTGTACAGGCCGAACTCCCTCTCCCGGCGGCGAATGAGGAACGAGTGGGTATAGAACAAAAATATCAGCGCAAACACGGCGATGACCACCGTGCCCAGCCGCAGTATGATGGTGCTGCTGGTCCCGCCGGACATGTGCCCCAGCACCGGCGAGCCGGACAGCCCCATCAGGATGTAGAACATCAGCACCATCCCGGCGCAGCTCAGCAGATACGGCAGGTACAGCCGCCTGTTTTTTCTCATGCCCGTCCAGGCCAGCCGGGCGTATAATGTCTTTTCCCTCATGCCGGTTCACCGCCCGACTGCAGCATGGTCAGCGTGTCGGAGATGCGCTGATAGAACCTGGTGTCGTCGTCCTCGCCCCGGTACAGCTGGTGGAACACCTGGCCGTCCTTGATGAACAGCACCCGGCCCGCCCGGCTGGCGGCCTTCACGGAGTGTGTCACCATCAGTATGGTCTGCCCTGCCCGGTTGATGGCGGCGAACAGCCGCAGCAGCTCGTCGGTGGAGCCGCTGTCCAGTGCGCCGGTAGGCTCATCCGCCAGCAGCAGCTTTGGCTCGGTGATGATGGCCCGGGCCACCGCCGCCCGCTGCTTCTGCCCGCCGGAGACCTCATAGGGATACTTCTTCAAAAGCTCCGTCAGTCCCAGCTCCCGGGCAATAGGCAGCAGCCGCGCCCGCATATCCTCGTAAGACATTCCCATCAGCACCAGCGGCAGATAGATGTTGTCCTCCAGCGTGAACGTATCCAGCAGGTTGAACTCCTGGAACACAAAACCCAGGTTGTCCCGGCGGAAGGCCGCCGCGTCCTTCTCCCGTATCTTGCCCAGCTCATGGCCGTCCAGCCGCACTGTACCCGCCGTAGGCTCGTCCAGCGCCGCCAGAATGTTCAACAGCGTGGTCTTGCCGCTGCCGGACTCACCCATGATAGCGACATACTCGCCCTGCTCCACGGTGAAGCTGACATTCCGCAGCGCCTCTACACGGCTGCCGCCCAGCCGCGAGGTGTATACCTTCCGCAGCCCACTGACTTCCAAAATGCTCATAGCATGACCTCCTTTATCTTACAAGGCCATTATAGTCCGGGTCCTTCCCCCAATCCATCGCTTTGCCTTACCAAAAACGAACAACTCTGTCACCTTTCACTCCGGCAGGAAATCGCCGCGTCCCAGCGTCAGCCTTACCGTGGTGCCCGCACCGGGCACGGACTCGATCCGTATCTCGTGCCGCAGATTGCGGCATATCCGCCGGCACAGGTACAGCCCGATGCCGCTGGACCGCCGGTCCAGCCGCCCGTTCTGCCCGGTATAGCCCATGTCAAACACCCGGGGCAGGTCCTCCGGCGCGATGCCCATGCCGCTGTCCCGGATGCACAGATCGTCTCCCTCCCGGTAGATCCGGACGGTCCCGCCCTGCCCGGTGTACTTCAGGGCATTGCTCAGCAGCTGCTCCACCACAAAGGTCAGCCACTTGCCGTCCGTCACCGTCTCCCATTCCACCGGCGTGTAGTCCAGCGCGATGCGCCGGTCAATGAACTCCCCGGCAAACCGCCGCACAGCGGCGCGCACCACATCATCCACGGCGCACGTTCGTATCACGTAGTCGCTGCCGCCCTCCTCCAGCCGCAGATAGGTCAGTGCCATGTCCACGTACTGCTCCACCCGGCCCAGCTCCGTCATCAGCCGCCGGGCGGCCGGCGTGTCCTCCCCCTGCAGGGTCAGGCGCATAGCGGCGATGGGCGTCTTGATCTGGTGCACCCATGCGGTGTAATAGGCCGTCATATCCTCCCACCGGGCGGCGCGCGCCGTCTCCTGCCGGCGCAGCTCCCGCCGCAGCGTCTCCACCACGGCGGCGCAGTCCGCCCCCTCCACGGTGGTCATGGCCGGCAGGTCCAGCAGCACCGCCTCGCCCGCCTCCCGCAGACGCTTCAGCGCCTTGTGCCGCCGTGCCGCGCGGCCGTAATCCCACGCCGCAAGGCACGCCCCCAGCAGAACGCACAGCCCTGCCGGATAGCCCACCGCCGCCAGCGGCAGGCCGTACAGGGCAAAGGACACGGCAAACACCCCGACAAACAGCAGAAATGCCGCCAGCGTCAGCCGGCGCTCCTTCAGATATGCTTTGAGCAGCTCCATATCTCTCACTCCACGATGTACCCCACCCCGTGCCGGGTGGCGATAAATTCCACAAGCCCCACACCTGCCAGCTTCCGCCGCAGGCGGTTCACATTGACGGTCAGCGTGTTCTCATCCACAAAGCTGTCCGTCTCCCATAGCCGCTGCATCAGCTTCTCCCGGCTGACCACCTTCCCGGCACTCTCCATCAGGCAGGACAGGATACGGTACTCGTTCTTGGTCAGTTCCACCGTCTGCCCCTGATAGGTCAGCTTCTGGTCGTCGGCGGACAGCTGTGCGCCCCGCCTCTCCCGCAGCACCGCCGGCGCCGCCATGTCATAGCTGCGCCGCAGCATGGCCTGTACCTTAGCCATCAGCACGCCGCCGTCAAAGGGCTTGGCGATAAAATCGTCCGCGCCGAAGTTCATGGCCATGATGACGTTCATGTTATCACCGGCCGAGGACAAAAACAGGATGGGCGCACTGGTCTGCTTCCGCAGCTCCCGGCACCAGTGATAGCCGTCAAAGCACGGCAGGGCGATATCCAATATAATGAGGTGCGGCTGAAATTCCGCCGCCTCCGCCGTCACCGCCCGAAAGTCCCGTGCACACCGGACCTCCAGTCCCCAGCTCTCCGCCAGATGCGCCACCGCCTGGGCGATGGTCCTGTCGTCCTCCACAATAAATATACGGTACATACGCTCACATCCTTTACGCTCTTCATTATACCCTCCCTCGCCTCTGTCCCGCAAGCCCTCTTACTCTTTCAATATTGTCACATTCGCTTACCGGATTTTTCAAAAACAGGGTTGACAAATCCGCGCCGCCGTGTTATAACTGTACCAACCTACCGAGTTGGTAGTTGTGTTTCAGAAATGAGGCGATCACATGACCCGCACTCTTGTTCTCCTGACCGGACGATGTTGACTCCTTTTCCTTTCATTCCACACAACAACATCTGACTATAAACGATAAAGGAGATAAACACTATGTCTAACATCTACACTTCCGCTGACCAGCTGATCGGCAAGACTCCCCTGCTGGAGCTGACCCATATCGAAAAGGCCCATGACCTCAAGGCGAAGATCGTCGCCAAGCTGGAGTACTTCAACCCCGCCGGCAGCGTCAAGGACCGCATCGCCAAGGCCATGATCGACGACGCCGAGGCCAAGGGCCTGCTGAAGGCCGGCAGCGTCATCATTGAGCCCACCTCCGGCAACACCGGTATCGGCCTGGCCTCCGTGGCCGCCGCCCGGGGCTACCGCATCATCATCGTCATGCCCGAGACCATGTCCGTGGAGCGCCGCCAGCTGATGAAGGCTTACGGCGCCGAGCTGGTGCTCACCGAGGGTGCCAAGGGCATGAAGGGCGCCATTGCCAAGGCCGACGAGCTGGCCAAGGAGATCCCTAACAGCTTCGTGGCAGGGCAGTTTGTGAACCCCGCCAACCCCAAGGCCCACTATGAGACCACCGGTCCGGAGATCTGGGCCGACACCGACGGCAAGGTGGACTTCTTCGTGGCCGGCGTGGGCACCGGCGGTACCATCACCGGCACCGGTAAGTTCCTGAAGGAAAAGAACCCCGCCGTCAAGGTAGTCGCCGTGGAGCCCAAGACCTCCGCCGTGCTGTCCACCGGCATCGCCGGCTCCCACAAGATCCAGGGCATCGGCGCGGGCTTCGTCCCTGACGTGCTGGACACTAAGATCTATGACGAGATCATCCCCGTAGACAACGACGACGCCTTTGCCGTAGGCAAGGAAATGGGTCACCGCGAGGGCGTGCTGGTGGGTATCTCCTCCGGCGCGGCACTGTGGGCCGCCATCGAGCTGGCCAAGCGCCCTGAGAACGCCGGCAAGACCATCGTCGTCCTGCTGCCCGACACCGGCGACCGCTATCTCTCCACCCCGCTGTTTGCGGACTGATACTGCGTTTTTCTTCCTTCCATTTTCTCCTCACAAACATGACGAACGGACCTCTTTCGAGGTCCGTTCGTCTTTTCTTCTGTTTCTTTCCACTTTCTTTCTATTCTCCTTCTATTTTCTTTCTACATTTTTTCTGCTTTTTTGAAACGTTTTTTGCTCCGCAGGTGTATGATAGATGAAAGGCCTTTCACCTCAACAAAAGGAGAACCCCTATGACGGACGAACAGTTCACCCCGCTGGCGGAACGGTATATGGACACGGTGTTCCGGGTGGCATACAGCTATCTGCGCTGCCGGGACGACGCCGACGATGTGACCCAGGACGTGCTGATACAGCTGTACAGACAGGACAAGGCGTTCGAAAGCGACGCCCATGTGAAGAATTGGCTCATTCGCGTCACGGTCAACCGCTGCAAGAACGTGCTCCGCGCCCCGTGGCACAAGGCGGAGGACATCGCCGACTATGAGAACACCCTCACCTTCGAGGCCCCGGAGTGCCGGGAGCTGTTCGACGCGGTGATGTCGCTGGACAGGCGGTACCGCCTGCCGGTGCTGCTGTACTACTACGAGGGCTACCGCCAGAAGGAGATCGCCGGACTGCTGGGCATACCGGAGGAAACGGTGCGCACCCGGCTCGCCCGCGCCAGAGACAAGCTGAAACACATTTTATCGGAGGTGCCGCAGTATGCATGACAGAGAATTATTTGAAAAAGCCTTTTCCCCGCTGCACGCCTCCCCGGATACACTGACGGAGGTTAGAAAGACCATGCGAAACGAGAAAAAAACACGCCGGGCGCTGGGCAAGAGCGCCGTGGTCGCCATTGCCGCCGCGCTGACGCTGACCATCGCCGTGGCCGGCGGCATCGTAACGCTCATCAAAGCCGACGTATCTCCCGCCGACAAGGTGGACGACACCACCCACCACGCCTTTACCGACGATTTGGATGCCACCACGCCCACCGTAGACGACGGCAAGGGTACCGCCGTGTCTGTTCCCGATATGGAGCGCATCCCCGGCGACATCCAGACCACCCAGCGTCTGGTGGGGAAGTATTTGTCCAAATTGGACGCGGAAATGACGGTCGAGGGCAACACCATCCGCCTCGGCACGCTCCTCATAGATGAAAGCGGCAGCGGTATGCTGACCTACTCGGTGGAGAATCCGGACGGCGTGAAGTATACAGACGCAGGATACGGCGAAGCCGTGGATATGTCCGCCGAGCCGTCCATGTGGCTGGGCAGTGCGCCCGACGCACAGGGTTACGGCGGTACCTGCATCAACAGCAGATGCCATGTGGACGAGGATGCCAGCACCGATACCCGCCTGCAGGTGGTGCTCTATTTTGCAGCCGGTAAGGATTTCCAGAAGGGCGATGATTTCTACTTCACCGTGCGCGACAGTGCTTACCAGCCCTACTCCATCTCTATCCAGCCCCAGACCTACGTGCCCGTCAAGACCATGACTGCCAAAAACGGCGAGATCGTGACGCTCTCTGCCCTGGGCATGACCATCGTAAATCCCGACCCCAGCCGCGAAATACACACTGACGAGGTGCTGGTCAATGCCAAGGACGGCAGCAGCTTCGCCGTGGAAAGCAGCAGCAAAAACCTGATGAACTGGGTCATCGGCTCCATTACAGGCGACGGTCAAGCTGCCTTTGAAAACTACACCTATGTGTTCAATCGGCTGGTAGATGTGAACGAGGTCGGGTCTGTGACGCTGACAGGCTATTACTACAACCTGGACGGCTCCGATAACGACACCGTATCCCTGACCTATCAGCCCTGAACAGGCAAAAAAAGAACCGCCCGCGGGCGGTTCTTTTTCGCTTATATCACATAATTGTCCCCCTGCGGGGCGTTCATCAGGTCGGCCAGCGTGATGTGGGAGAAGTAGTCCTGCGTCAGCTTGTAGTATCCCTGCCACACGCCCAGCGTGCGGCACTCCCCCGCCCGCTGGCACACCGGGGCGTCCGGCTGGAGACAGGTGACGGGCGCAAGGTCGCCCTCCGCCAGCTCCAGTATCTCCCAGAGGGTGTAGTCCTCCGGCTCCCGCGTCAGGCGGTAGCCGCCGCCGATGCCGTGGACGCTCTCCACCAGGCCGGCGGCTTTCAGGGCGGGCATGAGCCGCTCGATGTATTTCAGGGAGATGTCCTGCCGGGCGGCCACCTCCTTCATGGGTATAAAGTCCCCGCTGCGGTGCTCCGCCAGATCCAGCAGAACGCGGATGGAATAGCGACCTTTCGTGGAGATCATAGGTCTTCCTCCTGTCAGAAAATACACGGGCCATAAGATGACCCGTGTATAGTATACCACCAATCCCGTAGGTTAGGCAAGTTTAATTTTTCTTTGCGTGTCGATATGCCTGCACGCCCCACACCAGCCAGGCCGCTACCACCGCCGCCAGGACGATCCAACGCACCGTCTCCAAGGGCCAGGCCACGGCGGACAGGTCGGCATAGCGGCTGATCATAACGCTTTCCGCCGTACTGACCGTGGCCGCATAGGCAGCGGCCGGCTTCCAGCACACCAGGATCCGCACGATCTCCACGGCAAAGAGCAGTCCGCAGCCGCCATACAGTGCAAAACGGAAGCCCCTATCCCGCACCAGCGGCTCTTTCAGCGCCGCGCCGCCGACTACCAGCGCCGCCGCCAGCAGCAGCGGCAGCAGCAGCCATACCGCCTCCTGCCGCACAGTCAGCGCTGCCCAGGAAAACTGCCGCACCACACCGCCGTGCAGCGCATAGGCGGACACCAGTAGGCGCCACACCCCCAGCAGCTGTATGGCCGCGAACAGCCACAGGGCGCACAGCGGTATCAGCAGCAGGATGCGGCGGCGCAGCGTCTCTCGGCTGCGGCACACGCCCCAGCCCAGCCACAGGCACAGGGGCGACGCCAGCAGGCACAGCCACGACCAGTTGTTATAAGGGAATGCCACCCACACTGCCAACGCCATTACTGCCAGACTGTACCCGATGCGGAAGCGCAGGCTTCCCCGGCGCTCCAGATAGGCCTCCACCTCCGCCGGTGTATCGGCACAGGCCCGGGGCCGCGTCTCACCGGCCAGGATGTCGTCCGCCGTCACGCCGTACAGCGCCGCCAGCGCCGGCAGTGCGGCAATGTCCGGCAGCCCCGCGCCGGACTCCCATTTGCTGACAGTTTTGTTGGACACCCCTAATATATCCGCCACCTGCTGCTGTGTCATGTCCCGCCCCCTGCGGAGCGATGCCAGATAGGTGCCCGTCTTTTCCATATCCATTGTCGCGGCCTCCTTTTTTCTTGTTGTTCCCAGTATAGCATACGGCGGATTTTTGTCCATCCCCCGCCCGCTGACTTTGTCTACGGAGCGTAGACAAGGCTGTTTCCACGGAAAAGTGCCCCGTTCTCCGATTTTTTTCTTGACACGGACGGTGGCCTATGGTAATATGTACAAGCTGACGATTTGAGTGGAGGGCGCACGCGGGTGTAGCACAATGGCCAGGGCACCAGCCTTCCAAGCTGGGGATGCGGGTTC
>ERZ825384.1043-NODE-1043-length-34109-cov-7.751835_pt1 | contig 34109 bp, 23 predicted proteins | sample MGYA00519931_ERZ825384 | MGnify/ENA primary metagenome ERZ825384 (study PRJEB31778, sample SAMEA3449200) | human gut metagenome | biome: human gut; feature: human-associated habitat; material: faeces | place: United Kingdom | collected 2010/2012 ...
AGTAACCGGTCGGTCGGGTACAGACGATTCATAATCTTCCAGATAGATCTGGTCAACCACAATCTTTGTGCTTTGGTATTTGCTGTCAAAGTATTTATCCTCCTCATTGCATGAGGTGAGGCCTGCGGCCAGGCATGACAAGCATAATATCCATATATATTTTAAGCTTTTCATATCTTCTATAGTTTGTTAATCATTGAACAAATCATTTTCTGTGACTTCTTTTGCACCGAATTCGTAAGCTACCGGGTCGTTATTCAGAAGCGGATTACGTCCGCGGTCTACATCCGAGATAGGCAGTGTCAGATTGGCCGATGTAGCGGTTGAAACTCCGGTTCCGTCAGAAGTCTTTGCATACTGGCAGGCTTCTGTTTCATCCCATTCGTAACCGGCATTACGCTCCTGGCTGTTGAGGTAGTTCACCACTTCCTGTTGCTGGTAATAGGAACGGCGCAGCAGATCGTACCAGTATTGTCCTTCCAGAGCAAGCTCGATGCGGCGTTCGTAATGGATATCTGAATATGTGATGGTTGTCAGGGACGGCATACCGGCACGTTTGCGCACCGCATTGAAGGCGTCACAAGCTGCTTGTTCGCTGGTCGAAGCATTATTTCCAAGAATTGCTTCGGCAAGATTCAGATATACTTCTGCCAGACGCATCATGTAGGTATTCATGCCACTGCTTTGTGCATAGCTTTGGCCATTGTCGTCAATTTTACCTATCACGTATTTCTTGAAGTTACATTTGTTGTCATAACCGGTTTCGGTGACGTTATACGTGTACCCTCCGTTCTTGGTGTTGAGATCTGGATAATATTCACCTACGGTGGCGATAGTGTAATGGCGGCGGGTACGGTCTTGAGGATCGTAAGCGCGTACAAGGTCATAAGAGGCATAGGTGGCATTACCCCAGTTCTGTTCGCTTACCATAGTAGACCAGCCAAAATAGGTTGATATGGAATTATTGCATCCCCAACCGATGGCATCCGTGCTACCCTGCAACCACTGCAACTGGAAGATGGCTTCACTGTTGTTGTTGCATGTGCTTGGTGCGAAGAGGTCTCCATAGTTGTCGAGAAGTGAATACGGGCCTTCTTCGATCACCTTCGTGGCAGCTTTGCGCGCCATATCCAGATAGTACGTGTTGCGCGAACCGCGGTTGAAATCAGTAGCTATATTACTGCCGTTGTATTCGCCTTCAGTAGTCAAACCTGCCATAGAGAGATACATACGCGACAGAATAGCGTAAGCACTGTAACAAGTGACGCGACCTACATCAGATGCTGTCTTGCTGAGGTTGACTGCTGCATATTCGAGGTCGCGGATAGCGAATTCTATCACATCCACACCACGGTTGGCAGGAACCACAGAGTTATTTACTTGTTCTGCCGTATTTTCATAGATGATACCTTTGTTCCATAAAGAGCCGATGTACCAGTATGCCAGTCCGCGCATGAAGCGTGCTTCGGCATAAGCTTGTACTTTGGCTTTTTCACTGACTTGCGGACCGGAATAATCCTTAATATTGTTGATGGCGTAGTTGGATTGTGCCACTACGGAGTAGAAAGACCCCCAGGCATCTTCAAGTCCCGGGCTCAATGCTGTTTCCGTAAAGTTAGTATAAGGATAGATATAGTCTGACCAACGGGCGGTGATGTTGTTTGCACGTCCGTCTCCCATGCTATAGTAGGCTTTATCATTAAAACTGTTCCACACATAGTTATAAAGCGGTGCGGTAGCTGCTTCCAGAGCCTCGTCAGTGTCGAAGAAGGTCTCTTGGTTGGCACTGGTGGTATTATCGTGTGTCAAGAAGTCCTCGCAGGAACTCAATACCAATGAACCGGCCAATGTTGCTATGATTAATATCTTATTTTTCATACGTATAATTCTTTTAAAGGATTAGAAGGATATGTTTAATCCGAATGTGTAGATGCGTGGCGAAGGATAACGCCCGTAGTCCACACCTGTCATTAATGCATCTCCATAGATGGCACCTACTTCAGGGTCGAGGCCTTTGTATTTGCTCCAGGTGTATACATTCTGTATGTTGGCATAGATTCTCGCATTGTTGAGGAAAATCTTGTTTATCCATTTCTTGGGGAATGTATAGCCGATAGATATATTTTGTAGTCTGAGATATGAGGCGTCTTCTATAAGCATATCACTGATGCGCGTGAAGTTTTGGTTGGCATCTGATGCTTGTAAAGCCGGCATTGTAGTGGATGCGCCATTAACTACGTGGAGGTTACGGTAATCGCTGTCGGAACCGTTGGGATCTATTAAATCTACCTGTGCATAGTTTAGCGATGATTTCAGAATATTACCGTTAGAACGTGGATCTTCAATGCGCATACGAGTCAGATTCAGTGCTTTATTTCCATAAGAGCCGGAGAAAAATATAGTGAGGTCAAACCCTTTGTAAGAAAAAGTGTTACCTATACCATAAGTAAACTTGGGACTGGGATTACCGATAAACGTACAGTCTTCACTGTTAATTACACCGTCACCGTTAATATCTTCGTAAATATAATCACCAATCCATGTACTGTTCTTGGCTATGGTATTACCTTCAGGAATGGCAACTTGTTTTACATTACCGTTAGCATCCTTATAGTAGAAGTCGGTTGGCTCATTAAAGCGTCCGATAACTTTGTAACCCCAAAACTGTCCGATAGGTTGGCCTACAGTTGTCTTGGTTACAATGTAGGATGTGGAACTGGGTTGATAACTTTTTTCGATGGATGAATTATCAGTATCGAGTTGCACTACTTTGTTACGGTTTAAGGAGAAAATAATATTTGATGTCCACTGGAAGTCTTTTTTGATGATATTAGTGGTATTCAGTGTCAGTTCAAATCCTTTATTCTCCAATGAACCCACATTTCCCCAAGGATTGGATGCGGCACCTTGCCCACTTGAACCCAAATATGAAGGAAGTGGAAGCTGGAGTAACAGGTTCTTTGTCTTTTTATAGTATACATCAGCGATAAGCTCAATACGATTTTGGAATAAACCGAGGTCAATACCTAAATTATAAGAATTGGTTGTTTCCCAAGTTAAATCGGGATTGGCAGTGTTTCCGGTCAGTACGCCGGTACCCCATGGCGTTGTCTTATAAGAGAGTAATGCCATGTAGGCGTAATCACTAACGTTTTGGTTACCTGTAGCTCCCCAACCTGCACGTACTTTCAGATTATTAATGACAGGGTTGTCACGCAGGAAACTTTCTTGAGAGGTGCGCCATGCTAAAGCTACTGATGGGAACCAGCCCCACTTATTACCTTTGGCAAATTTGGATGAACCGTCACGACGGATGGTAGCGGTGAGCAGGTAGCGTTCATCGAAAGAATAAAATGCACGTCCGAAGAATGATGCAAGGGAATTAACAATACGGGAACCTGTTGTGGTAGATGATGTAACGTCACCGGCACTTAAGTCGGGAGTTGTATTTGTTAGAAATCCGGTAGCTGTACCAACCTGAGTTTCATAATTGTAGTGTGACATTTCTTGGCCTATCATAACATTAATGTTATGCTTTTCTGCGAATGTATTATTATACGTTAAGATATTACGCCATGACCAATATTTAGTATTTGTTTTAGTCCATTTAGAAGTACGTGTATCACTTGTTTTAATACCAAATTGATAGTCGGGTTGGTAATAATAGTAGTTGTTGTAATTCCAATCTGTTGATATTTCTGTTTTGAAAGTCAGACCTTTCAGAATGGTTGCTTCTAAATAAGTGTTGAGACGAAAATTCGTTTTACGATTCTCATTTGTACGGATGGATGCAAGACCTACCGGGTTTTCAGGCATCCATGTATCATCAGGACCATCATATGTGCCGTCAGGAGATGTAACAGCAACGGTAGGTTGTTGAATCAAAGCGCTGATAATGGTATTATTATCAGTTCCAACTTTTTGTTTTGATTCTGAAAATGAAAAGTTTACTCCACCACGGAGCCATGATTTGATCTGTGTATCAATATTGGAACGTAATGACAGACGACGGAAACTGGAATTTATCGCTATACCATTTTGGTCAAGATAACCTCCACTGAAAGCGTAAGTTGTCTTTTCATTACCACCACTTACAGACAAGTTATGGCTGTTCATAAAAGCTTTTTGGAATAATTCATCTTGCCAATTGGTACCTTGTCCAAGCATATCGGGACGAATAAAAGAACTGCTTTGATCTACGAGTCCAAGCGCAGCTCGCGCATTATGATGTTGGGCATATTCCTGTAGATTCAGCATGTCTAATTGTTTTGGCATTTCTTGCCAGCCTGCATAACCGTCATAAGTGATAGTTGCTTCACCTGCTTGTCCGCGTTTGGTCGTAATCATGATGACTCCGTTAGATGCTCGCGAACCGTAGATCGCTGTTGCCGAGGCATCTTTTAATACATCCATTGATACGATATCCGATGGGTTGATGCTTGACAAAGGGTTACTGTTTTCATCATCTGTTGCGGAATCTACTACTACGCCGTCAATTACAAAAATAGGCTGATTAGTAGCATTTAGTGAATTAATACCACGAATCTGTATAGAAGTTGAAGCGCCAGGCGTACCGGAGTTCGCTTGGATTTGTACACCAGCTGCACGACCTTGCAAGACTTGATCGATAGAAGTTGGAACTGACTTCTTTATGGCTTGGTCATTTACTGAAACTACTGAACCTGTTAAATCCGAACGTTTCATTTGGCCATAACCAACGACTACGACTTCATCCAGCATTTCTGTATCTTCTTTTAAGATAATCTCAACCTGTTTTTTTCCGGATACAGGTATTTCTTGTGTTTTATAACCGATAAAAGATATGACAATAATACCGTTTGATGGAAGTGATAGAGTAAAATTTCCATCAATGTCAGTAACAACGCCGTTTGTTGTTCCTTTTTGTACTATACTGGCACCAATAACCGGGCCAAATGCGTCTTTTACTGTTCCTTTTACAGTGATATTCTGTGCCTGAAGCGTAATAGGCAACAAAAACAGAAGAAGGATAAATCCTAAATACTTAATAAAACGATTTGTGCATTTCATAATGAAATTAATTTAGTGGATAACTTTTATACTCTCATTTCTTAATTCTCCTTATGTTATATATAAATAAGGTGAACTTTTAGTGTGCTTTTCTTTAAGTACTCATTTGTTTCATTGAATTAATGATTAAACATTGTTTTTTTTGTCTGATACAAATTTATAATGTTATCCATGAAACATCTGTTTGGAATGTTTCCGGTGTTACATATTCATGTAACATCATTTTTCTGTGCGTAACAAAATATACTTCAGATGTTACATTTATGTTATATGGCATACAAAGCTATCTATTATTTTTCATACTTTTGTTTTGACTTTTAATTCTGTAGTATGAAAACATCATTCAAAATATTATTTCCATTTGTGATATATGTTATTTCTTCTTTTACTGCTTATGCGCAGACCGGGAGATTTTATACCACAGACGGAGGATTATCCAGCAGCCTAATCAACCATTTCTTTCAAGACAGTAAAGGGTTCATGTGGACAGCGACGGAATACGGGCTGAACAGTTTTGACGGCTTGCGTTTTGCAAATTACTGGCACGTATCGGGCGATTCTACTTCCATAAAGAATAACTATGTACGTACGTTGTTTGAAGATAGCCGGCAAAACCTGCTGATAGGATGCATTGACGGTCTGATGAGATATGACCGTGAGACGAATACCTTTTCTGAAATACCGATGATACGTGCCGGCAAGCAGGTTTTTCCGCACGTTACACAGATGCAGGAACTGCATAATGGTGAAATATGGATGACTACTACCGGACAGGGAATGTTCCGGTTGGATGAACAACGGAAACAAGCCGTTTCGGTGGATGAGCTTTTGCGACAATCCAATTATAATTTTCAATCTTGTTTTTATGAAGATTCTTATTACAATCTTTGGATAGGAACTTATGGTAACGGATTGATTTGTTATATGCCCGCTACAAAAGAAGTGCGTGTGTTCAAATACCCCACTCTCAATGATAATAATATAGCAGCTATTATAGAAGATAAACAAGGCAATCTTTTCGTTGGAACGCAAAAGAGGGGGTTGTCATGCTATAACAGGAAGAAGAACACTTTTACACCTGTTCCTTATGTAGGAAATGGCGCTTTGTCTGTTTATTGCATGGCATTAGTAGACGGGCAACTTTTGGTCGGTACCGACGGCCAGGGGTTGAAGTTGTACAATCCCGTCAAGAAGCAATTGGAAGATTATACCATCAATTCTGCTCCGATAGATTTCTCGGAAGGGAAGATACATACAATATTGGAAGACAAGGATAAAAACTTATGGTTGGGTTTGTTTCAAAAGGGCATTGTCCTGATACCGAAACAGAGTAACCCCTTTGAGTACTATGGCAGCAAATCCACCTATTATAATCCTATAGGGCAGGGATGCGTCATGTCTATTTTTCAGGATAGCAATCAACACCTATGGATAGGCGCTGATAATGAAGGTATCTATGAACTGGATGCTGAAGGCGGCTGTCTGAGACATTACCAGCCGGGAAGTTCCTCTCATTCTGTGGCTAATACGATAATGTGCATATATGAGGATTCGGAAAAGAACCTATGGCTTGGTTCTTATACACGCGGTATTGCGAAATTGAACAGAAAAACCGGAGTATGTGATTACTCTCTGCCTGTCGACAATGAAAAGATACTTTCTATAACCGAGGATAAACAGAAAAACTTATATATCGGTACACTGGGCTCCGGTTTTTATCAGTATAATTTACAGACCGGTAGTTTGAAACATTATGAATCTGCTAAGGATGAAACCGGTGATTTAAAAAGAAATGAATTGGTTAACGACTGGATTAACTATATATTCTGTGATAGTGAAGGATTTATCTGGTTGGGGCATTATAAAGGAGTAAGTTGTTTCAATCCTTTGACCGGGAGCTTTATAAACTATCGGCAGGTGAATACTTTGATTTCAGGCTGCGTGGGATATGCCATTCAAGAGGATTATTCCGGTAATATTTGGGCGGGCACGACAGACGGACTTTACTGTTTCAACAAAAAGACGGAAGAACTGAAGCGATTTACAACGGCAGACGGACTCTCCAATAATGTTATTTGCGGTCTCTGTGAAGATTCCCGGCATGATATATGGCTCAGTACCTATATGGGTATCAGCAAGTATGATGTCAAGAATAACCGTTTTGTCAATTACTACTCGGGAGATGGATTGCAAGGCAATGAATTTACGCACGGAGCTTTCTATAAAGATAAGAAAGGAAAGATATATTTCGGCGGTATTAATGGCGTTACCTATTTTTCTCCGGAGAGTATAGGAAGTGTTTCTAAAGAAACGAATGTGTGGGTTACGGACTTTTACGTATTCAATCATCCGATACATAAAAACAGCCTTTCGGGCGGAGAATCCGTAATTGATACATCGGTACAAGACGCCAATCAGTTTCGGCTATCATATAAAGACAATACATTCAGTATCGTTTTCTCCACATTACAATACAATAATCCCGAGCAGATTTCCTATCAATATAAAGTGGACGAATTAGGTTCCCAGTGGCTCAGTACCGAGCCGGGGGTAAACCGTGTGACTTATAACAATTTGCCGCCAGGTCAATACACTTTTCAGGTGCGCGCCCTCAATTACGGCAATTACTCAGAAACGCGTACCGTCAAGATTTTGATTACTCCCCCTTGGTATCAGACTTGGTGGGCATATTGCGTTTACATTACTTTAGCCGGACTGTTGGTGTTGGGTATTGTCAATTATATCCTGTCGCGTATGCGGCATCGTCGTGAAATCATGAAGCGGGAACATGCCGAACAACTGAATGAAGCGAAGTTACAGTTCTTTATCAATATATCCCATGAGATACGTACGCCGATGACGCTTATCATTAATCCCTTGGAGAAACTGCTGGCGGATAAAAGAGATGGGGAGTTACATAAAACGTATCTGATGATTTATCGCAACGCACAACGCATTTTGCGTTTGATTAATCAGTTGATGGACGTTCGTAAGCTGGATAAGGGACAGATGTTCATGAAGTTCCGTGAAACGGATATGGTAGGATTCATTGCCGACTTGATGCAGACATTTGAGTATATGGCGCGTAAAAAGAATATCCGTTTTGTTTTTAAGCACGAAATGCCTCAATTGAAAGTATGGATAGATTTGAATAACTTTGATAAAGTACTGATGAATATTCTGTCCAATGCTTTTAAATATACTCCGGATGGGGGTGAGGTACAGGTTAGTTTGTCAACAGGCCGGGATATAACACGCCGGGATGCGTTGCGTGACTATTTTGAGATTGTGATAACGGATAGCGGTATCGGTATTGACCGGAATAAGATAGAACGCATTTTCGAACGCTTTTATCAGATAGATAATGATGTAACGAAATCCAATTTCGGTACAGGTATCGGTTTGCATCTGTCCCGTTCGCTGGTACAGCTGCATCATGGAATTATTTTTGCTGAAAACAGAGAAGATGCTCCCGGAAGCCGCTTCATCATACGTATACCGTTGGGTTCGGCACACTTGCGTACCGATGAATTGGAAACTGTGGATGCGGATACTGTTATGTTCCACACAGTCGATAAACCTGTTTTAGCGAAACTGGAAGAAGAACTCATGATGGAAGAGGAAGAGCCCCAAACCGGTACTAAAGCAAAGACGCGTTTACGGATTTTGGTAGTGGAAGATGAAATTGAAATCAAAGCCTATCTGAAATCGGAACTGTCGGATGAGTACAAGGTAGAGACTTGCAATAATGGTAAGGAAGCATATGATTTGATTTTGCGTGATACTCCCGATTTGGTTATTTCGGATGTTATGATGCCCGAAATGGATGGACTGGCTTTATGTCGTAAGATAAAGCAGAATACCAATGTAAATCATGTTCCTATAATCTTATTGACAGCCAAATCCAAACCGGAGGATACTTTGGAGGGAATGGAAACCGGTGCCGATGCTTATATGGTGAAACCTTTCAATACGGAATTACTGAAAAGGACTATTGCCAATCTGATAGCCAATCGCAGGCTGTTGCGTAACAAATTCAGTGGTGCACAACAGCAAGAGGATAAAATAGAAAAAATTACTATGAAGTCCGGTGACGAGATATTGATGGGGAAGATTATGAAAGTGGTGAATGAGCATCTGGATGACCCTGCTCTGAACGTTGAGATGCTCGCTTCCGAAGTTGGATTAAGTCGCGTGCACGTTCATCGTAAGCTGAAGGAATTGACTAACCTTTCCACTCGCGATTTTATTAAGAACATCCGTTTGCAACAGGCTGCAACTTTATTGGCGCAAGACCATAAACTTACCGTCTCTGAGATTGCTTACGCCACAGGATATACCAACCTGTCTCATTTTTCCAGCTCTTTCCGCGAGAAATATGGAATGTCGCCGAAAGAGTATATGAACCAGCACCGATAATATCATTTTGAGAACGGAAGGATACTAAAAATACCTTGACGGTTGAGTGTGAGAGGCAGGTTGTACGTATTCCTTTTCAAAACGAATTAAGAGATGAGAAAAGCTATATTACTTTTACTGTTATCGGCAGTTACGGCATTGCAAGCGCAAATCGATATCCGTACCCTGCAACTTCCCCAATCGCATCCCCGTTATCTGACGAATGCAGATGGGAAGCAGGATACGCGTGATTTAATCGAAAATGAATCATGGGCAAAAGATGTATTCGGTAAGCTGAAAGCAAAGACTGATGCCTATACCCGCCTGACAGAGGCGCAACCGGACTGGCTCTTGTCGCGTCTTGCCATGTACTGGGATTCTCATGCTACCGATGTGTATATAAAAGGTGAAAGTTTCGACCACGCCGGCGGAGCGAAGGCTCCCGTGCCAACGGTGCGCTATACCGGAACACGCGGTACATTCGCTACTCACGGACGTCCCAAGCTGGCAGATATCATTCCATACGATGATGATAAGGACGGTAATGTTACCTTTCATAACAATTCCCTTCCCGGCCGGCCTTTGGAAAAAGTTCATCCCGCCAAAACAGGACGTAACATCGAAAGTCTGAACCGTGAGATTATGGGAATCGCCCGTGACGCGGCTTTCCTTTACTGGTTGACCGATGAAGAACAATATGCCCGCCTGGCAGCTGGTGTTTTCGATACCTATATGCAAGGTATCTATTATCGCAATGTCCCCGTCGACTTAAATCACGGCCATCAGCAAACATTGGTCGGTATGAGTTCGTTTGAGGTAATCCATGAAGATATACTTTATGATATTGTTCCTCTGTACGATTTCCTACATGGATATCTGGTTGCCCATTATGCCGATAAAATGAATATTTATGCCGGGGCTTTTAAGAAATGGGCGGATAATATCATTGCTAACGGAGTCCCCCATAATAATTGGAATCTGATGCAGGCGCGTTATGTAATGGACATCGGCATGATACTTGAAGATGATAATCATTATGCCGACGGTAAAGGACGCGGATACTATATAGATTATGTACTCAATCAATCCAGTATCCGGCAATGGAGCTTGAAAAAACTTGCCGACTACGGATATGACCCTCATACGGGCATTTGGGCGGAATGTCCCGGTTATAGCGGTGTGGTGATGAATGACTATGCCAACTTTACCAATCTCTTTGACCGTAACCTGCATTGCGACTTGACAAAAGAGTTGCCGGTACTTCCCACAGCCGTTGCGGCTACTCCCCAGTATTTATTTCCCAATCGGATGATATGCGGTTTTGGAGATACCCATCCGGGGTATCTGAAACACACACCTGTTATTCGGATGATTGAAAACGCCCAAGTTAATGGAAAAAAAGAACAGGAGAGGTATTTTACCGCTCTATTGAAGTGTCTTGACCCTGATGCCGGGAAAGCTGCGGCAAAGAAAGATGTGCGCGTATCCATCAATTCCTTCTTTGACGACAAGCCTTTGGAATTGAAAGAAGATGTCCGGGCGGGCAAGATGGAAGACTATGTATCTCCTTTATTTTACGCTCCAAACGTATCGTGGCTGGTACAGCGGAATGGTATGCATCCGCGTAACAGTTTGATGATTTCTCTGAATGCCAGCGAAGGTAATCATATGCATGCCAATGGTATTTCAATGGAGCTTTACGGTAAAGGATATGTGTTAGGTCCTGATGCCGGTATCGGCTTATATCTGTATAGCGGATTGGACTATGCTGAATATTATTCACAGTTTCCCAGCCATAATACGGTATGTGTCGATGGAATTTCCAGCTATCCGGTGATGAAGAGTAATCATTCATTCGATTTGCTGTCCTGTTTTCCTGCATCTTCCGCGGCTACGGCGGTAAAGGAAAAATTTCCTTCCGTAACGTACAGCGATGTTTATTTCCGTGAACCGGAAAGCCGTTCGGACCAGACACGTATGATGAGCATCGTTACCACCGGTCCCGAAACCGGTTACTACGTAGATGTTTTCCGTAGCCGTAAAGAACGTGGCGGAGATAAAATGCACGATTATTTCTATCATAACCTGGGACAGGAAATGACCTTGACCGCTGCCGACGGCACTGATTTGCATCTGCAACCTACCGAAGAGCTTGCCTTTGCCGGCGCGCATCTGTATGCCTATTCTTACTTGTTCGATAAGAAATGTGCCCGGACAGGTAAAGATGTAAAAGCTGTTTTTACAATCAAGATGCCCGATAAGGATGATATCCTGATGAATATGTGGATGAAGGGTGAAAAAGATCGTACGGTGTTTTCTGCTCTCAGCCCTATGACCGAAGGATTGAGCCGTACGCCGGGAATGCCTTATAATATTAAGGAACAACCCACCCTTACCTTTGTAGCCCGTCAGGAAGGTGAAGCATGGAATCGTCCTTTTGTAGCCGTTTATGAACCTTCGACTGTGAAGGAAGCCGAACGGATTTCTTCCGTTACTTTTCCGGAAGTGGAGTGTAAACAGCCGGGCAGCCATGTGGGGATTTGCGTAAAACAGAAAAACGGTCGCATGGACTATATTCTGTCTTCGGATAGCGCTGCATATCTTTGTTCGATGAACAATGGTATGAAAGCCTCTTCTACCTACGCTTTATGGGGCAACCGGCGAGGAGAGGATTGTACTTTCTTTTTAGGGAACGGCACGTTGTTACAAACTCCCGCTATATCAATTAAGGCTGACGCTCCGGTGAATGTGTTGCTCGAGAAAGAATCGAACGGATGGTATTATACGGCTTCCGGCGCTTGTACAATCACCTTGAATGGAAAGATATATAAGATAAAGAAGTGTGTGATGGAGAAAACGAAGCTCTAGAGAAAGATATGCAATGAAACATTTATTATTAGTAGTATTGGTAAGTTTCGGCATGGCTGTCCAAGCGCAGTTGAAAACTTATCCGGTGGGATTGCATACGGGTATGCCTCACAATGATGATTATACGGTTCGTGTCCGTATGCTTGGCGGGGAATGGCAGGACGTGTTTGAATATAAAGTGCAGGTCGATTTGGATAAGCCGCAAGATGCTTCCATGGTGCAGTTCGATATGGGAAGCCCTGTGGAAGTTATGGTAAAAAAGAATAACGGTACGGTGCGTGAGGTTTCCATACGCCCTCTGAATAATAATATAGCCTGTCGGCAAGTACAAAACGCCGTCTTTTTCACTTTGGACAAGCCTCAAAATCTTTCAATTGAGTTTAACGGAGACCGTTTGCACAATTTGCATCTTTTTGCCAATCCAATGGAAGAAGAGGTTTACTCGGAGGAAGCAGAAGGCGTTATGTTCTTTGGGCCGGGGATACATCGTCCGAAAGATTTACCTAATAATCAGATACGCATACCAAGCAATACTACGGTCTATTTGGCTCCGGGTGCAGTGCTGAAAGCTAAACTGTTGGTTGATAATGCTGAAAATGTGCGTATCATTGGTCGCGGAATATTAGATCATCCTGTCCGCGGTATTGAAATAACCGATGCCAAGAATGTACTGATTGATGGAATTACGGTTGTAAATCCCGAGCACTATACAGTGTTCGGTGGCGGTTCTTCGGAGATAGTTATCCGTAACTTGAAAACTTTTAGTTGCAAAAGCTGGAGTGATGGCATTGACATGATGTGTTGCCGTAAAGTACTTGTTGATAATGCTTTTCTTCGTACGGGGGATGATTGTATTGCGCTCTATAATCATCGCTGGAACTGGTGGGGTGGTTCAAGCGATATTACCGTACAGAATTCCGTGCTGTGGGCGGATGTTGCGCATCCTATCAATATAGGCGGCCATGGCGATCCGGATTCTTTAACGGGCGAGGTGATTGAAAATTTGACGTTTCACAATATTGATATTCTGGAACACGATGAAGATGATCCGCTGTATCAGGGGTGTATGACGGTAGATTGTGGCGACAAGAATTGGGTGCGTAATGTCTTGTTCGAGGATATCCGTGTAGAGAATATTCAGGAAGGCCGTCTTTTCTATGTGAAAGTCCGTTTCAATCCTAAGTACGATAAGCAACCCGGTAACGGTATTGAAGGGATTACGTTCCGTAATATCACTTATACAGGAGTTGGTGAGAACGCTTCTTTGGTGCAAGGGTTGGATAAGAATAGATGTGTGAGAAATGTAGTTTTTGATAGTATTATGATCAATGGTGTGAAAATGAAGCACCTGAAAGGGATTATAAAAAATGAGTTTATAGAAGACATTGAGATTAAGTGATTGGTAGTTTAACATCATTGATTTTGCAAAAACATTAATATATTGATAATCAACCATAACAAGTAGATATATAATCTATGCGCAACAAATTCACAACAAATAAATAGAGAAACGTTGTTCTTATGGTAGAAGATAGGAATCAACAGCATGGAAGTTCATTACCATTATGAATGGGAAGGCGACAAGTCTCTACTTCCCTAAATTTTTGATTTAGGCATGGCATTTCGTTTCTTTCCACGGAACAACAACCCGGAAGTTGTGCAATTTCAAATATTTGTGCTACCTTTGCAACTGAATTAAGCAATGTAATCGTTTCAATGAATACAGTGACATACAAGATGCCTTGTGGAATTTTGGAGACTGAATCGCAGACTGTCAAATCAGGGCAGGATAAAAGGGATTGGACGCAATACTCACGGGCTATTGCCGTCCTCATGTCAAAGCGGATGTCTGAACTTGGTTTGACACAGAAAATGCTTGCCGAAAAGATGAACTGCACTCAGCAATATATATCCAAGATGCTGAAAGGACAAAAGAATATGTCATTGGAAACCATTTGCAAAATAGAAAACACATTGAGTATCGAAATTATCAAAGGTCTGAACGAAAACGAGCAATAAAGCAGGACAATGGCGAAAGAAAGGGAAAATACAAACGGCATAGTAAACGAATCGGTCATAAATTGCGACCAGTTGCCCGAAGTAACCAACATTCAACCGATGATTAGAATAATCAGAGGGAAACAGGTTATGCTTGATAGGGATTTGTCAGCAATATATGGAGTGGAAACCAAACGTCTGAACGAGCAGGTAAAGCGAAATATCGAACGTTTTCCTGATGATTTCATGTTTCAACTTACCAAAGAAGAGTTTGAAGAATGGAAGTCGCAATTTGCGACATCCAAATCCATCACTATGGGAGCGAGAAAATTACCATACGCATTTACCGAAAATGGTGTCGCCATGCTTAGTAGTGTACTTCGTTCCCAAACAGCCATTGAAGCCAATATTCGCATTATGAGAGCCTTTGTGTCCATGCGCCGCTTTATTGCGACCAATGCCCAATTATTCCAAAGGCTTGAGACTATAGAGTATCACCAACTGGAAATGAAACAGCATCAGGAAGTGACCGACAGACGCATCGACGAGGTTTTCAAGCGTTTGGATGCCGACGTTCCTCCTGTGCAGGGCATCTTCTATGACGGGCAGGTGTTTGACGCTTACCGTTTCGTGTCTGATTTAATTCGGAAGGCTGAACAGTCCGTTGTGCTGATTGACAATTATGCGGATGATACCGTGCTGACTTTGCTTGATAAAAGAAAGGAAGGAGTATCAGCCACTATCTACACGCAGCGTGTCAGCAACCAGTTCCAACTTGATGTTGACCGCCACAACGCCCAATATCCGCTTATCGAGGTAAAGCGATTCAACAAGGCACACGACCGGTTTCTGCTCATAGACAATGAAGTGTACCACATAGGGGCTTCAATCAAGGATTTGGGCAGAAAATGGTTCGGGTTCACCCTCATGCGTGACATTACGGCAATAGAACTCATCAACAGGATTCAACTTTAGTCCGGTTTGGCTCCCAAAGAACGTATCAGCATAGTGTGAACTTAATCAGTCTTTTTCGTCTGTTGCACCAGTTTTTGGTGTTGTTCGTGCAGTTCGGGGAAATGTCTTCTGATGAACTGGCCGAAGGAGCAGTCGTTGAACCCGAATCGTCTTGCCAGCGATTTCACGCTTTTGGTTGTCGTAGCATAAAGGTGCAAAGCCTCCTTGTATTTTCCCATGCTATGGTTTGCCATAGAACGACCGCTTTCTGTTTTGACCATACCTTGCCGGGCATAGAGTTCCGGCTCATGCTCTTTCAGGTATTGCCTGAAACATTCAGGATGCAAACCAAACTCGGCGGCGACCTTTGCCGTAGAAAGCCCGCCTTCTTTCAGCCGGGTAATAGCATCCGCATATTTGGCAGCGGTGGCAGGATTGTATCTTCGCACGGATGACCACTCCACTGGCTTGCCTTCCTCGTAAGGGATGCCTTTCCGTTCACAGACCAAATCCTTGTACCAGGTTTGCAGGTAGTCGTAGAGACCTCTTAGCGACACGCCGGTCTGCTTGACTATTTTTCGGACAGACATCGGGGTGGTACGGTAGAGGTGGAGGGCTTCGGCATACACTTCTATCGTTTCGGGCTTCGGGGCGTGAAGGGTACCGCGTCCCGTTATCTTGCCCCTACGTTGCTGTCTAGTGGCCTGTTCGCGTATCTTGATACGGTTTCCGACCAGTTCCTTGTGGTAGAATATCAAGTGTTGCTCCAATCCGGAGTAGGAAACATTGCACCGCTCGGCGGCTTCCTGCACCGTGACATAACGGTCAGCTTGCAGCAGCCCCACCGCTTCGGCATACTGTTCCTTGCACCACGGGCGCGTGCCGCGCGGCAGGCCGTCATCCAGCCCCAGCCGTTGCCGTGCCCTTTCGCGGAACTCCAGCACTTCGGGATAGTGCGTGCGCAACTGGCGGCCAAGGTTCGTACCGCTCAATCCGAACTCACGGGCTATCTGCGATACGTTGTACTCTATATAGTCCATGCTGTCACACGCCGCGATAGCCTCCTTGTATTTGGCATGGGTCTCTGGTCGTTGTCCACGCCGCTGGTTCATCTTGATGCCGTCCGCTTCCTCCCGGCTGCACTTGATGCCGTTGCGTTCCAGCATCAGATGCCGATGGTAGATACCGATATAACGGGAGAATCCGCTGATGGAAATCCCACACTGTCGGCAAATCTCGGCAATGGAGAGGTCTGTGGCGGTATATAGCTCAAAAGCCGGGCGGTATTTTGCTTCCGTCTCCGGCTTGCAGCCTCTGGTCTGGTTACATTCGCACTCTTTTAAGGCCATATTAAAAATAAGGATGTTCTCTCATAATCATGGATCTACCACGCAACGCACGAAGCACGCGTCAGAGCCACCGCTCCTAATCAGGTTGTCACTACTGATAAAATTGAAATCGAATGAGAAATAGTTTATATCCCATCCCAGACTCGCGCCGTCCGTCGGAGTAAGTTGGTCTTTGGGAATCTCCGCGTTTAACCAATATATGGCTCCCGGTCGTTTGTATAAGTCATAAAATAACGGACGTTCAGTAGGACTCGGATATAATTTTGTTCGGCCGGCAGCATATCTCAATACTCCATTGAGGGTTTCAGGATCTCCCCAAGAGGCAGTATAGCTTTGTTTTCTGTGCCCATAACCGGAAGCGCCAATAGGAAAGAACACACTCTTGCCCGTTTCACTGTTATACGCGAAACACCCTCTCATTCCACGTCCCTGAATATTATGCTTATAGTCATAGCCATAAACCTCTACGATATTATCAGCCGTTTCCTTGGCATCATCTCCGTACAATACACCGTATCCTTGTTCTACATTGCTACCTTCCTTTCTCAATTCCCAAAAATCCTCGGCAGTAGCCACCCGTGCGTTTTCCATCTCAGGGTTGCCAAACGCTTCGGTTTTACCTTTAGAAGTTATGGTCGTCCAGTTCATTTTACCTTCGGTTGCCGCATTAGTAAGGCCATCTTCCGGATATACTTTAAAATTTTCCGGTGTGACATTTATCCACGGCTCGAACGGATTTTTATTACTCGACGCGTCTATCGGTTGACTCCAATTTCCGAATTTGAACAACGATCCTTCGTCCAATGGAGTGGAAGCCAGTTCAGTCGAAGTCTTCATATTCATGGCATACCACTTCACGCCGCCTGTAACCAAATCGTCAGGTTTGTCTCCTTGCCGTACGAAAATCAGATGCTGGCAGGTATAATTGTGATATTCCACGCGGATAATAGCGTAACGGTTCTCTGACGAGCTCCCGGAGAAATTCACGCTGAAGTCAATCACGCTACCGGTTTTACCATATATGGCTTTCCCGTATTCCGGATCATCCCTTAACTCTGTTGTATTGGGAGATGTTACCGACAGGGTGATTCCGTCTCCGTTATGTCTCTTGACGACATAGGCTTTCCAAGGGCCCTCAGATTGGAACGTTGTGAACATTTGTTGATCCTCTCCCGGTAATCGCTTCAACACAACATGAAACGACTCATTATTTTCGAAAGACCGATAGATGCCCTTCGGATTCACGACACGACGTACCTGATATATCGGAACTTCATTTTCGAAGACTTTATCCAGCCCTTCCAACTTAGTTGTAATCTTGACTCTCGCCTTTCTCTGATATGCCACGTATGGATTGTTTCCCGTGTATCCGGTCGTTGATATCATCTGCTTGGCGCGCGTGTACATAGGAATATATATGTTGTATGTAAATACTTCTGTAGGATGTTTTTCCACACGGTATTTATCGTCTGATAGAGAACCTTCCGTCGTAAATTCTTCGGAAGTTTTTCCTTCGGGCAGAGTGAATGTTTTATATTCACGTTCGCCACGTTTCGGGGCTTTGTTATAATATGCTTCATTTGTTCCGATTCCATTCTCGCCATCCTTATAGAGAACTGTCTCTGTCGTTTTATGTAATGACAGGAAACCGTGCCACGGTGCTTCAACGCCATTCGGAGCACCCGTATAATAAATATCGTCACCTGCGTTATGGGGTGCCCAATTGTTTTCTTCGATTTCCGCTTTTATGTATTCTATCTTTCGACCACCGGTATTCACCTTGATGGGATACATCATGGAATGATTATACAGATAAGTAATGTAATAAGGTTCAGGAGTCATCACGCCCGGCTCCGGTTCCTCATACTCTATATGCCAATCTGCTTCGTTGGCAAAATTCTTGAATTTCAATGTCAACTTATAGTGACAGTTACGTTTGGCGTTATAATCCTTTATCACGTCCTGTCCCAACATGAAACGGTAGATTATGTGTCCGTTACCCAATCGCTCGGAATTGTTGGATATGTAGTGCGCATGTACCTCTATATACGTGCCGTAAGGTACATTATCTTTCAGACGGTATGTTTCATCTCCTGGCAATCCCGGATAATCCAATTCTCCATCCGGTTTTCCCTCAGGCCCGGTAGCATCCTGACGTTTGTCGGGCATACTATCACCCGCGCCCTGCATATTCTCGTAAAAATACAGCGCAGGAGCTGTTTCTGCGTGAGAACCGAGATAGGGACTACCCACCGTAACACGATGCGATGCGCAACCCTCTCCATATTCAAAACCTTGTGAATCGTGTTCTCCTTCATGATAGGTGATGGTTTCTCCGTCGGTCATTTCCGGTCCACTTTCCGGCACGTCCAAGGTATATCCTTCTCTCCCCACGTTATTATCCTTTCCCAAATAACATTGTGAAGGAATATCTTTAATCTGCACGGATTGGATATAGATAAATACACCCTCTTTCAAGTTGCTGCCATCGAATGCCACTGTCACTTTGGAAGCCGCCCGGCGTAGCCAAGCATGGAGTTTTACATTTTTACTATTTATTACAAGATACTCATCACTTGAGTTGTTGGATGATGTAGAGTTTGTGAAACAGCCTAACATCTGACCGTTGTTGACCACATTATATTCACCGGTTTCAGTGTTTTTTGTATTGTCCCATGTGAGAGGAATGCTTTTGAGGCCGTCCACTGTCTTTATGCTTTCGGCATATTCTGTCAGCAGGTCAGGTATGTTCGCTACGGCATAGATATAATATTTGCCGTATTCTATTTCTCCCGGTAACGTGAATGTGGCGCGTGCCGTAGTTGATTCAGCCTTATGTCCGTTTTCCGCATCCGCATCCGTACGGTCTTCAGAAGTCACAGTATAATTTCTCAAGTCCCCCCGAGTTTCATTCTGTGTCCAACTTTGCTGCAACACACCATCCTCGTTATACAACAATATATGCAGGGACTTTATATCTTTCAAGGCATCGCCGGCAGCACGTGTCTGTGACAGTGCCGAAGACATAGGGGTGAAGTCTAACGTTGCCGATACCGCTGCATTGCCTTTACCTATACGTTCCTCGTTTAGGAAATCATCTTGGCAGCCTGTAACGGCAAAGGCTATCAGAGAGATAACTATATATTGTACAAAACGATTCATATGTTTTTATTTATTGTTTTACAATCCAAATTCAGGTTCAAGTACTACTTCGCTGTATGGAATCACATCCACCACAACTTCCCTGTCATACATGATTATATCTATTACAGCATTCGTGTTACGGAAGAGAGCTTTCAGATTATCAAAAGCAAAATTGAATGACTTCTGTTCGCCGTATTCATCAGTCAAGCCGAGTGTCATCTCATACTGCTGTTCTCCGTAAGTATCAGTCGGTGTTATCAGGTTCTTGCTTTCGGGAAGATAGAATATGTACAAGGTGCCTTGTTCCTGATTTACATCCGCATCAGTTGCTTTTGGTACAGACATATTCAGGTTCGTTGGACCGGCAGGGGCTTGAACAGCATTTCCCGGAATGTCATAATCCATAATCCAGCCTCTTTTGTCAGCCAATGTCTTGTCTTCGGGATACTCCTGCGACTCATCAGACACCTTCTTCAGCCAGTCTATCCAGAAAAGGTCACTTATGCTATTATCCTCTTCAGTAAACTGCATCGTCTGATTTTGCTTATGTGCCATTAGGTAAGAGTCATTGGCAATGTCCGACACCGATATGCTGTTCACCGTGACAGCACCGCTACGAAAATTCTTGAAACGGCAGGTGAACTTGGTAGCGACACGTACCACGTAAAACGTCCCGTCGAAATTCCCTTTTCCAGGAAAATCTATCTCGTACATGGAGGACATCGGGATGGGGCTTCCGACCGAATAGTCCGGAGCGAAGTATAGGTTGTTCACCGCGGCTTCAAAACCGGACATTCCTTCTGTATAACTGTTGAAGAAAGCGGTCAGCGTTTGATTTTCATCCTTTACAGTTGCACCTTCTACCGTGGACACGCTCTCTTCATTGGCGAAGAGGTATATTTTCTTCTTTTCGTTCGGTGTTACCTTGAGCAAGATGGTTTTTTGTGCCTGCGCACCCTCCAGCGAGAAATGGCGGTTGTGTTCCACCGTCCCGTCAGGATGCAGGACTATGACACGCACGCTGTGCATCTTCTCATTGTCGGGCAGCGTTGCTGTTCCCGCCCTCGTCAGTCCGACCGGCTCTATGTTCAAATACAAGGTAGCTTCTGAAATCTCCTCAAGCAAGGATTCTTCCTGACTGCTGCACGCCACCATAAACGGCAGTGTGAATGCCGCCAGGCAGATTACGATGCTATGTATAATGTTCGGTTTCATCAGTCAAATCCTTCTTTCTAATCAATCAATATCCACATTACTCAACACCACACGCCATGATAGAATCTGAATAACACTGCTTACCCATTTGTTATTTTCGTCGAGAAAGAGAGTCATCACGCACTCGTCCAGACGATCGAGGAACTCCCGCTTGTCCATCGGATAACGGTATTCATTCTCGTAGTACTCTTTTCCCATCAAGGCATAGTCTATCACCGGGATGCGGGCCACTGTTTTGCCGTCCCTAGTGGTGATGGTAAGTATCATTTTCTCGCGATGTGTTTCTATCAGACGGCCAACAGTGAAGTCGACTGCGAGTCCTTTCACATTACTGATGGCACGGGTACCGTCCTTGTCGATGCCGGCCTCGGTACTTAGTATATCCCAAGGGCGGTAGTTGATATTCTCGTCGGTCATCAACTCATTGTCGTGTGCCATAAGACCGTTTTCATCATCGATACGGAAGATGAAGTCAGCCTCGTTTACATCCTCTCCCGACAGGTGGTGCAAGATAACACGAATGTGATTGGTGTTCTTTATCAAAGGCATGGTGTATTCATAGCTACCGCCATCATCGTTAACAGGCAGCGAGACATCCAGCATACCGTGGAAAAGGCGATACAAGTGTTCCTCACTGTATGCGCCCAACTCATCATGCTGGCGGTTAAGCGCACACTTCAACTGCTCCATACGGGTTTCTCCCACACGGGCTTCGGGTACAGAGAATGATTCGTCATGCTCACCGTCGTTTTGAAGTCCGCACCAGGCAAGCAGCTTATAGTCACCAGCAGGCAGATCGAGCAGCATCGAATAGTTTTCTGCCATAGCCGGATCAATCTGTTCCTCACGTTGCCATACCAATACGCCGGAAGGGTCAAAAGCATATAGATGAACGGATGAAACCTCGTTGGCGAAAGCATCTGCCCATTTCAAGTTCTTGTCATAGCGGAACTTGAGGCGATATGATACGGAACAATCACCCTCGTAATCATAGATGACACTGTCGCATGACACAAAAGCGATAAACGGCAATACTGCCATCGCCGTCATCAACACACGCAATGCCTTTCTCTTTATATAAGTCTTTATTTTCATGCCGTTTATATTCCTATATTTATTTTATATATGTCGGTTGCGGGTTTTATCTCGCAAAGAATTTCCTTAACAAGTGGGAGTGTCTCCTTATGGGACTCCATGGTTGCGCACCTCTCTTTGCACCGGTACGTGAGTGCTTCCGTTTTCATCTGAGGGGGAAAAGGTTTGAAAGGTGGGGAGATATATCATCCCCTCGGGTCTCTCCCCACCTTTTTCTATTTATTGTATTTTCAGTATTACCACTTCAAATCGATGTCCTGGTTTACAACACGCCATGATAGAATCCGGATCTCGGCAGCAATAAAGGTTTCGTCATCTTCCGGCTCTTCAGGATAGATAACTTCCCCTGGGTCGTAAACCGGAGTTCCCAGACCGGTAAGCGTTTTGATATTGGCTGCATAAATGTGGTTACGTACCACACCCTTTTTACCTTTGACGTCTGCTGTTGATGAACCGTTCAGGTGTTGTATATCAAAGTAATAATAGGTGTAACCTTCTTTCCAGACTTTGGCACCGCCAAGACCTTCCAAAACTTCGTTTGCATCTACAACAGTTGCATCAGCCGAGCTGGAGTTGTACCATGTCTTTTTAGCAGCACCAACGGTCAATTGAGCATATACCTTGTAGCGACCCGGTGTGTTCTGATCTGCCTCTCCGGCTGTAGTAGCTGTTTTCAGTTCTATGTCAGTGACATCAATCCCCACCTTTCCGGTTCCTTCTGCATTGTCTTTCCAGAGGCCTGAAGCTGCCGCATATTTCGCTATCAAACCGTCAATGGTAGTTCTTTCACCTGCATATTCTGCAAACTCTATCGGGGTGGTACCGTCTGCTTTAACAAGCTGGGCGGCGATAATCACCTGTGAGGGTTTGGTAGGGTCTGTTCCGTTTGTATAGTCATCGGAAGCGTTCTCCTGCAGATATGTGTAATTTGTTTTTGGGCTTCCTTCTGTGCCGGCATCGAAAGCCGTGATGGCATTGGCGGCGTCATCTCCTGTGTTGAACCGGCCATAGTTGTAGTTCATTGTTCCCGGATTCACTGCCCAGAAAGAGCGGTAGTAGTCTGCCGTATTCCAAAGAAGTGTTGAACCGAACAGAGACGAAGACCATCCCGGATTGATTTCTTTCATCAAACGAGATTCTTTGGCTGTGGTAGTTACGTTCCATCCTAAGAATTTAACGTAGATTTCCTCGTTGTCGAATTTCTCTGAACCATCGGCAGATGTTTTGTAAACACCGTTATCGTTAGCTGCAAGACCGACAGTCAGACGAGCCTTTGCTAACACGCGCTCCACATGGATGATCACAGGGTCTGCTTTTGCAGCTTCTGCTGTGGAGTACAAGTGTCCGGCTACATTCACGGCTTCCATCTTTGTGGTTCCATTGGCATAAACGGAACTGCTCATGATAAATGAAGTTGTGCTGCTGTGGTCAGCAATTACCTCGTTAAGTTTGGAGATGCTTTCTACTGCTCCAAGATCTGATTTCGGATTAACCACAGCCACGATAGAAGTAGGGACCTTGTCTTTCTCTGGAGTCTGAATTACCAGAGTAGCCGTGAGGATTTTCTCCACATTTGGCATGTCCTTCTCAGTACCCGTCGGATTATCTACATCGTGGTATGTGCCGCCGCTTTCCCCTTTTACTTTTGCCGCATTGCCGTCTGCGTCGAAAAAGTAGAAGCGCACTTTTGACACTGTGTTTTCTTTACCCTCACCTTCTTCGTAATTTCCTTCTAAGTTGGTAGCGCGTGTCAAAGTGCTTGTGGCATTGACACTCACGGTTAGGAACTGCGGCTCCCCATTGTTACCGTTGTCGGTACCGGAGGCGATGTCTTCCTCGCTGGAACAGCCAACGAACGCCAGTCCGGCGACCATTGACAAGAATAGAGATCTAATTCTCATGTTGTTAAAAATTAAAAGTTATTACTAAGTTTTTATCTCTTTTGTCTTTTGTTCAATTCATTCAGTGTGGCGGTTGCCTGTCCCAGACCCATGTCACGCGCCTTCTCCAAATATTGCCGTGCCGTTTTGTAATCCTCCTTGCGGATGGCAAGCGCGGCTCGGGCATAGATTGCCTCGGCGGAATCGCCCGCTTTGTCGAGATACCTGCGTGCCGCTCCGAAATCATCCCTGCGGATGGCGGCGTTGGCGGCATTGAGGTTAGCAATCTCATCGTTGGGGAACATACGCACGGCCGTTTCAAAGACATCGGTAAACTCGTCCGTACCGGGTTCATATTTCCCGGCAACAAGGTAAAACTCGTTCTGACTCAACTTCTGCGGCTGCTCAGCCATGATGTGCCTTATCTCCTCCACATCGTTGAACACGCGGATGTTGTACTCTATGCGGTAGTCGGTGCGGCGCAGGTACGGGTAGCAGTACTGCAGCAGGAAGCGGTATTCCTTGGGATAGGCGCGTTTGATTTTCGCCTCCTTGGCGTCCGGCTCCATGTCGCTGTCTATCATCGCCAGTATCTCCTCGCGGTGGTCAATGTTCGACTTCTCAACATACTGGCGTAAGCCCTCCCAGTTCTCCGGCTCGTAATCAGTATCGATGATACCGTCGGCGAAGTGGAACAGCTGGCTGATGTGTGCCTTGAGGGCGGCGGTACGCCCGATGGCGAGTTCCGTATTGTGCTTGTAGGGACTCTCAGGAGACGCGTAACCTTTCAGCCACACGGAAGTGATGGTGACATCCTTGTCGGTGCGCACGGAGTCTATGGTTCCTTCTATCTTGCTCAGTTCCGCCGTGTTATTGTGGTAGTCGGGATAGATTACCGTCTGATCTACCGGAAAGTCGATGTACGCCGAACCGGACAGGGAACGGCTCTTCATGACTTCGGCTTTGGGCTGCACGAATACCAGTTCGGGGAAGAAAGCCTCACGATGGCGACCCAACAATCCTTCATATTCTGCCAATATCTCCTGACAGCAGCCCCAGTCGCTGCGGTGGAACTTGAGTGTGGCCCCGTCCATCCAATTCTCGTAGGGAATATGGTTGTCATACTCCAGTTGCTCCGGTTTGTTCGATGCCTTGAATGATTTTTCCGTCTCACCTGAAATGGTGCTGATGCCATTCCTTATATAATAGTAATATCTGCGGTGTCCGTAGATGCCTACCGACGGCAAATCGAGTGAATCTGTCCCGTTGACCAATCGCGGGGTAAGCAATACGGCACGGTTGGAGTTCACATCAAGCTCCGACAAATCTATATCCATCGTAACGGTCAGGTACTTGCCATTGCGATTCATGTTGAAGTTTTCAACGGATACGCCGGGCAGAATGTCCTTTGTGTCCTGAGCCACCGCTTCAGACATACCTGTCATGCCAAGCAGGGTTGCCAATATGAATATCGTCCTTTTCATTTCACTGTAATTTAGAATAGATAAACCAAGTTAATGGCCGCTTTCGTGGGACCCACGTAGTGATGCGGCTTGTCCGTTTCAACCTTCTTTCCGCATCCGGTACACCGGAAACGGTCGTAACGGGTGTAGGAATAACCGATACCTATTTCCGTTTCCAAGTTCCAATGCCGGCTAAGTACAAAAGCGTAACCGTATGACACACCGCCTCCGACGAACCACCCCTGATAGCGGGTGTCCTTCAGTTTACGGAAGTCCGTTCCAAGAAAATTCACATTGAGATTGATGCCGCCGACATTATACTGTCCGCCATGCAAATAGGCACCGAAATAGGAGCCACTAAAGCGGTCACATAGCCAATACCTGACTCCGGGCTGTACTGCCCAATGCTTCCAGCGTTTGTCATCCGAGAGCGTCCACGCATTGAACTGGCCATCCACTTCCAGTGTCCACTTGGGAGCAAGGCCCACCTCCAATCCTATATTGGGATTCAACGCAAAATCCGATGCCAGATTGGTTTTCACACCCACCTTCTGCGCACAGAGTTCCTGCGAGACACAGGAGACGATTATCATAAATAATAAAAGCGCACGTTTCATTTCCTATTTATATTTATTTCAGTTTCACTCTTTATCCGCAACATCTCTCTATAAGAGAAATATGAATACGTGAAATAGGATTTAACTGATTGATAAACAGGAATTGTTCTTCGACAGTGAATACTGATTTACACAGACTCTGTTAAGCGTAGCAACTGTGTAGTTCGAAAGCAACATCCGTTTTGATACGGTTATCACCTATAAATCACGCAATTCTTTCCATGCAGTCATTCTCTTATAGAGAGAATGAAGCTACTGCCCAACAACTTTATATTTTGAGAAGCACTTCTTTTTAACCATGTTTCATACGTCTTTCGGGAACCACTCGAAGGAATTGACATCCAATCCTCTTTCGTCCCTATTTTGAGAAACGCGAGTGTGTCCCTGTAAACGTCTGCCCATTGATACATCTCCTTTTAAGAGAATTAGGGATTTTATTGTGGCTTGACAATCAGGAGTTTTACGTCATAAAAACAGAGTGAAAAGCATGGCATTGCTTGACTCCCTTAGGTTTATATGAAGAAAATCACTATATTCCCGATTGTTTTGTTTACATTTGTTTGGCAGTTTCTTGCATTTTCAGTACCTTTGCGCTGCGGAATAATTCTCTTAAAAGGAGATTTAGGGATTTGCATAACAGATTTTTGTCCGATTTTACTTATTTGGCTGTATCAAACCGAAGTTGAAATTCATCCTATCATAATAATTACAGAGCCTTGAGTATCTGGCTGTTTGCCTTATCAACGGCAGAAGTATCCAACGAAGCGAGATAGATGCGCGTGGTCTTTTCGGAATCGTGTCCCATTGCTTCACTAATGATTGGAAGCGGAATGTTCTTACTCCGGGCAATGGAAGCCCAACCGTGACGCGCCACGTATGTGGTCAACGGAATTGCCAATCCCAGTTGTTCGCCCAACTTCCTCAACTTGTCGTTGACCAAATGAGCCGCATTCTTGTACTGCCTTCGTGCATCCACTTCCATATTCTTGATAATGGGCAACAGATAGGGAGTGTCCGCGATGTCGTATTTGTCGATGATTTCCTGCATGGGTTTCTCCCATTTAATGGAGAGCTGCTGCCCGGTTTTTTGTCTGCGATAAGAGAGGATTCCGTTCCGAAGGTCTTTTTTCTTGAGAAATGCCATGTCAATGAATGACATTCCACGTGTGTAGAACGAGAACATGAAGACATCCCTTGCCAAATCGGTCGCCGGAGAAAGAGTCAAGTCCAAATCACGGATCTGACGGATGATATTCAGCGGAACAGCCCGCTTGACCGTCTTGTCGATACCCGTATAAACGTGTCTGAACGGAGAGCGTTGTACGGTCAGTTCCTTTTCGACGGCCCGGTTGTAGATGGCCCGTAAGCCACGCATATAATAGGACGTGGTATTGGGACACACCCCTGCCGCTTTCAGGAAGTTTTCATAGCGTACCATCAAATCGGAATCAACTTCATCGAGAAACACATCATTTTCGCCACAAAAACGCTCGAAACTTCTGGTGACAGCCGTGTATCGTTCTGCAGTACGAGGTTTTCCAATCTGTCCCATCTGCCGGATAACCTCACGGGCAAAAGAAATGAAGCCCTTGCCCTCCGAAGGTGTGAGATAGCATTTCAGCACGTCTTCGGCAGTATAGTCCTCACCGGCACGCTCCAGACGTGCGATTATATTCCTGAACCGTTTGGTGTTCGCGTACAAAATCTCTTTCAGTGATGTAAGATAATTGCTGCGGCTGTTCCCGATACCGGGCGGAAAAACGATTTCCGCATGAGCGGAATCCCATTCATAGGGATATACCTTGTAACCGGTGTTAACTTGACGTGCTACACGCCCGTGAACCACTTGATAGAATAATGTGCCTTCTTTCGTCGGAATAGAAGATGCACGAAATTTAACTTTCATTGTTGCCATATATAACAGATTTAGTGTTTCCACTTATAAAAGATAAAGGAGACCGCAGCTAATGTGATGGCAATCAATCCGGCATATACAACTGTTATTTCGTTCAAAATCTCTGAATGGAGTAGTTTCACGTTTGCGAAAATGACAAGGGCAAAAAATGAGGCAAGTATCAGCAGCAATGCAATCATCCCCCAGAATGTCGCCTGTGTCATGGATATGCGATTCTCATTGCGGCGGATATCGTTGTCCGCCTTTTCGCGTTCCCTGCGAATACGTGATATGGCATTGTCGGCAATGGCATTGACTCCTTCCAATAATGCTTGTCTGTCGTTTTCTGCAAACCTTATAGGAAATGAAGCCTTAAGCAGGTCATGGAGATTCTGCATTGTTCCCGCATATGCAGCGATTCCTTCAATGAGGTCGTTCAACTTTTTATGCGCATCCGCAATCTCCGGCTTGAGTCTGCGGAACTCGTTGGCAAGCGCATCGTTCCGTTGTTCAAGTCTTTGCCGCCGTGCTTCTTTCGCCTTGATGTGGCTGACAGAGCATTGGTTTCCCTTTTCCAGTTCTTCCTTTACCGCATTGATTTCCTTGAGTAGATTGCGCAATTCGGCAATCTGACAGTTCACTTCCAAGAGCAGTCCTTCAAACTCCTGCTTGTCCTCGTTCAGTTCCTGTTCGGGTGTATAATTGGCAAGCCGCTCCCGTAGGGCGGACGTATCGGGTTGTCTCATTGTCTCGATGTTTATTGGTTTGTCATTTACGTTTCATTCCTGATTTCATTTGTCTGCCAAGCCTGTGCGAAGCCTCACGCGCACAACGACGGGCAAACTCTATCTCGTCCTCCTCCGGGTCGCGGCCCCATTTGAGGTCGGACTGTGAGCCGCCTCCGCCACCGCCGGAAACCTCCCCGTAAGGAGAAGCGACAAGCGTAAAAAAGGCAATCGTCAGATTCTGCAAGGCCTGCCAGTTGGCCAGCTCCCGGAAATCGAACTCGTCATTCAGACATTCAAGTACCTTTTCGGGGATATAGCGGTCGTAGTTCTTTCCGTCATGCTCAAACTCCGTGCGCAGGCGGTTGGGCTGCCACTCCGTGTAGTTCTCATAAACCGGATTGTTCCGTCCGGTATTGGTTTGTATCTTTTGTCCGGCTTCATTGTGAACAGACGGTTTCGGTGTCGTTATAACAGGTTGTTTCTGTGCCGGGCTTTCCTGTTCAGCCTGTCCGGGATGCAGTTTCTCCCAAGTCCGCTCGATACGGGATGCGGTCAGGTTGCGTCCCTTTCCAAGTTCCGAGCCCTTGAACCTTGAACTGCCCTTATGAAGCACATAGCCGCGTATCACCTTCTCTTTATCCTTGCGTAGATAAAGCTCGTAACCTCTGGCGGCAAGTTTCTCCGCATAGCCCTCCCAAGACCATTCATCCAGTTCACGCAAAGCCTCCATGCAGTCCTCGCTGACTTGTGGGATACGGCTTTCATGTATGTGTTTGGCGGTTATCCATCCCCTTTGTAGGGCAATTTTCTCCGCCGCCCGATGTGCGCGGATGTGGATGGCGTGGTCGTTGTTGATGTTCCCGTTCTCGTCTATCCGGCAGACGACGGCATGGAGGTGGGGTATGCCACTGTCAGATTCCTTGTGCAGCCACACGCTGGACTTGCTGCCCGATATGTTGGTCGGCACGGAAATGACCTCGCCGTCCTCATTCAGGATTTCCTGATTGTCGAAAGCCGCCGCGAACTCGTTCCACAGCTGCTGCCAGTCCTCGACCGTGAAATCTTCGGTATGCTCCATTGCCGGGCTTATCTCCAAGCGTATGACGTTGTTCTTGATGTCCGGGCGGTTCATGGTGACGAACTTCATTTCCGTCCAGATGCCCGAAGCGTCCATGCCCTGCGGCATGAAGTTGTCGCAGATGCGTGTTATCTTTTCAGGGTGTTTCTTGTTCCTCGATTCGCCCGACACGTATAGCACCGCCCTTATTCCGTGACTGATGGATTTTGCCTTGGCTATCATACGGCATCCTCCTTACCTTCTTCGTCCGTTGTCCCTGCCGGGTAGCTGTTCGCCTTCTGCGCGGACTGCAGGAAGTCGGTGACATGGTCTGTCACCTGCGCCACTTTCTCGTACCATTCGAGCATGGTGGGCTGATGCCGGAAAAGGCGCACCTTCTCGTCATCGTTCAGCCCATGCAGGGCGTTGGCGAAGTTCACCATGTCCGTCCTGCAAGCTGCAAGCTGCCTCAGACCGTCCACCTCCGCAACCGAAAGCCGCTGTCTCGGCCGGTAGTTGAGTGCCCTTGCCCGTATGAAGTCGCTGCGTGTCATGCCGCACTGCCCGGCGGTGCTCTTAATCTGATAAAACTCCTGCTCCGTGACCTTGGTGACCACCACCTTGTCACGCCTTATAACGGGCTTTTCCTGCCCGGATTCCTGATTGGTAGTATCTTCTTGTTTCATATAACCGGTGTCCTTGAAATTGTAGTGAAACGGTATCTAAAAAAGGGAAGGTGCGAGCCTGCGAGCGGCTGGGACAACGACCTTTCGGGGCGTTGCGAGAGCGTCGTGGTAATACCGTCCAAAGGCGGTAATACCTCGGCATATCTCGTAACTCAACGCTATCGCTCCATGCCACTCCTCCCGTCCGTCTGCCACTTCCTGCAAAGGACGGATGCCGCTTTGTGTCGGACTGTGGAACAACAGGAAAGGCGGTTTTAGCCCTGTCATTGTCGGCTCGGCTGTTTTCCCGGCTGTCTTTCGGCTCTTACTCTTCCCTCTGTTCATGGAAAAAGGTATTGTCTATGTGGCTGCCGTCCGCTGTTTTCCACCCACGGACGCACTGGAAGGTCATCACGGATGCCACCCTTGAACGGGAAGTGCCGATAAGCCCCATGTCTGTGAGTGCGTCCAGTAGGTTGCGTATGCGCTTCCTGCCCATATTCCATCGCGTGGAAAGCTGTTCTTCGGAATACTGCGCCTGACCTGCGGAAAGCGTGAGCGGTCTGCGGAAGCCTTTACTCTCTCCTGTAGTCAGTGCCATTCTCGCCAGCAGGTCGCCAAACAATATGAAGTTTACAGTTTCCCTGCCGTCATCATCTGTCGTTGTTCCGCACAGCCATTGTAATGCCTTCTGAGAAAAAACGAATGACAGGGATGCGATACCTGCCGGGTACATGAATCTGTATGTTTCCTTGTCCATAGAATCTTGTCTTTATAAGTGTGATGTTACTTTTGCTTGAAGAAGAATGAAACCGTACAGGAACCGGTATGGAAATACCAATCTGCCTTTTTATTGTACCCTGCACAAATTCGTCTTTTGGATGGTGCATGATTGGAATATGGATTTGCCGACAATCAACATTAGCCCGTCAATATGTTTCAACCCGAAATGAGGGAAGAAAAAAAGAGGTCGCATGAACATTGGTAATCCGTTCTCCATATCTTATGCACGGTCATTTGTTTGCCCCGCTGCCGTCTGTGTTTGCCTGTGTCGGTTGTACGGGTGCGGGACGTTTGTCAAGGCTTGACACGGCACGGTTGATGTCTTCCGCGTTTACCGCGATGGAAAGCAATGTCCTGTTCACCGTCACCAACTGCTGTTTGTCGCAGAACTCCGACACACGTTCCAGCAACCCGAACGCACGGTTCAGCCGATGTTCCTGCGCGTTGTCCGCTGTCAGTCGGTCGTTGTCCGTGCTGCTGTTGAGATAGCGGTTGAGCGCGAGGCGGTCATCCCCGGAAATGTTGTCTATCGTAATTTTGCCGTCGGCAATGGCGATACTCACGCGCAAGGCGTCCGCCTCGTAGATGCCTACGCTTTCCAAGAATGTGCGGATGGCTTGAACATCCTTGCCGACTGTCTCACGTTTGCGGTTCTCGTTCTTCTTTTCTGCCGGAACAGCTGCGGTTGTGCCTGCCTGTTCCATGTTCCTGTTCTGTTCCATTGTTACGATTTGTTTTTGATATGAATAAAAAAGTTACTTGTTCCGTCCTGCAAGGTAGCGGTCGGCTTCCTCCGCGATTTCCTCCTGTGACGAGATACGGACACCCGTAAGGAAAGCGTCCAAGTCTTCTTTCTTAAAAAAACACAGTTTGCCTGTCGGCTTGTACATCGGGATAGCCCGGCGCATCATCAGCTTGCGGAAATAGGAGAGCTTGAAGCCGCAATACTCGGCCGCCTCCTTGGTGCTTAAAAGTTTTCTTTGCTCTGTCATGTGCGTATATTTTAGTGAATAATCTGTTTCGCCTTTGTCGTGGCGACAGTGCAAAGGTATGGCGGCTTTTTCCTGAAACAATCAATGTAAATAACACAAACAAAGAACCTTGCGAATTATAAATGCAACTATAAACGGGGCCGAAACGAAGTATAAAGGAACTATAAACCCTCCATAATCCCGGATAATCCGCACAAGGCAACTTATAAGCGCGGAAAGCAACAGGCCTGTCCGTGGACGGGCATAAAAAAATCCCGCCATCGGGTTACGGTGACGGGAACAAGGAAGAAGATTTTGTGAATAATGTCGTTAATGCCACTCAGACCTTCTTGAACTCTTCAAGGTCGTAGGTGTCGAGCTTCGGACGCAGGCGGGTCGCCTTGCGCAGCAGTTTGGCGATATGCCTCTGGTGTTTGTAGCTAACACTTGAAAAGGGACCCGGAACAACATTTGAAAAGGGCCCCACCCATGGGTATGTTTAACCGAACAAAATTGGTATATTCATAAAAACCAATGGCGTTCATAATTATGTACCATATGGAAGAAAGAGATTCCATAATTCTCGCCTATAGGCGTGAAGGATTGAGCATTCGTGAGATCGCCCGTCGTAACGGCATGAGCCGCAAGACCGTGCGCAAGTATCTCCGGGCTTTCGAACAAGCGGTCGGTGACACCCCCGACGCGGAAGCAATGGACACGTACCTGCAGCAGCCGGTGCGCTATGACAGCAGCAAACGTGTCCGCAGAGTGATGAACCAGCAGGTGATGGAGGCGATAGACGGCTTCATGGCCCGCAACCGGTCCAATGCCGCGGCCGGATTGCGCAAGCAGCAGATGCGCAAGATTGACATGTGGCGCCGGTTGCGCGATCAAGGCATAGAGATTGCCTATTCGACGGTATGCCAGTATGTCCGTGCATTGGAAGTGGCGGTGTCCGCTCCGGCCAAGTCCCCGGCGGCGTTCATCCGCCAGGAGTATGAACCGGGGTTCCGGTGCGAGTTTGACTGGGGCGTGCTGACACTTTGGATTGCCGGTGTCAAGACGAAGCTGCACATGGCCGTGTTCACGATGAGCCATAGCAACCTGCGGCGGGCATACCTGTTCTCCCGCGAGGACACATTGGCCCTGATGGAAGCACACCGCAACTGCTTCCGTGCTTTGGGAGGCACGCCGCAAGTAATGGCCTACGATAACATGCGGGTAGCCGTCAAGAAGTTCCTTGGACAGGAACGCGAACATACCGATGCCCTGCGCCGCATGGAACTCCACTATTGTTTCACCCCTCATTTCTGTAATCCGCGTTCGGGATGGGAGAAAGGCAAGGTGGAGCGTTCGGTGGAACATATCCGCCGGCGGGCTTTCGCCTATGATGTCCATTTCGGTTCGCTGGAGCAGGCGCAGTGCCATCTTGACAAGGTCTGTGACAGGCTCAACGGGGAGGCTTCCAACATGTCCGCGCAGGAGAAGAAGGAGCGCGTACAGGCCGATATCGCGGCTTTGCGCCCGCTTGACCACGGTGACATGGGCTGCTTTGAGCAGCGGCATGCCCGTGTCGGGAAGTATTCCACCATTACCGTCGATGGCGTGCATTACTCTGTGCCTGACCGGCTTGTCGGTCGGGAGGTACCCGTAAAGATGTATTCCGAGCGTATTGTCGTGCTTGACGGTCGCGACAAGGTAGCCACGCATGTACGCTCCCGGCGTCCCGGTGACTGGCGTATTGACCTGATGCACTATCTGGGCACGTTCCTGCGCAAGCCTGCGGCGTTGGGACGATCCACGGCCATGCAACAGGTACACCCGGGCCTGGCGGCACTGTTCCGCAAGCATTTTGCGGATTCTCCCAGATCGTTTGTCGAACTGCTCGTGTTTACCCGTGACAACCGGCGCACTTATGCCGACATGCTGGCTGCGGCAGACCGTCTGTCCTCCCGGGGACTCAAACGCCTGTCTTCCGAAC
>ERZ825384.1044-NODE-1044-length-34102-cov-6.561723_pt1:0-32500 | contig 34102 bp, 27 predicted proteins | sample MGYA00519931_ERZ825384 | MGnify/ENA primary metagenome ERZ825384 (study PRJEB31778, sample SAMEA3449200) | human gut metagenome | biome: human gut; feature: human-associated habitat; material: faeces | place: United Kingdom | collected 2010/2012 ...
CTTCCTGCGTCGCAACGGCTAAAGCTCAGCCGGCGGATGGGTCGACTGTGGATTGAAACATCAGGTCTTGCCCTTTCCCGGTGTCCACCACGAAAAAAGCCGCTCCTTATGGAGCGGCCTTCCAGCTTTTCCTCTCTTGCCCCCTTTCGTGCCCATGCCGGGAACACAGCGCCATCCCTGCCCTCCGGACAGCGGCGGGGACAGGCAACATCACCAGAGTAAAAGTTTCGTGGGGGAAGGGGCAGTTTTTACCAAAAAACGCCCCTTCCCCCACAACTCTCCCAAACACCTTCCTCCCCGCCCGACACTCAGCCACGCAGCCAGTGGCCGGGATGGACCTCGCGCCACGTGCCGTCGCTTTCGTCATCAGGACAGGGCAGGATCTCCTTGCGCTGCTCGAACAGGGGATCCGGCACGGGCATGGCCGAAAGCAGGGCCCTGGTGTAGGCATGCAGGGGCCGGGCGAACAGCTCTTCCGTGGGGGCCAGCTCCACCAGGCGGCCGTGACGCATGACGCCCACGCGGTCGCAAAGGTAGCGCACCATGGCCAGATCGTGGGCGATGAACAAAAAAGTGAAATCGTGCCCCTGCCGCAGATGGCGGAACAGGGCCATGATCTGGGCCTGGATGGAGACATCCAGCGAGGCCACGGGCTCGTCGGCCACGATGAAGCGCGGCTCCAGGGCCACGCTGCGGGCGATGGCCACGCGCTGGCGCTGGCCGCCGGAGATCTCGGCCGGATAGCGGTCCAGAAAGCCGGCATCGAGACCCACATGCCCCAGCAGGCGGACGACTTCTTCCCGGCGCTGGCGGGCATCGCGGAAGACGTTCTGGATGACGAAGGGCTCGGCGATGATGTCTTCCACGCGCATGTGCGGGTTCAGGGCTGCGGAGGAGTCCTGGAAGATGATCTGCATCTGGCGCTGGCGTTCCTGCCGCAGGTGCGGGGCCGGGTCGTGGATGTCGTGCCCGTCGAAGAGGATGCGGCCCGTGGTGGGCGGATACAGGCCCATGACGGCGCGGGCCAGCGTGGACTTGCCGCAGCCGGATTCCCCCACCAGACCGAACATCTCGCCCCGGCGGACGGCAAGGTCGAGCCCGTCCACGGCCCGGACGGTCAGGCCCCTGCCGGGACGGAAGTGCAGACGCAGATCCTGCAATTCCAGCAGGGGGCGGCCGTCATCGTCGGGGGCGTGGCCGTGCGCATGGTCCTTTGTGGTTGCCGCGGCTGTTCCCTGCTGGGCGGCCAGACGGTCATGCAGCCGCTGGTGGCCCTCTCCGAAGGCATAGCGGCTATCGGACATCTCCAGCGCATGGGCGCTGTCGGTCCAGCACAGGCTGGCACTGCCCCGGCCCGGCGTGATGTGCAGGGGAGGCTCCACTTTGGGGGCCTGCGGGTGCAGCAGCCAGGTGGCGGCCTTGTGCCCGGGGCTGACCTCGAAAAAGGGCGGCATGCGCTGGTAGTCCACCTTCATGGCCCAGGCGTTGCGCTCCGCAAAGGCATCGCCCGGCGGCGGGTCCAGCAGGCTGGGCGGCATGCCGGGGATGCCCCGCAACTGCCCGCTGCGCACGGCCAGCGCGGGCAGGGCCCCCAGCAGGCCCCAGGTGTAGGGATGCCGGGGATCGTAGAAGACATCGGCGGCGCTGCCGGTCTCCACCAGACGCCCCGCGTACATGACGGCCACCCTGTCGGCCACGCGGGCCACCACGCCCAGATCGTGCGAGACGAGGATGATGCCCACGCCGGTCTTGCGCTGCACGTCGCGCAGCAGATCCAGCATGCGGGCCTGCACGGTCACGTCCAGCGCGGTGGTGGGCTCGTCGGCCAGCAGGATGCGCGGGCCCAGGGCCAGGGCGATGGCCAGCACGCAGCGCTGCCGCATGCCGCCGGAAAAATAGTGCGGTTGCAGGCGCATGCGCGCCTCGGGATCGTCGATGCCCACCAGCTCCAGCAGTTCGAGGGCCCGCTGCCGGGCCTGCTCCGGGCGCATGCGGCGATGGCGGCGCAGGGCCTCCATGATCTGGTCGCCCACGGGCAGGGTGGGGTTGAGGCTGGCCATGGGATCCTGGAAGAGCATGGCGGCCTGCGGGCCGCGCACGGCGCGCATCTGCCGTTCGCTGCAGGGCACGATGTCGCGGCCTTCCAGCAGGATGCGGCCCGAGATGCGGGCATTGTCCGGCAGCAGGCGCAGGATGGAGCGGCAAAGCACGGACTTGCCGCAGCCCGATTCGCCCACGATGGCCAGGGTCTCCCCGGCGTGCAGTTCCAGATCGACGCCGCGCACGGCCTGTACCTGTCCGGCGGGGGTGGCGAAGGTGATGTGCAGGTCTTCCAGTTGCAGCAGGGGCGTCATGGCAGGAGCGGGGTTGAGGTTGGAGAAGGGCCCGGACAGCGTACGGCGCAGGAACGGCAGCCGCGCCCGCGTCGTTTCCCGGCGGGCCATCCGGCCGGTGCGGCGCGTCAGGTTCGGGACAGGGGGCCGCAGGACGGCAGACGACGGGGGCACCGCGTCCGGCCTGCGGACGACGGCACCCCCGTCAGAAACATCTTCCCGCGGCGTCTAGCGCTGCAGGGTCCAGTCTTCGATGTTCCACATGACGCCCACGGCATGATGCCCCAGGACGCGGGTGGTATCCAGCCCCTTGAGACCGGCCACGCTCACATAGTTGCCGTGCAGGTAGACCAGGGGCAGCTGCGCGGGCATGGCGGCATAGGCCACTTCAAAGGCCTGATAGGCGGCCTTGCGCTTGGCGGGATCCTCGGTGGCGCGGCCCTCACGCAGCAGCTCGTCCACCTTGGGGCTGGAATAGGCCATGTTGTTGTCGCTGGCGCCGGTGACGAAGCTCTTGAACACGCCGTCGGGGTCGAACTCGGCGGCAAAACCGGCCAGATAGCCGTTGTAACCGGCCTTCCAGTCGAAGCGCGTGACCAGGGCGATGTTCATTTCCACCCCGGCTTTCTTGAACTGGCGGGACAGGACGTTGATGATGTCCACGCGCTCTTCTTCGTAGTCGCGCACCTGGATGGTGAAGGAGAAGCGCTCGCCGTTGCGGGCGTAGATGCCGTCCGGGCCCTTTTTCCAGCCCAGGCGCTCCATCTCGGCCGCGAACTTTTTCAGGTCATAGGGATAGCCGTCGGCAGCGGGGTTGCCGCCCAGAGGGCTGGTCTGGATGGGGCTGAAGGCCGGGAAGCCCTGGCCCGCCAGCACGCCGTCCACGATGGCCTGCTTGTCCACGGCGTAGTTGAGCACCGCGATGGAGTCCTTGTTGCGCTGCCAGAAGGGCGTGTGGAAGTCCATGGCCACCGTGCGCAGGTCGGCGGTGGTGAAGTCCACGGTGGTGAAGCCGTCCTTGCCGCGGAAGGTGCGGGCATACTTGGCGTTGAGCCAGGCCAGGTCGGCCTCGCCGGAACGCAGCATGAGGGCCTTGGTGCTCTCCACGGCCACGGTCTTGTAGACGATGCGCTCGATGGACGGCACCTTGCCGTAATAGTCCGTGTTGCGCTCCAGCACGATCATGCCGCCGGCCGTGTCCCAGGAGACGAACTTGAAGCGGCCGGTACCCACGGGAGCATGGTTGGCGGGCACGGTGTTGATGTCGTGGCCCTCATAGAGGTGGGCGGGCAGGATGCCCATGCAGAAATTGTCCAGCATGGCCGCATTGACCCGCGCCAGCCGGATGACCACGGTGCGCTCGTCCGGGGCCGAGATCCGGCTGATGTCCTGATAGTTGCTGGTGATGGTGGAGGTCAGGGTCTTGTCGCTGGTCAGGGCCGTGTAGGTGTAGACCACGTCCCGGGCGCTGAAGGGCGCGCCGTCGTGCCATTTGACCCCGTCGCGCAGGTGGAAGGTACAGGTCAGGGTCTTGGGGTCATAGTCCACGCTTTTGGCCAGGTCGGGCACGGGCAGGCCCTTGGCGTCGAACTTCATGAGCCCGGAAAAGATGATGGTGGGCAGTTCCTGATGGGGGCTGAGCACGGGGTTGATGGTGTCCTCGTTCTCGCCGGCATAGACCAGGGTGTTGGCCATGTCGGCGGCCGGGGCCGGATGGGCGGTCAGCAGGGCCAGAGCCAGCAGGCAGCAGGACAGCAGGGATCGTTTCACGGTGGGGGTTCCTCGGCGGCGGGCCCGGGGCCCGGGTTGAAGGTTCTCGGCGGACGGGGGAACGGCGATGCCCCCGGGCGGGCGGCATGTATTCGGGGCAGGCGGGGCCTGCCGGTGTTCAGAGATTGCTGGGGCCCCGGACGCTGTTGCGGCGGAAGTGGTGGCCCAGGCTCGTGATGCAGAGCAGGGCCGTCACCAGGAACAGGCCGGGGATGAGGATCACCCACCAGGTGTTGAGCAGCAGGGCCTTGTCGGCCAGGGCCAGCATGCTGCCCCAGGAAAGTTCGTCCACAGGCAGGCCAAGGCCCAGGAAGCTGAGGGTGGATTCCATGGCGATGCTGGTGCTGACGGCCGAGATGACCACGAAGAGGATGGCCGAGACCACATTGGGCACCAGATGGCGGCGCATGATCCAGCCAAAGCTGCCGCCCATGCAGCGTGAGGCCAGGATGTATTCGCTGTGGCGTATCTGGCGCACCTCGCCGCGCACGATGCGGGCCAGGGCGAACCAGCCCGTGACGCCGATGAGCAGGGCGATGCTCAGGGCGTTCTGGGGGCCCAGAAGGGAGACGGCCAGCAGCAGCACCAGCAGCACGGGGATGCTCTGGACGAGCTCCACAAGGCGCATGAGCAGGGCGTCGGTACGGGCCGGGGCGATGCCGGACAGGCAGCCGTAGGCCACGCCCAGCACGGTGATGACCGCGGCGCTCAGCAGGCCGATGAGCAGGGAGGCCCGGCCGCCGAACCAGATGATGGAATAGATGTCCCGGCCCAGGGAGTCTGTACCGAAAAAGAACCGGCTGCCGGGCGGGGTGTTGCGGTCGGCAAGGTAGAACTCGGCGGGGTCGTGGTTGGCCAGCCAGGGCGCGCACAGGCAGCCCAGCACCAGCAGGAGCAGCAGGCACAGGGGCAGCAGGGGCAGACGGGCCAGGCGCTGCCGCCAGCCGGGACGGCGCAGGGCCGGGCGGTGTTCCCGCCAGCCCGCGCCCACCAGCTCGAAGGCATCGTCGGGGAGGGCCTCCTGCGGCCGGGTCGCGGCGCTGTGGGGGGCCGTACGGGTCTCGTCCATCAGCAGACCACCTCACCGCTCTTGATGCGCGGGTCGATGGCCTCGTTGATGCTCTGGGCCAGCAGACTGCTGATGATGACCATGGCTCCGGTGAACAGGACCATGAGCATGAGCAGGTTGTAATCGTGATACTTGGCGCTGGAGATGGCCAGCAGGCCGATGCCGGGATAGTTGAACACGGCTTCGGCCACATAGGTGCCGCTGAGCACATGCGGGATGGAGATGGCCATGATGCCCACCACCGTGGGCATGACGTTGCGCAGGCAGTGGCTCCAGAGCACGCGGGTGCGGCCCAGGCCCTTGGAGCGGGCCAGCAGCACATAATCGCGCCGTACTTCGTCCAGCAGCTTGTTGCGGATCATGTAGGCGTAATACCACAGGTGGCTGGCCACCATGACGGCCAGCGGCAGCACCAGATGACGGGCGCGGTCGGCGATGTCGCCGGCCTTGCCGTAGCTGTAGGCGCCGCTGCTGGGCAGCCATTCCAGATTGACGCTGAAGACCAGCACCAGCAGCACGCCCAGCCAGAAGGCCGGGACATAATAGGCCGTGGTGCCCACCCGGCAGATGAGGCGGTCCAGGGCGCTGTGCTCGAAGCGGGCGCAGAGCAGGGCCAGGGCGATGGCCAGCACGAAGACCAGCGCGTAGGCCAGCCCGCCCAGCAACAGGGTGTTGCCCAGCAGGGGCAGGACCACGTCCACCACCGGGCGCTTGTATTTGAGCGACATGCCGAAGTCGCCGTCCAGCACGTTGCCGGCCCAGCGTTGGTACTGTTCCCAGATGGGGCCGTCCAGGCCCAGGCGCTGGCGGGCGGCGTCCAGCTCGGCGCTGCTCATGGATTGCACGGCATCGCCGTAATAGGATTGCAGGGGATCGCCGGGCGTCAGGCGCGAGATGTAGAAGACCGCCAGCGAGAGCGCCAGCAGCATCAGCACCAGCAGCGCTGCCTTGCGCAGCAGGGAGGCTATGAGGGTCGGCATGACATCCTCCGGTCGGCCTGACGGTCGTATCCGGTTTTGGTGTTACAAATTGCAAATCCGTGTCACGGCTATTTAGGGCCATAAAAGCTGCCGTGTCAAGGCAGGGGCCGGAAAAAAGCGGACATGGCGTGCTTTCGCGCCATCATGCGGACAGGAGCGGCGCGTGCGCGTCCGGCTGTCTGTTGCCGCTGCCCGCCGCCTGAGGGGATGGTCACCAAAACATGGAAAAATCATTCCTGATTCTGCCGAAAACGTGACAAGAGCCGGGAAATGTCGTATGCCTTGCGCAGTCTTCGCGAGACGTTCAGCCCCTAAAGAGAGCCGCCGCAGTGTCCCATCTGACCCGAGAAAAACTGGAAGCCCTTTCCCGCTGCTGGGAGCAGTGGGAAGCCGAGGCCGCCACGCCCCAGCGCAAGGTGGCGCGTGCCCGGCTGCATCTGTTGTTCCTGCTGCTGCGCTACGGCGGCCTGCGCCTTGGCGAGGCGCTGGAGCTGGACGCCCGCAAGGATGTGGACACCGTGACCGGTATGGTGCATGTTCCGGGTCCCAACAGCCGGGACGTACTGCTGCCCCTGAGCGCCATGCGCCATGTGCGCCGCATCCTGAGCCTGCCCGAGGCCGAGAGCATGGGCAGGGACTTTTTGCACTTCGACCAGGGCTTCATCCGCAAGAGCTTCTATGCCGTGGCCCAGCCGCTGGGGCTGGACAGGGCCATGGTGGGGCCGCGCGCCATCCGCTACGCCCGCGGGCTGGAGCTTCTGGACCTGCATGTGCCGGTCAACCTGGTGCAGAAATTCCTGGGCCAGCAAAAGCCTTCGCAGATCGCGGCCTTCCTCAACTTCTCCGACGGCGCCGCGCGGCGCATGGTCCAGAACAAGACCCTGGGGGCCTCGTCCGGCACGGACCCGCTCTGCAATTCCTTTCTGGGCATCGTGGAGGACATCTCCGTGGGCATGCGCATGGCCTCGGTGAGCGTGCGCACCTTCGGCGACATGCGCCTTGGCGTGCAGTGCAGCACGCGCCAGTTCGTGCATATGGAGATCCACGCCAACCAGGTGGTCACCGTGCTGGTGGACCCGGAACAGATCGTGCTCTCGCGCAGCCGTGCCACGCTCAGCATGGGCAACTGTCTGCCCTGCACGGTGCAGAGCATCCACCAGGATCAGGTGGAGTCCTTCGTCTCGCTGGAACTGGGTGACGGCTCGCGCCTGTGCGCCACGGTGGAGACGCCGGGCCTGCTCCGGGTGGGCATCTACGAGGGCCAGAAAGTCTACGCCCATTTCCCGTCACGGGCCGCGCGCCTGTGTCTGGACTGATATTTCCCGCAAGGGGCCGCCGTTCCGAACCGGCGGCGCATCATCAACCAATCAAGGAGTCGCATCATGAAAAACCTGAAGAAACTGTTCCTGCCCGTGCTGGCCGCCGCCTTCCTGGCCGCTCCGGCCCAGGCTGCCGACACGCTGATGATGGCCACCACCACCAGCACCCAGGATACCGGCCTGCTGGAATTCCTGGCCCCCACCTTCCAGAAAGAGACCGGCATCGAGCTGAAATGGGTGGCCGTGGGCACCGGCAAGGCTCTGGAGATCGCCAAGAACTGTGACGCCGACGTGCTGCTGGTGCACGCCCCCGCCGCTGAAAAGGAATTCGTCAAGGCCGGTCACGGTATCGACCGCCGTCAGGTGATGTACAACGACTTCGTGGTGGTGGGCCCCAAGGCCGACCCCGCCGGCGTCAAGGGCAAGGACACCGCCGCCGCCCTCAAGACCATCGCCGACAAGAAGGCCTCTTTCGTGAGCCGCGGCGACCAGTCCGGAACCCACAAGGCCGAACTCAAGCTGTGGAAGCAGTCCGGCCTCAATCCCGACAAGGAAGCCTTCTACATCTCCGCCGGCCAGGGCATGATGGCCACCCTGAACATGGCCGCTGAAAAGAGCGCCTACACCCTGACCGACCGCGGCACCTGGATCAAGTTCAACGCCCAGCAGGGCGCCAAGAACCCCCTGGCCATCGTGGTGGAAGGTGACAAGGCCCTGTTCAACCAGTACAGCGTCATCACCGTGAACCCCAAGCAGTGCCCCAAGACCAAGGCCGACCTGGGCAAGAAGTTTGAAGACTGGTGGGTGGCCCCCTCCACCCAGAAGCGCATCGCCGAGTTCAAGCTGGAAGGCAAGCAGCTCTTCTTCCCCAACGCCGGCAAGTAGCGTTTTTCCGTCCGTTGGCGGGGACGGGCTCCGGGCCGTCCCCGTTTTGTTTTTCGACCTCCCTCCACGGATTCCCTCCGTCGCATTCCTGGTGATCTATGGACTATCTGGTCAACGGCTTCTGGGCGGCCTTCGCCCTGCTGGCCAATATGGACGACGCCACCTTCTCGGCCATCACGGCCACGCTGGTGTCCACGTCCTACGCCATGGCGGCATCGCTGCTCATGGGCCTGCCCATGGGCTTTGCCCTGGGCTATTGTGATTTTCCCGGCAAAAAGGTCTTGCGCCTCATCTCCGACACCCTGCTGGCCTTCCCCACCGTGCTCATCGGCCTGCTGGTCTATGCCTTCATCACCTATCGCGGCCCGCTGGGCGAATGGGGCCTGCTCTTCACCCTGCCGGGCATGGCCATCGGCCAGACCCTGCTGGCCCTGCCCATCGTGGTCTCGTGGGTGGCCCAGGCCGTGGAGGGCCTTGACCCCCGCTGTCGCCAGACCCTCCTGACCCTGGGCGCCCGTCCCCTGCAGCTGGCCTGGCTGAGCCTGTGCGAAGTGCGCTTCGCCATCGCCATGGTCTGCCTGACCGCCTTCGGCCGCGTCATCACCGAGGTGGGCATCGCCATGATGCTGGGCGGCAACGTGCGCTATCATACCCGCACCATGACCACGGCCATCGCCCTGGAGACCAGCAAGGGCGAGTTCGCCCAGGGTATCGCGCTGGGCCTGGTGCTGCTGTTCATGGCCTTTGCCATCAACGTGCTCATGACCTTCATCAAGCACCGGGGGCGCATATGAGCCTTTTGTACGAAGTCCGCGGCCTGGTGCGCCGTTACGGCCGCGTGACCGCGCTGGACCTGCCCGCCCTGGGCGTGGACGAGCTGCGCATCCACAGCGGCCAGGTGCTGACCCTGGTGGGCTACAACGGCAGCGGCAAGTCCACCCTGCTGCGCCTGCTGGCCTTTCTGGAAGAGCCCGACGAGGGCCGCATCATCTATCATGGCGGCGAGGACCCGCGCCGCGAGGTGAGCCTGCTGCTCCAGGAGCCCTATCTGCTCAAGACCACCGTGTTCGAGAACGTGGTGCTGGGCCTGAAGCTGCGCGGCCGCCGGGACGGTCTGGAGGACGCCTATCAGGCCGCCATGCGGCAGGTGGGCTTCGATGATCCCGATGCCATGCGCCGCCGTGGGCCAAATGCCCTTTCCGGCGGGGAACGCCAGCGCGTGGCCCTGGCCTCGCGCCTGGTGCTGCGCCCACGCGCCCTGCTGCTGGACGAGCCCACCTCCAACGTGGACGTGCGCAGCGCCCGCGCCATCGCCGCCGCCGTGGCCCGGTGCCGGGCCGAAGGCGCGGCCATCGTCTGTTCCACCCACGATCCCGCGCTCATGCAGGCCCTGGGCGGGGAACAGCTCAAACTGGGCCAGGGCTGGAGCCTGGAAGGCTAGAGGGCGGATACGCTTCCGGACGGGGGCTTTCTCTCCCGCATTCCTCCGGGCGCCCCGACCGCGCCTTGCCGCTGCCGTGATGGCTCCCTGCCTGCCGCGCTGCCGAACATCCGGGGATGACCGTATGATACTGCAAGGCATCGACCATATCTGGGCCGTGGGAGAGTCCTTCCACATGCGGGAACACGCGCCGGGCGACGGCAGCATGCTGCTCATGGCCTGCTGGTATCTGGACGTGCTTTTCCCGCTGCTGACCCTGGGCCGCAGCTGGCTGCCCGGCTGGGTGTTCTACGCCCTTGCGCTGCCGGTGCTGGTGCTTTTTCCTGTCCTTTTCTGCCGCCTCAGATATACGGAGCAGCGCCGGAAGGAGATCCTGGCGCGATACCGTCCCCGGAAGACGGGCTGGCGCCTGCTGGGCATCTGGGCGGGCATCCTTGCCGTCTGCTGCCTTGAGGGGGCGCTGCTGCTGTATGGCGGCCTGTGGCAGTGGGGCAGGCCGTAAGATCCGTCCCCGGTGCCGTGCGCGGGGCCACCCCGGTACGGCAGCCTTCGGATGCTCCGGTACATGGTCCCATGGTCTGACGACATCCTATGGATATTTTCCCCTGTGGCATGGCTGCGCAGTATGCTGGAACAGCACGTTCGTTGAAGCTGCAACGAACATATGACATGCCCCGCTGCGCCCGCAGAGCGGGCAGCAACGGGGCATGCGTCCGGCGCGGAGGCGGGGCACCTCCCGCTGGACAGGCCTGTCATCTCCAAGGCCGGCTGGCTGTTGCCGGGTGGGAGCTCCGTGGAGATGCGGCAGGCCTTTACTGGAGGGAGATTACTGCCTGCCGGCGAGTCGTTGCGGGATTACCTGCAAAAGGTGCTCGGACTGGCACACCATGCGCATCCACGGCCAACGATATCGGATGGCAGCATGATTTTTCATCTGTTGGGGAAGCGGGAAAGCAGCAGGATTGCTGTAATGGCCGCCGCATGGCGGCTCGGTATTGACGATGAGCCATTCGAAATCCGGGTCATCGATCAATATCTCGAGCAGTTTTTCCCAAAGCCGTTTGTCTCTCCAGCGGATGAAACGGTGATGTACGGTACCCCATTTCCCGTATTCTACCGGCAGGTTCCGCCAGGGGGAGCCTGTCCGTAATATCCACAGGACGGCATCGATGAACAGACGGTTATCCTTGGCGATTCCTCCCCACTGTCCCTTTTGTCCGGACAGGTATGGCTCGATACGTCTCCATGTGACATCCGAGATGTGATATGGCGGTTTGTCCATAAATCGGAACTCCTGGGCTGGTCACCAACGCGACGGAACGGACCACTGGCGGTTTAAAACGCTATCCGCAGGCCGGCGCTCACGCTCCACGGAGTGGAGGCCTTGTTCCCGTCTTCGCGTTCAAACTCCGCATAAAAACGGGCATTGGAGGCAAACTGCACGTCAAAGCCCGCACCGTAATAGATACGGGTCCCGCGCAGGTCGTCCGAGAAGGCGATGTCATTGACCGTGACCTTCTGGTCGCCCATGAATTCGTGGTTCACGCCGCCCTTGAGATAGGGCTGGAAGTAGCGATCCTCGGACAGGTCCCATTTTTTGCCCAGCACAAGACCGGCCCGACCGGTCAGGGCGTAGGCATCATCCTGTTCCACCCTCATGCCGTTGCTGGTCGTGAAATCCGTGCCCTTCATCCAGTACCAGGAAAGCTGGAGCTGGGGCTCGATGAAGAATCCCTCTCCGAAGCGGAACATGCGTCCTACTTCCTGGCTGATGCCGCCGGCATAGGTGTTATAGGAACCGTGCACCCGGGTGCCGTCCAGCATACGGGTCTTGAGGTTCTGGTCATACCAGTCCCAGGTCAGCACGGTGTCGGAGTACCAGCCGTCCGTATGCTGCCAGGTGGCGTACGCGGCGATGCCGTAAGAGCGGCTGTCACCGGATCCGTCGTGCAATCCGTCGATCCTTTGCTCGGCTCTGGTGAGCTGGCCGCGCAGACCAAACAGCCACCTGTTGTTCTCGTTCTGCTCCACCAGATGGTCGTAACCGAAGGACGTACCATAGAAATTCTGGCTGAAGTCGATGCCCGCCAGACCGGAAAGACGGTTTTCCTGGGTGAAACCGCGCACCCACAGGCCGTCCGTGCCGTTGCCGTAGCGGATCTCGCCCAGGCGCTCGCGCAGGTCGGAAAGCTGCCCCATCCACATAGCATAGGAAGAGGCCATGCCGGAAAGCCCCAAAACGGTCTCGCCGGTGGGGGACTTTTCGCCGCCGGCGGAACGTTGCAGGTACCATTCCTTGCCATCGGGATTATCGGTCATATACCTGTCGGCAAGTTCGTACAGGTAAAGGCCCGTGTCGACCTTGCCGCCTGGGTTACCCAGCCGGAATGTCGCCGTACCAGCATCCATCCTGATCAGTGTGGCGCTCTCCTTCTTCTGGGGTTCCTGACCATGGGAACGCACATACAGGGTATGGATACCGTCATGTCCATTTTTGATGTGCAGGGTATCGGATTGCTGTCCTTCGATATCCGTCCGCAGATAGAAATGGCTTCCGGTACCTGTTAATGTATCAACTGTGACTGTTATAGGTGAAAAGGCATCTTTTGAATGCGTAAATGTCGTGAATTCTTCTTTTCCGCTGTAATAAAAGTGTGAATCATTAGCATTTAAAGTTGTTACATCGCTATTGCCAGTGATAGCCCATACAGCTCCATTTGAAAAATCAAAATTGACTGTTCCATTATATAAAATGGATTTTCCATATAATAATGACATTTCATTTGTAAGATTTACAGATATTATAGATTGATGAGGTCCTGATGCCGCGTATATATCTCCAACAATATTGACTATTGAGTTTATATCTTTATCTTTATTTATTCGTATTTCTCCTCCTTTTGTATATAGGGCATATCCATTTCCTGATACAGTGATGTTTGTGTCACCATTCAACTCTACAAAAGATTTTCCACTTCCCCACCAAAAATGGTCTTTCCCTGCAAAAACAGCATATCCACCTTGGGTCATATTTATATTCGTTTGTTCATTAACGATTATATATGATAGTTGATCTTTTCCATGCTTAGACGCATTTGCACGAATACCATATCTATAGTCTCCACCTTCGACTGTAACACCTATTTTGTTAGCGATGACATATGGATTTGTTGCGTCTCTTGATAAGTTTATCCCATCAGAAAATGGTGACGAAGTATTTATTTTAATTGAATCAGCTTTTAAATGTGGATCCCAATTTGTTAGATGAATACCATCTGTGTTTGTTGTATCACCAGCGACAGATATTTCAATATTTGTGTTCTCTAGATCGAAACGCCCAGACCATGTTTTTATTCCAGGCATATTATCAACGTTAATTATAATATTTTCGAAGTCTTTAAGTTTGTGTCCTGGAACAGCATTTACGCCTCCTAATGTCTTATCAAAAGTAACAGTCTTTCCATCTGGTGAGATGATGTAGCCTGCCTCAGCCTCTTGCGGGCAAGTCAGCAGCCCACCACACATACAACTTCCGGCCAGCACCAGCGTCCCCAGCAGGTTGAGCAAGCAGCATTTTTTCAGCACCGCGCGGTAGCGGTTGATCAGGTTCCCCAGTGCGTTACGAGATAATTCCATACATCCTCCCACGTTTTGCTGTCAGGCCGGACATCCCGCGCTGGCGTTGGCAGTGACAAAAAGGCGTACTTTTTCGCCATGCGGCATGTACTGTTGTGTGGAATGTACTTGCTATTTACATGTGGCTATTTCTGCAGTAATATTTTTGGAATCATATGACTGCCAAAAAAGTACACCTTTTTGCCATGTTCAATCTTCAGACTTTTTTATGGATTCTGCACGGTGACGGAATGTTGACCGTGCCATGCCGCACTGTTTCGCGGCTTTGACAGCGGAGATTTTTCCTGTCTTCCACAGTTCGTACATTTCGGAAAAATTGGGAGGCAGGGGCCTTGGTTCCCGTCCCAGGCGAATGCCCCGCAGCCGTGCAGCGGCGATGCCTTCGGCCTGGCGTCGCCGGATGTTTTCCCGCTCGTTCTGGGCCACGAACGAGAGCACCTGCAGCACGAGGTCGGCAATGAAGGTCCCCAGCAGGTCCCTGTCCCTCCGGGTATCCAGCAGCGGCATGTCCAGTACAAGGATGTCCACATGCAGTTCCTGCGTGAGCAGCCGCCATTGCCGCTGTATTTCCTCATAATTGCGGCCCAGACGATCGATGCTCGTGACGCAGAGCTGGTCGCCGGGCCGGAGCCGTGCCAGCAGGTCTTCGTACCGGGGACGGCGGAAGTCCTTGCCCGACATCCGGTCGGTGAAGATCCTGTGCCTGGGGATGCCCTGCCGTTGCAGGGACAGATGCTGGCGCTCCGCGTTCTGGTCGGTGCTGGATACACGGGCGTAACCGTACACGCTGTTCATGGCATGCTCCTTGGTATGGCTGGCCGGCCGGGCAGCCAGCCGGTGGTGCCCCGCCCGGCCGGGGCCTGTCCTTTTTCCGGGACACTGCGGAGGGGATACGCCATCCGCCGCGGGGGAGGCAGCCATGCGGGCGTGTTGCCGGAGATGGGGAGGGGCGCCGGAACCGGATGCAAAAAAACACGCTTTTTCCATCTTTTTTGCCGACAGATGGAAAAAGCGTGTTTTTTTTGTCATGTCATATGAAAAATCCCGGCTGGGTCGCCGGGAAAATGTGGCCTGTGGCCGGAAGCGTGTCCGTTTTGGGGAGGGGCAGGGCCGGAAGCGTGTCTGTTTTTCCGTTTTCTTGACCAATTTTTTTTTGCGGGACTAAGGTGGGTCAAACTGGATGGATGTACTGCTGAACTGCCTTGTTTTGCATCAATCAAAGGAGAGTCTCATGTTCCGTTTCCTGCGGGTCAACATGGCCACCAAGACCTGTGTGTTTGAAGATATCCCCGAAGAATACGCCGGTCTGGGCGGTCGTGCCCTGACCTCCACCATCGTGGCGCGCGAAGTCAACCCCATCTGTACGCCGCTGGGCCCCCACAACAAGCTGGTGTTCGCTCCCGGCCTGCTGGGCGCCACCAACAGCCCCAACGGCAACCGTATTTCCGTGGGCTGCAAGAGCCCCCTCACCGAAGGCATCAAGGAATCCAACTCCGGCGGTCAGCCCGGCGGCCATCTGGCCAAGCTGGGCATCATGGCCATCATCGTTGAAGACATGGCCACCGAAGGCGAATGGTGGCAGCTGGAACTGAGCAAGGACTCCGCCAAGCTGGTGCCCTCCACCGTGGCCGGCCTCAACAACTTCGACGCCGTCGCCAAACTGGTGGAGACCTACGGCGACAAGTGCAGCTATGTGACCATCGGCCGCGCCGGTGAGTTCAAGCTGACCGCCGCCAGTATCGCTTTCACCGACCGCGAACTGCGTCCCATGCGTCACGCCGGCCGCGGCGGCGTGGGCGCCGTCATGGGTTCCAAGGGCCTCAAGGCCATCATCATCAACCCCGAGGGCGGCAAGAACCATCCTCTGGCGGATGAAAAGGCCTTCCGCGAAGCTTCCAAGCGCTTCGCCAAGGCTCTGACCGAGCATCCCATCACCGGCAAGGGCCTGGCCGAATACGGCACCGGCGTGCTGGTGAACATCCTGCACGAAGCCGGCGGTCTGCCCACCGCCAACTTCACCGTGGGCCAGTTCGACAAGCACGAAGGCGTGTCCGGCGAGACCATGAACCGCCTGACCAAGGAACGCGGCGGCGAAGGTGCCGTGGCCCACGGCTGCATGAGCGGCTGCATCATCCGCTGCTCCGGCCTGTTCCCCGACAAGCAGGGCAAGTTCCAGAGCAAGTGGCCTGAATACGAGACCCTGTGGTCCTTCGGTCCCCACAGCGGCATCAGCGACATCGACGCCGTGAGCCGCTTCGACTACATGTGCGACGACATCGGTGTGGACACCATCGACGTGGGCGTGGCCGTGGGCGTTGCCATGGCCGGCGGCGGCATCCCCTACGGTGATGCCGAGGCCGTGAAGGCCGCCATGCAGGGCATCAGCGACGGTACCCCCCTGGGCCGCATCATCGGCTGCGGTACCGCCACCACCGGCCGCGTGTTCGGCGTGCGCCGCGTGCCCTGCGTCAAGGGCCAGAGCCTGCCCGCGTACGATCCTCGCGCCGTCAAGGGCGTGGGCGTGACCTACGCCACCACCCCCATGGGCGCCGACCACACCGCCGGTTACGCCGTGACCGCCAACATCCTGAGCTGCGGCGGCAAGGTCGATCCGTTGAAGCCCGAAGGCCAGATCGAACTGTCCCGCAACCTGCAGATCGCCACGGCCTCCGTGGACTCCGTGGGCCTGTGCCTGTTCACCGCCTTCGCCATCCTGGACATCCCGGATGCCCTGGCCGCCATCGTGGACATGCTCAACGCCAAGTACGGCTGGCAGCTGACCGGTGACGACGTGGTCACCCTGGGCCAGCGCATCCTCTCCACCGAAATCGACTTCAACCGCCGTGCCGGCATCACCGAATCCGCCGACCACCTGCCCGATTTCTTCGTGGACGAGCCCGTGGCCCCGCACAACACGACCTTCGACATCTCGCACGAAGAGCTGAAGACGGTCTTCAACTGGATCAAGAAGTAGCATAGACTGAGACCGGGCCCGCCTTTGGGGCGGGCCCGGATCGTCACACTTTTTCTTGACCGGCGGACGCCATCATCGGAGGCAGCATGAGCATACTCGTCAAACTGAGCACGACCCTGCGGGACTATGTACCGGGATATGACCCAGAAGCGGGGATAACGCTTGATGCGCCCGAAGACGCCACGGCTGCCGATGTGGCAAGGATGGTGGGACTGCCGCTGGAAGAGATAAAAATCGTCATGATCAACGGGCGTCAAAAAGAGGTCCAGAGCAAGATATGCGACGGTGCTCGTGTGGCCTTTTTTCCTGCTGTCGGAGGAGGTTAGACGCCCGTTGATCATGACACCCATCACATCGCCATCCCCTGGGGAAGGGGCATGTTCCGCGGCGTTCCCGCCCTGGACTGCGTCCAGGATACGGGAGCGCCTCGGCGCGTTCCTGCACGACGGCTCGCTGGCCTCATGGGCCGGGCCGCATGTGCTGCGCCGGGCTGCGGACGGTACGCCCTTCGTCGGCGGCACTGCCATCCGGCAGCTGGCCGCAGGGGCCGTCCTTCCCGAACGGGAGGTGATGGTCGCGCTCCTGCAAGACGGCATCTGGCCGGAACGCTTCCGTAGAAACTACGGTGTTTTTTCCGCTGATGCAATGGTTCGTCTGTTGCAAACTCGTGTCTTCGTGCTGGGCTGCGGCGGTCTGGGCGGGCATGTGGCCTCCCTGCTGGCGCGGCTGGGCGTGGGGGGCCTGCGCCTGTGCGACAGCGACATCTTTGAGGAGAGCAACCTCAATCGTCAGTATTTCTGCACGGAAAGCACGCTGGGCCAGCCCAAGGCCGTGGCCACGGCGCGCGGTTTGCGCGACATGGCAGGCTATCTGGCCCTGGATGTGCGGCATGTGGAAGCGGATGAAAAAAATTTGCCGGACATGCTGCAAGATGTGGATGTGGCCCTGGATTGTCTGGACGACCTTGCGCTGAAAATGCTATTGGAAGAACGTTCCGCCGCGGCGGGGGTGCCGTTCGTGCACGGCTCCGTGCTGCGGGCCGAGGGTTTCGCACGCGCGGCCCGTTCCGGGCGCCTGCATCTGCGGGAACTCTACGCTTCCGGGCTGACCAGCGAGGAAGCGGGCAGCGCCCGCCACGAAGGCGTCATCGCCACGGCCCCGGCCGGGGTGGCCTGCCTGATGGTCTCCCTGTGCCTGCGCCTGCTGCTGCGGCCCGATGCCGGGGATTCGGCCCTGTTCCATGCCGATCTTTCCGTGCCGGAACTGGAACGCTTTGAATTTTAGCCATTGCGCCCTGCCGGGCATCTTTTTGCGGAGATGGTCTGACAGCGCACACCATATTTCTCCACAGCCGACTACCTGCGCCCGACGCACAGGCGGGCAGGCAGTGCGGGGCTGCCTTGGGGGGCGGCCCGGCCGGAAGAATTTTCCTTCTTCCGGCCTTTTTTGTTTTTGTGGGGGAAGGGGCGTTTTTTAGTAAAAACTGCCCCTTCCCCCACACCCCCAACCCCGAAAAAACTTTTATCAAGGTGTGGAGACTGGTCCCCGTCGTTGTCTGACGGGGACAGGGCATCCATTATGTGAAACGGCAAAAACAATGACAGGCCGCCTCGTCAGAGGCGGCCTGTCTGGTAAAGCGCGCTGGGGAAGGGGAGGGGGAACCCCTCGCCTCAAAACATCATCCTAATCATCCTCGCCATCATCGCGTGGGCGGAAGAGGCGGCCGCGCTGGACGGCCTGTTTGCCGAATTTGTCCCGCAGGTTGTCCAGGGCGGCGTCCAGACGGCGGCGCCGGGCCTCCTGCTCGGGGTCGCGGCCCTGTACGCCGCGGAACACGCCGGGCAGCAGCTCCTGGGTGGGGGCGTTGCCGAAACCGGACACGCCCAGGCCGATGAGCCGCACCGACTGGGGCAGGGCTTCGGCTTCCAGCAGGGCGGTACCGGTCTCGTAGATGGTCTCGGTGCTGTCCGTGGCTTCGGGCAGGGTGCGGGATCGGGTGATCTGACGGAAATCCGCGAATTTGACCTTGAGGGTCACGGTACGGCCGCGCAGGCCGTGGCGGCGCAGCGAGGCCCCCACGCGCTCGGCATGGCCGAGGAGCATGGTCTTGAGGAATTCCCGGTCGCGGGTATCGCTGGCAAAGGTGGTCTCGGCGCTCTCGCTCTTGGCCTCGTGTTCGGGCACCACCGGCCGGGGATCGATGCCCCGGGCCCGGGCGTGCAGCTCCCGTCCCCATTTGCCGAAACGCTGTTCCAGAAGCTCCGGGCCGTAGCGGCGCAGCTGCTCCACGCGGCGGATGCCCAGGGCCTCCAGCTCGGCCACCATGCGTCTGCCCACGCCGGGCAGACGGCGCACGTCCAGCCCGCCCAGAAAGCTGTCCACGTCGTCCGGCCGCAGGATGTAGATGCCGTCGGGCTTGTTGATGTCCGAACAGATCTTGGCCAGGAATTTGACCGGCGCCGCGCCCACGGAACAGGTCAGGCCGCCGGTGACCTCGCGTACCCGGGCCTTGATGGCCGGGATGAGCTGCTCCACCGGGCCGAACAGACGTTCCAGCCCGGTGGCGTCCAGATAGGCCTCGTCGATGCTGGCCGGTTCCACCAGCGGGGAAAAGTCCTGCAGGGCGGCCATGATGCGGCCGGATATCTCCACATAACGCCGGCGGTTGCCGCGCACGAAGATGGCCTGCGGACACAGCCGCCGGGCCGTAGTCATGGGCATGGCCGAATGCACGCCGAAGCGCCGCGCCTCATAGGACGCGGTGGAGACCACCCCGCGCGTCTCGCCGCCGATGATGACAGGCTTGCCGCGCCACTCCGGGTGATCCATCTGCTCCACGGAGGCAAAGAAGGCATCCATGTCCAGATGCAGGATGATGCGGGGAAAAGGATCGGACAAAGACCGCATGAGGCATCCTTTGCCGGGCCGCGGTCAAGACGGCCCGGCGTCGATCAGCTTTTTTGCGTCGAGGGGCTCTCGGCGAAGACTTCGCGTACACGTTCCAGTTCCGCTTCCAGGCCGGTACGCCCCACACCCAGATCGTCCAGCAGGAAACGGGACATGCTCAGGGCCACCTCGCGTTCGCCGCTGAAGGCGCCCTCTACGCCCATGCTGCGCAGGCTGTCGGCCTCGCTGGCAAAGGGCGTGTTGACGAAGATGCGCAGATCCGGGTTGATGGCACGGGCGATGGGCACCACTTCCCTGGCCGGGATGGCCGGGGCCGAAAGCAGCAGGGCCTGCGCCTGTGCCAGACCGGCTTCGCGCAGCACTTCGGCCTGGGTGGCGTCGCCGTGGACGGCCGGACGCCCCAGCCCGCGCAGGCGACGGACCGTGTCGATATTGGCTTCCACCACCACCGGCAGCATGCCGTGCGCCCGGACGATACGGCACAGGCTGCGGCCCACGGGGCCAAAGCCCACGACCACCACACGCGGCAGCCCGTCGGCATCGGTCTGTCCGTGCTCCATGCGGGGCAGACGGGCGCCCAGGCCCAGGCGTGCCAGCAGGCGGGCCAGGGCCCCCACGCGCCGGAAGAGCAGCGGATTGAGCGTGATGGAGAGCAGGGCCGCCGGGATGACGGCGTTGCTGATGCTGCTGTCGAACAGGCCGAAGCTGACCCCCATGGCTATGAGGATGAAGGTGAACTCGCCTATCTGCCCCAGCGAAAGGCCAACGGAAACGGCCAGACGCAGCGGCTTGCGGGCCGCGAGGCAGACCAGGAAGGCCAGCAGGGGCTTGAGCAGCACGATGACGCCCAGGGCCAGCAGGAAAAGGGGCCATTGTTCCAGCAGGGCGGCGGGGTCGAAGAGCATGCCCACGGATACGAAGAACAGCACCGCGAAAGCATCACGCAGGGGCAGGGCCTCGGCGGTGGCGCGGGCGCTGAAATCGGACTGGCCCACCACCATGCCCGCCAGGAAGGCCCCGAAGGCCATGGAAGCGTCGAAGAACAGGGCCGACCCCACGGCGATGCCCAATGCCAGTACGATGACCGCCAGCGTGAACAGGTCGCGGGTGCCCGTACGCGCCACATAGCCCAGCAGGGCGGGGATCAGGCGCTGCCCGGCCACGAGGGTGAAGACCGTGAGCGCGCCCAGCTTGAGCAGGGTCTTGCCCAGTATCCACCAGATATTGCCTTCTCCGGCGCCCAGGACAACGGGCAGGAGCACCAGCAGCAGGATGGTGAACAGATCCTCCACCACCAGCCAGCCCAGGGCCACATGGCCGGTAGGGGTATGCAGCACATGGTTGTCGGCCAGGACGCGGGTGAGCACCACCGTGCTGGCCACGGAGACCGACATGCCGAAGACCGCGCCCGCCCAGAGGGAAAAGCCCCAGAACTGGAGCAGGAACATGCAGGACAGTGTCGTGAGCGTGATCTGCACTGCGGCCCCGCCCAGAGCGATGCCGCGTACGGCCAGCAGGTCCTTGAGATGGAAATGCAGGCCCACGCCGAACATGAGCAGGATGATGCCGATCTCGGCCAGTTGCGAGGCCAGCCCCGCATCGGCCACGAAGCCCGGCGAATGCGGCCCCACCAGGATGCCCGCCAGCAGGTAGCCTACCAGGGGCGACAAACGGAGCTTCTGGGTCACGAAGCCCAGGACGAGGGCTGCCCCCAGACCTCCGGTGAGGGTCAGGATCAGGGAAATGTCGTGCGGCATGCTCATGGGCGTGCATCCTCCGCGCCGGGGAGCCACCGGGCCCAGAGTGTGCGTTGCCGGGGGCCGTCGCCTTCGCACAGATAGATGGACTGCCAGCGGCCCAGCTGCAGCTGGCCGTCCTCCACGATGAGCATCAGGCTGGGACCGTGCAGGGTGGTCTTGATGTGGGCGTCGCTGTTGCCTTCGGCATGGTCGAAATCAGCGTCCTGCGGCACCATGGCACTGAAAAAGCGCACCATGTCGCGGCGGACGTCGGGGTCCGCCCCTTCGTTGATGGTCAGGCCGCAGGTGGTGTGCGGCGAGAAAAGCAGCAGGGCACCGTTGCGGCGGCCTTGCTGGCGGCCGCGGGCCACCAGTTCCCGGACCTGGGCGGTGATGTCGCGCATTTCGCAGCGGCTGCGCGTGGCCACGGACAATGTCTCCATGATGGCTCCTTGTTTTTCCTGTTGGATGGGCTTAGGGTCGGGACGCATTCCCCGCCTGCCGCACGGCACGTTCCGGTGCGTCGCGGGCGGCGTGTCCTTGGAGCCTGTCCCGCTGGGGCAGGGGCCGCACTTTGACGGCCATCCCGGCATTTTTTACCCGAACACTCCCATGCAAATCAATGATCCCGAACGTACCCGGCAGGCTGCGCCCGAGCTGCGTCTGGATGCTCCCGGAGCCGACGACTTCACGGAACATCCCCTGAGCATGAACGGCGAGGCCCCGGCCGGCAAAAGCGTCCGCAACGGCAAGGGCGCCCCGGCGGCTCCTTCCTTCTCCTGCTCCACGTCCTGCCCGCTTTCGCATGTGCCGCAAAAGGCCTGGCTGCACCTTTTCCGGGTGCCTTTCCGCAAACGTCATCCCGTGATCTTCTGGGGCCTGCTGATCCTGCTGCTGGGCGGCATCGCGGCCTTCATGGTCTCCCAGGCCACCGGTCTGGGCAGCGAGCGCATCGCCCTGGTGCGCGTGACCGGCCCCATCATGGACATCGACGCCCAGCTGCGCTGGATCGACAAACTGGGCCGCATGCCCGGCGTCAAGGGCGTGCTGGTGCGCGTGGACTCCCCCGGCGGCGGTGCCGCCGCCTCGCAGGAACTGTATGAGGCCCTGGCCCGTCTGGGCAAGGACAAGCCCATCGCCGTCAGCATGGGCAGCACGGCGGCCTCCGGCGGCCTGATGGTCAGCATGGCGGGCAAGCGCGTCTTCGCCAATGCCTCCACCGTGACCGGCTCCATCGGCGTGCGTATGGACATCCCCCAGATCCGGGGCCTGCTGGACAAGCTGGGCCTTGGCCGCCAGACCCTGACCACCGCCCCCTACAAGGACGCCGGTTCCATGCTGGAACCGCTCACCGCGGAAGAAAAGGCCTATTTCCAGGGCGTGCTCAAGGACATGCACGAGCAGTTCGTGGACATCGTGGCCCAGGGCCGTCATATGGATCGCGCCCGCGCCGCGCGTCTGGCCACGGGCAAGATCTTCACCGGCCGCGAAGCCGTGGAGCTGGGCCTTGTGGACGAGCTGGGCGGCCAGCAGGCCGCGCACCGCTGGCTGGCCGATGTCTGCAAGGTGCCCGTGGACCAGCCCCTGCTGACGCCCCCCAGCGAAGACGAATGGTGGGAAAAGAGCCTCAAGACCTGGTTCGGCCTTGATGTCGATGCCCTGCTGGGGCGCGAGACTCCGGCCTTCCTGTACAGCTTTTAGGGACAGCGGAGCGGGACGCCATCCCCCCAATGCTTGTCCCGCCAGCCCGATGAACACAAAAAGCCCTGCCTCCAACAGAGGCAGGGCTTTTTAGCATCCGTACCGGTCGGGTCTTCCTGATACCACAGGACGGCCCCTGCTTTTCCCATTTCCTAATAAAGCGCGCTGGGGAAGAGGAGGGGAGTTTGAGGGGAGGGGGAACCCCTCTCGCGCTAGCAGAGGGGGTCCCCCTCCCCTCAAAAAAACACCCCCTCACGGCTCCGGTCAGGGCCGGGCGAAGAGGGCCATATATTCCTGGTTGCCCTTGGGGCCCTTGATGGCGGCGGGCAGCACGCCCCGGCTCTCCAGGTGCAGGTTCTCGGTGCAGAAGCGGACGATCTTGTCCACGGCGCGCTGGCGGGCGGCCTCGTCGCGCACGACGCCCTTGACGGTCTCGCCGGGGCCCAGTTCGAACTGCGGCTTGATGAGCACGGCGGCCAGACCGCCGGGCTTGAGCCAGGTCATGCAGGGCGGCAGGATGAGCGTCAGGGAGATGAAGGACACGTCGGCCACTACCAGGTCCACGGGCTCGGGGATGAGCTCGGGCGCGGCGGCGCGCAGGTTGACGCCTTCCAGATTGATGACGCGCTCGTCGGCACGCAGCTTCTCGTGCAGCTGGTTTTTGCCCACGTCCACGGCGTAGACGCGCGTGGCGCCGTGCTGGAGCAGACAGTCCGTGAAACCGCCGGTGGAGGCACCGGCATCAAGACAGACCATGCCGCTCACGTCGAGCTTGAAATTGTCCAGGATGGTCAGCAGCTTGTAGGCGCCGCGACTGACGAAGCGCTCCTGCCCCAGCAGCTCGAAGACCGTGCCCTCGGGATAGGGATGCCCGGGCTTGTCCACCTTTTGGGGCGGGGCGCCGGGGGGCAGTCCTTCGGAGGAGAGCGCCACCTTGCCGGCCATGATGAGACGGCGGGCCTGTTCACGGCTTTCGGCCAGGCCCTGCATGAAGACCAGTTGATCCGCGCGCTGGCGGGCGATTTTTGCACACATGGCCGCACTGTAGCCTGTCGGCCCGGCGCTGGCAACCGGCCCCGGGCGGAGGGGGCAGGCCGGGGCCCGCATACATGGGCGGGGCGTATCCGTTTTTCGGTGGAGATTACCGGCGTGGCCCCGTGTGACGGGATCGGCGGTGGAGGTCCCTGCCCCGTATCTTCGTCCGGATGGCCGGCCATCTTGCCCCGGATGCCCTCCCGGCTGTGCCTGCCGGGGCACGGCCTTTGCCTGCTGTCCGCTGTCCGCAGCAAACGTCCTTATCTTCGGGCCCCTGCCGTGACGGGCGGCCCGGCCTTGCCCGGAGCGGGAAAAAACTCCGGGAAAACGCCCTTCCGCCGGGGCAGGGGACTTGCCAAAGCTGCGTTTATGGGCTATTGATTTGGGCCCTGATGCGCAAAAGCCGCGCAGAAGACGACTATTGACGGCATATGCCGTTGCCATACGAGGTAAGGATCATGAAGAAAGATATCCATCCCAAGGTGTTCAACGCCACCATTACCTGCGCTTGCGGTAATCAGGAACAGGTGCTCTCCACGAAGGGCGAAGAAGTGCACGTCGAAGTGTGCTCCGCCTGCCATCCCTTCTTCACCGGCAAGCAGCGCTTCCTGGATACGGCCGGCCGTATCGACCGCTTCCGCAAGAAGTACGCCAAATTTGAAAAGAAGTAGGCGCTGCCGCGCAAGCGGTGTGCTGCCCCGCGTCTGCTGGACGCGAACGTTATCCCACCTCTGGCGGAGGCGTTGGAATCTTTGGTTTCACGCTCCCGCCGGAGGCTTGGCGTTTTTTTGAGGGAGTCTATGCGCCTGTCCCGTCTTGTTTCCCTGATGCTGACGGCCGGCTGCCCCACCGTGGGCGGGCAGGCCGTTCTGGAAGGCGTCATGATGCGCAATGGTGACGCCTACGCGCTGGCCCTGCGCCGTCCCGACGGCGAGATCGTGGCCCGGCGCATGCCCTGGTTCTCGCTGACACGGCATCCCTGGCTGAAAAAGCCTTTCGTGCGCGGCTTTCCCGTGCTCATCGAGACCCTGGTCAACGGCATCAAGGCGCTCAACCGTTCCGCGGAACATCAGGCCGAAGGCACCGAGGAAGAGCTCAAGGGCTGGCATCTGGTGCTGACCCTGCTGCTTTCCCTGGCCATGGCCGTGGGCCTGTTCGTGGTCGTGCCGCACCTGCTGTCGCTGCTCATGCAGTGGCTGGAGCTGGGCGGCGGGGTGGAAGGGCTCACCTTCCATCTGTGGGACGGCCTGTTCAAGTGCCTGATCTTCATGGGCTATATCTGGGCCATCTCCTTCGTGCCCGATATCCGGCGCGTGTTCCAGTACCATGGCGCGGAGCACAAGGTCATCCATGCCTTCGAAGCCGGGGGCGACGTGGACGCCGCCACGGCGGCCCGCATGAGCCGCCTGCATCCCCGCTGCGGCACCACGTTCCTGCTGTTCGTCATCAGCATCTCCATCATCCTGCATGCGGTGCTGGTGCCCCTGCTGCTGTTCATCTACTGCCCGGAAGGGGCGGTGGCCAAGCAGGCATTGACCATCGTGTTCAAACTGCTGCTCATGGTGCCCATCAGCGCGCTGGCCTATGAGCTTATCCGTTACGCTGCCCGCATGCCCGACGGCTTCATGGCCACGCTGCTGCGGGCCCCCGGCCTGACCCTGCAGCGCATGACCACGGCCGAGCCCGACGAGCGCCAGCTCGACGTGGCGGTGGTGGCCCTGCGCGAAGCCCTGGGCGCCCAGGCGGGCGACAATATCATCACGGCTCCCTACCGGCGCGACGCCTAGTCGCCCCGGCGGGGCCATACATTTTCTGGAGTTCGCATGTTTGCCAAGCTGGAAGGTCTTGAAAAAAAGTATATGGAGCTTGAACAGGCGCTTGCCCAGCCTGACGTCTACAATGACCAGGATCAGTACCGCAAGCTGACCAAGGCGCATGCGGACCTGCGCGACGTGGTGGAGCTGTTCCGCCGTCATCGCAGCCTCACGCAGGAACTGGAAGAGAACAAGCAGCTCCTGCACGACAGCGATCCGGACATCAAGGCCATGGCGCAGGAAGAGATCGCCGCCGCCGAAGCCGAGCTGCCCGAGCTGGAGCACAAGATCAAGGTGCTGCTGCTGCCCAAGGACCCGCTGGACGAAAAGAACACCATCCTTGAAATCCGCGCCGGTACCGGCGGTGAAGAAGCGGCCCTGTTCGCCGCCGACCTTTTCCGCATGTACACCCGCTATGCCGAGATCAAGGGCTGGAAGGTGGAGATCATGAGCGAATCCCCTTCCGACAGCGGCGGCTACAAGGAAATCATCTGCCTCATCTCCGGTGACCGCGTGTACAGCCACCTCAAGTTCGAGGCCGGTACCCACCGCGTGCAGCGCGTGCCCGCCACCGAGACCCAGGGCCGCATCCATACTTCCGCCGCCACCGTGGCCGTGATGCCCGAAGCCGAGGAAGTGGACGTGGAGATCCGCCCCGAAGACCTGCGCATCGACATCTACCGCGCTTCCGGTGCCGGCGGCCAGCACGTCAACAAGACCGAGTCCGCCGTGCGCATCACCCACATCCCCACCGGTACCGTGGTGACCTGCCAGGACGAACGTTCGCAGCACAAGAACAAGGCCCGCGCCATGAAGGTTCTGGCCTCCCGTATCCTGGCCGCCGAGCGCGAGCGCCAGAACAACGAGCTTTCCGCCGACCGCAAGGCCCAGGTGGGCTCCGGTGACCGCTCCGAGCGCATCCGTACCTACAACTTCCCCCAGGGCCGCTGCACCGACCACCGCATCAACCTGACCCTGTACTCTCTGGACCGCATCATGGAAGGCGAAGTCGAACCCCTGTTCGAGGCTCTGGCCACCGCCGCCCAGACAGAGGCCCTCAAGGCCGAGGCCGAAGCCTAGGCCCGCAGACGATTTTCCGAAAAGAGAGGACGGCCCGTCGGATGCTTTCCGGCGGGCCGTTTTTTTAGGCAGACAGCGTGCCGGGGCTGTCCCGGCGTATCGGGATGCCGGATGGCTGCTGCGAATGTCCGGTCTAGCGGCAGAAGAACGTCGTGTCGCGGGCATATCTCCCGTAGCCGTGGTGCCGGGTCATGTCGTAGGCCGCGACGGCCGCGACCAGCAGGACGGCCGCCACCAGCAGGGGGACCACCAGCGAGCGCATGCCCAGGTAATGGCGCAGGGGCTTGCTGTTGATGCCCATGTGCAGCAGGGCCGCTACCATGAAAGCCACGCCGAAATATTTGTGCAGATGCATGACGGTGCGCGAATCGAGGTGGAGCAGGATCAGCCCTCCGGTCAGGATGAGCACGACGGACGTGATGAGAAGGGCGATGCTGACTATCTGTCTGTAGTTGTTCATGGTCTGCCCCCATACTGGCTTGGATGCCGGATGCTACATCAATGCGGATGGCGGGTACAGGCTTTCGGTCGGGCCCGGGGCAGGGCCCGGCAAGCGGTCGCGTGGGAGGATTCTGCGCGCATCCGGTTGGCCCGGCGGCCGTATGTGGCGTCTCCGTAAAAGTCCGGCAAGGCGGGCAGCGTCAGATAGCCTTCCCGGACAGTTCGCCGTCCCCGCCGCGCGACGGGGCCCACAAATCGCTTGACCTTTGGCCCGCAACAGGCTATTGCCTGCCGCCATATGCCTGCGCTTTTGACTTCATGCCGCAGGCTTGCTATCATTATTTTTTGCGTATGACCGAACAGACTTCCACCGCCGCACGCAAACCGGCGCCGCTGCCCCAGCTGGACGGCGTCCTGGTGCTCAACAAGCCTTCCGGCCCCACGTCGGCCCGCTGCCTCTCGGCGCTCAAGCGCTTGGGCCAGCGCAAGATCGGCCACGCGGGCACCCTGGACCCCATGGCTTCCGGCGTGCTGCTGGTGCTGCTGGGACAGGGCACCAAGATCGCCTCGCATCTTCTGGCCGACGGCGGCAAGGTCTACAGCGGTCAGTTGCGCCTGGGCCTCACCACCGATACCTGGGACATCCAGGGCGAGGTGCTGATGGAATCCCCGTGGCAGCAGGTGACCGAAGCCGATGTGCGCGCCGAGGTGGCCCACTGGCTGACCCTGCACGAGCAGGAAGTGCCCGCCTATTCCGCGGCCAAGCACGAGGGCCAGTCCCTCTACAAGCTGGCGCGCAAGGGCAAGGAAGTGCCCAAGAAGGTCAAAAGCATGGAAATTTCGCAAGCGGACGTGCTCGAGGTCGAGCTGCCGTTTGTACGCTTTCGGGTCGCATGCAGTTCCGGCACCTATATACGCTCCCTGGCCCACAGCTTGGGGATGCGACTGGGATGCGGAGCCGTGCTCACGGAACTGACCCGGGAGTACAGTCACCCCTTCGGTCTCGAAGTGGCCTGCGGACTGGACGAACTGTCGGCCGATCCGGGCCTGCTGGTGAAGCACCTGCGCCCCCTTGCCGAGGCGCTGCCCCACTGGCCGGTGCTGGAGCTGGACGAAGCCGCCGAGGCCCGCATCCGTAACGGCATGGCCATCCCCTGCCGCGACGATGTGGGCGACAAGGCGCTTTTACAGCGTCAGGGCATGCCCCTGGCTCTGGCCCGCCGTTCCGAAACGCCCCAGGGTCCCTGCTGGACCGTGCTGAGGGGCCTCTGGAATTAACTTACATCCGTAAAGGAGAACTGCTGTGGCTATGGACGCTGAACAGAAGAAAGTGGTTATCGACGCTCACGCCAAACACGAAGGCGACACCGGCTCCCCGGAAGTGCAGGTGGCCCTGCTGACCGCCCGCATCGAAGGTCTGACCGGTCACTTCAAGGTGCACAAGAAGGACTTCCACTCCCGCACCGGTCTGCTGAAGCTGGTTGGCCAGCGCCGCAAGCTGCTGAACTACCTGAAGAAGAAGGACATTCAGCGTTACCGTGCGCTGATCGCCAAGCTCGGCCTGCGCAAGTAATTACGATGGTTTGAGAGGGGGGGCCAAGCCCCCCCTTTTTGCAATCTCGCCTCACGACAACATTTAGCAGGAAGGGGGGTCCGGGAAGACCGGGCAGCACCCGTGGCCCAGGGCCGCACAGCGGGGCGCTGTTGCCCGCTTTTGCCGGAATCCCCTTCATACGAGGTCCACATGAACCAGGATATCTTCAATCCTACCCGCGTCACGGCCACCGTGGGCGGCAAGGAAATCATTTTCGAGACCGGCCGTCTGGCCAACCAGGCCCACGGCGCCGTCTGGGTGCAGTGCGGCGGCACGGTGGTGCTGGTGACCGTCTGCTCCCAGGCTCTGGAGTTCGACAAGGGCTTCTTCCCCCTCACCGTGGAATATTCCGAAAAGATGTACGCCGCCGGCCGTATCCCCGGCAGCTTCTTCCGCCGCGAGATCGGCCGTCCCTCCGAGCGTGAGACCCTGGTCTCCCGCCTCATCGACCGTCCCATCCGTCCCCTGTTCCCCAAGGGCCTGAACGAAGACGTGCAGGTGCTGGCCAGCGTCATCTCCGCCGACCAGGAGAACGAGTCCGACGTGCTGGCCCTGACCGGCGCTTCCGCCGCCGTCATGCTCTCGCCCCTGCCGTTCGAAGGCCCTGTGGCCGGTGGCCGCATCGGCCGCATCGACGGTCAGTTCGTGCTCAACCCCACCTTTGAAGAGCAGGAGCGCAGCGACCTGAACATCGTGTTCGCCGCTTCCCGCGATGCCCTGACCATGGTGGAAGGCGAAGCCACCTTCGTGCCCGAAGACGTCATCATCGACGCTCTGGAATGGGGCCGCAAGGAGATCCAGCCGCTCATCGACGCCCAGCTCAAGCTGCGCGAACTGGCCGGCAAGGAAAAGATGCCCTTCACCCCCCATCAGGACGATCCGGTGCTGGTGGCCCGCGTGCAGGAACTGGCCCGCGAGGCCGGCATCGAAGAAGCCCTGCGCGTGCCCGAAAAGCTGGCCCGCAAGGACGCCCGCAAGGCCGTCAAGGACAAGGTCATGGAAGCCCTGCTCAATGACCCCGCCTGGGCCGAGAGCGAAGCCCTGAAGGAAGTGGGCGAGATCATCGGCGACCTGGAAAAGAAGATCGTGCGTGCCCGCATCGTCAACGAAGGCGTGCGCATCGACGGCCGCGACACCAAGACCGTGCGCCCCATCCAGATCCAGACCAGCGTGCTGCCCCGCGCCCACGGTTCGGCCATCTTCCGCCGCGGCGAGACCAAGTCCCTGGTGGTGACCACTCTGGGCTCCTCCACCGATGAACAGCGCATGGACAGCCTGAGCGGCGACGTGACCAAGCGCTTCATGCTGCATTACAACTTCCCGCCCTTCAGCGTGGGCGAAGTGAAGCCCGTGCGCGTCTCCCGTCGCGAGATCGGCCACGGCGCTCTGGCCGAGAAGTCCCTGCGTCCCGTCATGCCGGCCGACGCCGACTTCCCCTTCACCGTGCGCGTGGTCTCCGAGACCGTGGAATCCAACGGCTCCTCTTCCATGGCTGCCGTGTGTGGCGGCTGCCTCTCCCTCATGGATGCCGGTATCCCCATCAGCGCCCCTGTGGCCGGTGTGGCCATGGGCCTGATCAAGGAAGGCGACAAGTTCATCGTGCTCACCGACATCCTGGGCGATGAAGACGCCCTGGGCGACATGGACTTCAAGATCGCCGGTACCGCCGAAGGCGTCACCGGCGTGCAGATGGACATCAAGATCACCGGCCTGACCACCGACATCATGCGCCAGGCCATGCAGCAGGCCCACGAAGGCCGCCTGCACATCCTGGCCGAGATGGCCAAGGCCCTGCCCGAGCCGCGCAAGGAACTGTCGCGCTACGCTCCCCAGCATGCCGAGATCTTCGTCAATCCTGACATCATCCGTCTGATCATCGGCCCCGGCGGCAAGAACATCAAGGCCATCACCACCGCCACCGGCGCCTCCGTGGACATCGAAGATTCCGGCCGCGTGTCCATCTTCGCCCCCACGGCCGACGCCCTGGAAAAGGCCCGCGAGATGGTCACCTACTATGACCAGCGTCCCGAACTGGGCAAGAACTACACCGCCAAGGTCAAGAAGATCATGGAGATCGGTGCCATCGTCGAAGTGCTGCCCAACGTGGAAGCCCTGGTGCATGTCTCCCAGCTGGACGTGAACCGCGTGGAACAGCCCGGCGATGTGGCCCGTCTGGGCGAAGACATGGTGGTCAAGGTCATCGAGATCAACGGTGACCGCATCCGCGCCAGCCGCAAGGCTGTGCTGCTGGAAGAACAGGGCCATCCCTGGAACCCCGAAGAGACCGCCCGTCCCCAGCGCGATCGCGGTGACCGCGGCAATCGTGGTGACCGTGGCGATCGTGGCGGCCGTCGTGAACGCGGCGACCGTGGCGACCGTGGCGGCAGGGGCGACCGTCGTTAATCGGAGGCACGAGCCATGACCAAGAAGAGCAAGGCCGAACAGGTCGAAGAAAAAGTGCAGGACGCTGCTCCCGCTGCCGAACAGGCGGAACAGATGGAAGGCGCCGACGCTGCCCGTCAGCCCTCGGAAGAAGAGCTGAAGGCCATGCTGCGCGGCGAGAACCGCCAGCATGACGAGGCCCTGGGCGATGCCTGGGCCGTGCTGCTGGGCCAGAACCCCATGGCCGTCATGCCGCAGGTGGTGGGCACGGTGCTGCACGATGGCGGCACCCGCCCCGCCTGGCAGTGGAAGCGCAGCGGCAAGGATTACGTGCTCATGGCCTGGCCCAAGGACCAGCCGTCGCGTGCTGCCGTGCTCATGCAGGCTGACGAAGGGGAAAAGTTCAAGCCCCTGTCCGCCGTGCCTTTCCTGGAAGGCCTGCCCAATGACCTGACCGTGGAAGACATCCATCCCTGGAGCCAGGGGGGCGGTGCCAACGTGGCCGTGAGCATGATCGAGGGCAAGAACCCCATGTGGTTCTATGATCCCCTGTATCTGCGCGACAAGGATGACCTGACCCCCGGCGTCACCCAGACCTTCCTGCTGTCCGGTCTGGCCATCGCCCTGCGCAAGGCCCTGCTGGATGACGTGAACATCACCCAGGGCCCCCAGTACGAAGCCTGGGCCGCCCAGTGGCTGGCCGAGAACCCCGGCAAGACCCGCCTGGACGTGCCGCCCCTGAAGATCTCCATGACCGGCCGTCAGCTCATCATGCCCGGCCGCCGCTTTGCCGAATACCAGGTGCGCACCAAGGTGGAGCGCGTGGACGACGTGAAGCTGGAAAAAATGGACATCAAGGTCCTGTACGTGCGCTTCCCCTTCGACCAGCGTCCGGACATGGTGCTGCCCATCTACGCCAGCAAGATGGTCCTGCGGGATTACGATCCCCAGGAAGGCGATGAAGTGGATGCCTATGTCTGGCTGCAGGGCCGTGTCATCGACATGGATGAAAGCCCCGCGCAATAATCCTGCACCCCAGGAACTGATGAAGGCGCCCTGCTGCAAGGCAGGGCGCCTTTTTTATATGCTTCGTGAGGTTCCTGGAAACTGTGATATGGTCAGAAAAATCCATATATTCCAGTGGTCCTGGAGTGCTTCGAGAGCATGGATGCACAGGCAGGGCATGAGAGGGATATGCCAATCCAGGCATGGCGGCTGTCCACACCGGCAGGATGCGGGCTTGCCTGTGGCAGCCAGGGGACTTCATGACTGCGGCGGCGTGTCCCGGACTGCCTGGAGGGGCTCCTTCCGTACTGTTCGGCTTGTGACGGCTGTCTTTCTGTTGTTTGCGGGAGGCTGGCTCTTATGTCATATCATAATGTTTTTATTTGATTTATCCG
>ERZ825384.1050-NODE-1050-length-34010-cov-6.609689_pt1 | contig 34010 bp, 45 predicted proteins | sample MGYA00519931_ERZ825384 | MGnify/ENA primary metagenome ERZ825384 (study PRJEB31778, sample SAMEA3449200) | human gut metagenome | biome: human gut; feature: human-associated habitat; material: faeces | place: United Kingdom | collected 2010/2012 ...
AATCCGGAAGTGGCCGAGTTCTTCCCAAAGATCGGCGTACAGGTTGTACAGGAAGAGACGTTCTATGTGGAGCCCAAGAAAGAGAATGATGCGCAGCAATCTGCCTGAGGAATATTACGAATATCGGCCGCATGGCAGGAACTGGGTGGTGTACCGTATCCGACGTGATGCCACCGGTTCCACCGGGATCAAAGTCGGGCAGTTCCTCACAAAAGAGGAAGCCCGACGTGAGGCCTACCGGTTGAATGGCTGGAAATAATAAAGGAAGGAGTAAAAAATGGAGGAAGTTATTTACGATACCTCCTCCACTAATTTTAAATTTCCACAACGCTAATAACCGTATAATTTCCTTCTAAATTATGATTATTCATATAGTTTCTGATCTCAGTTCTATAAGCAACTTCAAAATTATACCCAGATAAAGAGCTTATAAATTTTGTGAAGGAATACTGGTTACCATTGTGACTGAATGTAATACGATAATTTTTCATTGTAAAATTGGATTTAAAGTTTGTTGCAATATTGCATAAATATATGAAACAAAAAGTATACCAACACCAAAATGACTGCCAATATGATGCTTAAAACGCATGTTTGACATTTTATCGGCCATAAAATAAGCATATAAGCCTTGGGCGGCTTTGTAAAACCCATAATACGAAGATATGAGAACTGATATTCAAAGAAATCAAATAAAGAAAGAATAATGGCAAAGATAACTTACAAATCAAGCATTCCCAATGACAAGCCTCTTTGGCTTCTCAAGCTCCAGCTGGCGGCCAGCCAGCTGGATGCCACCGAACTAAAAGGAAATGAGCAGGATTTCCATAACCTGAAATCGTTCATCGATGCCGAAATCCGTTCGTTAATGGAGAAAGGCGACATCCGCCGCAGCTTTGTGGAAACCGAACTCCGGCAGGATGAAAGCAGGACGGTGATACATATCTTCCGCAACCACATAATTGCCCAAACCTATTATATCGAAGCATGAGTGAGAAGAAAGACATATTGGTACTCAGTTCCCCGAACTTCGGTACCGGTAAAGAAACCATAGGCTACTATACGGGGTATGCCTGTGGTTACTGTCACGGTAACGGCTGGTTCTGGAATCCTGAAATTATCCATGAACGGGTAAAGATACCCTGCCCAAAATGCGGTGGAACCGGACGGGTAAAAGGTATCGTTACAGTGGAGTGGGTTCCGGACGGGGAAGTGAAAACCTGTTTCGGTAAAAAGCAGGAAATATGACACCGCGTATCCCGATAAACTATATCGTCCAGATAGACAACTTCCATCTGGGCGAATTCATCTTCTACTGGAACTACTACGGCCAGCCCTGCTCACTTCTTCTGCAGAAACCCAAGACTGAGGGCCTTACCGCCGTCAGGCTGGTGGTCGACAGTGACGAAGCCGCCAGCTTCCTTTTAAGGGCGAAGGAGAAAACGGGCTGCAGGCTGTATACGGTAAAATAACTTTCAAAACCATAGCAATCATGAAAAAACATATCTACACAGAGGACGAGAAAACTGAAATTACCCGGCTGTACCCTCACCACCCGACAAAAGAGGTAGCCCGGTTTCTTGGAATGCCGGTTACCTCTGTTTATAATATTGCCAACCGTCTGGGGCTCAAGAAGTCTCCGGAGTATCTGAAAGTCCTGCGAAATGAGATGTCAAGGCAGCTTGCCGACAGTGGAACGGCACACCGTTTTCCAAAGGGTCACGTGCCGGCCAACAAAGGCAGGAAGATGAACGCCGGGGTATATGCCAAAGTTTCGGCCACCATGTTTAAGAAAGGGCACATGCCGGACAATACGCTTTATGACGGTGCCGAGACTATCCGTAAAGATAAAAACGGACACCGGTACGTTTATGTGCGTATCTCTTTGGGGAAATGGGTACCGAAACATGTGCTGTTATGGCAACAGGCGCATGGCCCGGTTCCGAAAGGCTACAATATCGTTTTCCACGACGGCAATACACTGAACTGCACACTTGAGAACCTGGAATGTATCAGCAATGCCGAGCTCATGCAGCGTAACAGCCTGCACAACCTGCCCGAAGAGGTAAAGGAACTTGTATATCTGAAGGGGCGCCTTTCAAGGGCTATCAATGAATCAAACAATCAATAACCAACCAATAAACGACAATCGATTATGAATACACTCGAACGTTTGCAGGGGATGGTGAACAAACCATATCTGTACAGAAATGAAGAGGTCGTCGTACTGGGCTACTGCGATGGAACCGGTGATGACGGCGATGAGGTGGAAATCTACCTGAACAACGGCAAGACGCTTGTCTTCAATTACATCAATCTTCCGGCTAAACTGGAACAGTTCAAACCCGTTACGACACAAGTCATCGTGCTTGCCAACAAACGGTTGGATGCAGTATCAACAGTGAACCCCGGTATCATCCAAAAGCTCCGTGATACGGTACTCCAACAGATTGAGAATGTCAAATCCTCTCCGGAGCATGTCAGCCAGGCGAAGCAGGTATTCCAGGGTGTGAACACGCTGATAAACCTTGCCAAAACGGAACTGGAATACCGGAAATTCGTGAACGGGATGGAAAACGGCAACGAATATGGACAATAACAGACAACAGATACTTGCAAATTACGTTTCCTACCTGTACACTACAGGCAGAAGCTATGATTTTATCGGACGGTATATCAGACATGCATCCGACTTTCTTGAAAAGTCAGAGAGCGTCAGCCGCAAAGGTTATATCTCCTATAAACGGGAGAATGCCGACCTGATAGCCCGCTATCCGATATTGTGTGACGCTATATGTGATTTGTTGGCTTTTCTCGGTATCGGTTACAAAAAGAAAGAAGTGAAAGTACGCTCCCTTGAGAAGTTAAGCTCCATATCGGAAAGGAACCGGGAATTGCTTAATAGCTTCATATTGTGGCTCACCGAGAACAATGATTACTCTCCGCATACAGTGGATATTTATTATACATCCTTGAAGCAATACTTCGAATATGCCAATGACATAAATATGGAGAATTGCAAGAGGTTTATACGGACTTTGGAAGAGCAATCGTTATCCCCGCAGACCATCCGTTTGCGGATTACTGCCTTAGAGAAGTTTTCCAAATGGCTAAAAAAGCCGATAGAGCTTAAACGGCCTAAGATGAAGCGTAAGCTTGATGTGAACAATGTCCCGACAGAAGAAGAATACAACCGCTTACTGGATTTCCTGAAAACGAAATCCAACAAGGACTATTACTTCTTTGTCAAGGTATTGGGTACAACGGGCGCCCGTCTGTCGGAGTTCCAGCAGTTCACGTGGGAGGATATAGCGACCGGCGAGGTTGTTTTGAAAGGGAAAGGAAACAAGTATCGGCGTTTCTTTTTCCAGAAGCAATTGCAGCGGGAGGTGAAGGACTATATAAAGGAAACAGGCAAGTCCGGTACTTTTGCTGTTGGGAAATTCGGTCCGTTAACTCAACGAGGTTTTTCACAACATTTGAAAGCATGGGGCAAACATTGCGGTATTGATTCAAGGAAGATGCACGCGCATGCTTTCCGGCATTTTTTCGCTAAAATGTTCCTGAAGAAAAATAAGGATGTCATTCAACTGGCCGACCTTCTCGGTCATGGTAGTGTAGACACAACAAGAATTTACTTACAAAAAAGCTATGATGAACAAAAAAAAGATTTTAATAGAAACGTTACATGGTAGTGTAGCGCAACTCAATGAGTTGTCATCCATGACTGAAGGGATAGACATCTATGATGATGCAGGGTATATTGACACGGAGTTTCTCATGGAAGCGCTATCCTGCGTCAATGCCTTCATGGATGCAAGCAATACGGTTGTTCAAAAAATATCTTCACTTTTAGCGCCGGACGCTCCAACGGACGAAAAGAAAAAACAGGCTGATGAAGGTAAGAAATGGAATGTGGAAGATATACTGAAGCATTGTACACTTGAGGCTAATGTACTCAAACTTCCGAAAGTACAATTTAATAAAAAGTCTTATGCCGAGGCCAAGAAATGGATTGAGGAAGCCGGCGGTTCCTGGCAAAGTGGAAAGGTACAGGGGTTCACATTCCCGTTCAATCCGGAAAGGGTGTTCTCAATCCTTAAAGAAGGGAAGCGTTGTAATCTTCAGCAGGAATACCAGTTTTTTGAGACGCCGGCTGAGGTGGCGGACTGGCTGGTCATGCTTGCCGGCGGAATACATGAGAATGATACGGTACTGGAGCCGAGTGCAGGCCGTGGTGCTCTCATTAAAGCCATTCATAGGGCTTGTCCTTCCGTAACAGTAGAATGCTATGAGCTGATGCCGGAAAACAGAGAGTTTTTGCATTCACTTGATAATGTGATAATACTTGATGAGGATTTCACGAAAGATAGCGTAGGAAGCTATACCAAGATTATCGCCAACCCGCCTTTCTCTGGCAATCAGGATATAGAGCATGTGAGGATTATGTATGAGCGTTTGGCAGCAGGCGGAACGCTCGCAGCCATTACCGGGCCGCACTGGAAAATCGCTTCGGAAAAGAAATGTGCTGATTTCCGTAACTGGTTGGAAGAGGTACATGGAGAAGTATTTGAAATAGATGCCGGTGAGTTCAAGGCAAGCGGAACATCCGTAAGTACAATAGCGATTGTGATAAATAAAAAGAATTAATATAAAAATACGATTATGAGTTACTTTATAGACTATGTCAAGACTTATGCAAATGTTAACAGGAAAGGCCGTGAGCTACAACTGTATGCAGAACAGTTTGACCGCCACCTGATAGAGGACGAGAGTTCGCTCCTGGCACTGAAATGTGATATTGAGCGCCGGATAACGATGCTGAATGAGAAATATCCCCGTAGCCGTCCGGTCCGGCTGAACGTGTTCAGTGACGGCAGAACCGGACAATGGACCATCCTTGTGGAGCATGACAGCGACAGTATTGTCTGTATCATATCCTATAAGAAGGTTCTGGGGTGTTATGCTGCAAATAATATGAACGATAAAAATAAAAGGCAATGAAACGATTTACGACAGAAACATATTTCATTCCTCTAAAAATCAGTGAGGAACTTGGTATGACGTCCGTCAAGGACAAGGACGGCAAGGAGAAGAGATTCAAGACGCGTAAGGCTGTCGAGAAATACTGTAGGGAGAATAGATGTATTTACGTAGAGCATAAATTTATATTCTACAGATAATAAGATATGAAATTGTGGAAAAAGCTGTTGCATGTTACCGGCAACAGCTTTTTTGTATCAGATAGTCATTTTCCTTACCTTTGTCTCACATTCCAGCAAATAACTAACCAGTCTATCCGGATATGAGCAAGCATAGGGGAAAAATCATCGGCAGGAGCTATGCCCACAAAGTGGGTGAAATTCTCCGTATTTATGACGAGCATGCACGCAGTGGCCTTTCCAACCGTGAAATCCTGCGCCGTTACATCTATCCGGTTTACCCTATTTGCGAAAAAACTTTCTACAATATTATCAATGCCAGTGCCGATCCGCGCATCATCCGTCAGCAGGAAGACCTGAAACGTCAGTTATCCTTATTTTAGGTTTCTGCGGCGGGCGGTCCGGAATGTATGTCTCCTGTTCCGCCGTCGTTCCGTATACGGTGGAGGTATATTCCGTTTCATATACCTTTATTCCACCGGGCAGGGAAAAGCTCCGGCTCATACGTCTGAGCATTATGGTGGCGCATCCTTCAAACCGTATCCCGTTCAGACAACCATTCAACCGTTCAGCCATCGCCATCCTTTGTGTGGCATGATGCTCCTGCGTACTTCCATAGTGCGTGTCGTCATAACAGTCGAACGCCAGGCGGACGGTAAGCGACATTTCCCCGTGCTGCACCCGGAATTTCAGGTCTTTCCATTGTGTTTCGGGCATACTTATGAGTACGCAGGGAAATGTGACGGGATACTGGTCTTCTCCGTTAAGAAGTGCATCCAACTGGCCGTAATCCTCATCGATGAGCGAGAGTGCATTGCCCATATTTTCCTCAATTCTTTTCTGAATATCGTTAAACAACCGTTCCATGATGTAATGTTATTGGTGAATGATTCTTTTTATTTCCGCATCAAACTTATCCCTTATTTTCTTCTCCAACTCGCTGCTGGACGTGTCCGGCATGAACTGCCGCTTTGGTATACGGACATTGAGCCGTTTCTTCGGGGTCAGCGCCAGCCTTTTCCACATGAGCGCCTCTTCCGGTGCGTTTTCGGTAAGCGCGATACGCTTTTTCCCTCCTTTCTTCATACCTTTTTTTATTCCGGCTGTCTTGTAATACATCGCCCAGGCAAATCTCCTCATCTGCGGTGTAACCGCAGGGTGCAGGGTTCCCCCGTTGTTATGGACGGCAGCATACGGTACGTTGGTATAAACCCTCACCAGTCTGTTCCTGGGACGGAAGTTGATACTGCCTGAAAGGTGGTTCCTGCCAGAAAGCAGCGGTCCATACTGTGAGGCGGCGCTATTCCCACCGCCGCGTAGCCTGCGGGTTTCTTTCCAGCGATGGAATCCTCCTCCTGTAAAGCCGCCTTTACGGAAATCCTCTTCTATGTGCCGTTTCGCAATGTTTCCGGCCAGTATCGGCATCCTGCGGCTTATCAATTCATTAAGTTCCACGGCTTTCTTCTTTAAAACCCCGTTAATCTCCCGTATATCCATTCCGTTTACTTTCCATCTGTTTCGTCATATTTCCTGAATGCTTCCAGCATTTCGGTCGGAACTCCCTTTTTTCCCTGCATCCGGTAAATCGCGTGCCATTCGGCAAAATTCTCGTTTTCCGCACTTTTTCCGTATACGGAAGCCGGTTTCACCCTCAGTTTCTCACTGATTCTTCCCAGCTGCCGGTCCACATAATGTCCCATTTCGTGGTGTATTTCTGATTTAAGCTGGTCGGCCATGTTCGGATACATCTGTGTGGTGACATCATACAGAGGCTTCTCACCGCTACTGATTGCCCGTTCCCTGTCGCGTATCTTCCGCTGCACCTTGATAATGCTGTCCCTCAGCGTGGACGCATCCTGTTTGAGCATCCTTTTGATGCTTCCGCTCGCGATCTTTATCCGCAGTTCACTCTGTTCAAGCTGCATTTCGAGGCTTTCCAGATTTGTACGGTAACGCTTCAGACTTTCCTCATGGCTGAGAAGTTCCGCCTTGTAAAGACTTCTCCCCGAACCCTCCGCATTGAAGAAAAGATGATATCCGTCATCTCTCGTGACAAGACATGCCCCGGCGTTCTTGGTGGATGTAATCTCCTTCATTTTTCTGCCGCTGACGGCTGAAAATTCTTTCAGTCCTGCGAGCTTTCCTCCGTAACATTCTAGTGCGTCAAGCACGTTGTTAGCCTGTTCCAGTGAAAGTAGGTCGGTATTAACCCGTCCAATCCCCATTTTTTCGAGGCGTGTACGTACTTCCTTCATGCTTGCTGCCGGTACAAATCCTTTCCCGGCAACGGGTTCTAACATTCCGTCTACAGCCTGTCCTGCCCCCTCGTACGCGTTGGTTATATACGGATGCGTGTCACTAAACAGTCGCCCGTCCACTCCGGGATTATTGTCAAGTCCGGGGGCGGGACGGTCTTCAGGCCCGTCACCGCGTGGGGCTGCAGTAGGCGGTGCATCGGTCGCGGAAAGGCTGCATTTGCAGTTCCAGCGGTCTCCCGGACGGTGGACGTTCCAGAAGGGATGGCTTATTGGAAGTACGGTTCCCCAGAATGTTTTATGGTCAGCCCCCGGATGAGCGCTTGTGCTTGGCATCCATTCAAGATTGGGCAACACATCGGAATACTGTTCAAATCGCTGCCAGTCGGTCGCCTGGCGGGCACGTATGACGGCAGTATTGTATTCCGTTTGCAGCCAGTGCTCCTTGTGATGATCCAGCATGGGGTAAACATCCTTCTGCCACTGTTTGAAAGGTTTTAAAACACCGTTCTGGTCATACAATTGTGTGGCTATGTCATTTTGCATACGGTGCGCCTTGAATGCCGAGAAGCCGTTTGTTTTCTCCGCCATCCTGCATGCGAATGCCTCCGGTATCTCCGCTCCGCTTTCCGCCATCCCTTGACTCTCCGCATCATGTAATATGCGACTGATTTCGTTGAAAAGCCCCGGATCCACCTGCTTTCTCACATCGGTGTCCCCGTAATAAATACGTGTGAGCGCTTCCGAGAGCGTACTGCCGTCAAAGACAAATGTGGAGCCTGTCTCCTCACTTTCCGCTTTGCACCGTAATGGCGTTACCGGATCTCCCATATAGTCCAGTTCGTCCAGATCCGGCAGTTGCTGGTCCCCGTAATAAAGTTCATTCATTACCATTCTAAAGCCCCGTCGTTTTGCGGGGCTTGCCCGAAAAAAGAGCCGGCGGTATTACGGGGCTGTTGCGTGGTCTTGCCATCTTCGGCTCCGCCTTTACCGGCCGGCGGAATCCCCGCTGCTGCGAATGGGTTGGCTGCTTTTCTCTTTTCTTCCAGTTCCGCCTTCAACTGTTCATAATCCTGCGGTTTCTCAATGTACAGCTGTTCGTACAGGTAGTCGTCGGCAACGGGAATGCCAAATACGGATACGGCTTTTTCCAGTAATTCCGCTTTAACCTTCACACTTTCCATATCCGGTTCTTCCACATAAACAAATTCACCACCCTGGGTATTAATACCCAGTGAGGCGAACAGTGCGGTCATATCATAGTTCAGCAGGTTCAGTATGCTTAACGCGTCCTGTTCGATAATTTCCTGTTCCACCTTGTTGTGTATGGTTCCAAGCGCCTGTGTTCCAGTTTCACTTGCTTCGGTTGTAAGCGTGTTGCCAAGTACTGCCTTGCTCATTTCCGCATTGTAACGGTCAACGAGTGCGGAATACATGTCGCTGCTGCCGGAAAGGCTTCCCGGTTCCACAAATTCGAGTGTCGTCCCGTCCGGGCAGAGGAATACGGATGCGCCGCCTTGTGCGGCCGCCGCTTCCAACGTGGCATTCCGCGCTTCCGGATCTGCCGCGTCATAGGTGTATTTACGCACCGGCCGGCCGAATATCTCGGCAAGTTCCGCCCAGTCGCCTATCGTCCCGCGTTTGTAGATAACGTACGGTGCCGTACGCGCCAGAATTCCCAGCGGTTCCTTGCCGCGTATCATCAACAGGTCTGAATATTCTTCGAAAGGTTCGCCGTTTATGTCAGTCTGGCGGGTTTTGATGAGGTTCAATACCGGGTCTACGTGCTTTCTCGGAACCATGTAGTAGTCTATCCATCCTTTCTCATTGATATAAAACTGCACGAGTGTGAACCCCCAGTAGTCAGCATCCAGCGCGTCACTGATAAACCTCAGGAACCAGGGGGAACTGATTTGCCCGTTTACTTTGTCGTCGGCTATCCCATTACGCCGGAATTCGATTTTCCGTCCCAATACTCCGCTTTTTCGTTTTTGTACTACGCTGAACAGATGCGGATCCATCATTGATTCACTATATATATCATATAGTTTTACCCGGCTTGTGAAGTCCACATTCTCAGCATTGCGGATTGCACTCATATAGTCGTTCAACCCGATGCCGAACCGTTGCGGTTGCGTCAGTATTACGGTTGCACCGGGCCGCGTCACGTTACTTCCTTCAGTGATACGTTTTCCGGCAGGCTTCGTCGCACGACTTGTAAAAAAAGGAATCTTGAAGTTCATGTTTCTTTCTGTTTTTTGGGGTTTATCGATAATTACATGTGATTGACCCGTTTAGGATTGCTTTTCATCAGGTAGGGATTATTTTGCTGCAGTGTCTCATCCGGCAGAAGTGGCGCCCCGTCAACGGTAATTTTGTAGGCCGCTACCTGTTTCAGCCATTCCACGGCCCGCTCGTACCTGTCCTTGCGGATTTGGGATATTTTCTGTGGGTTATGGATACTGAAAAGATGATAAACGGTTATGTCTATCGCCAGCATCAGGATAAGCTGGTTACGGGCTTCTCCTTCTGCGGAAAAGATTTCATCCACATTGTAACGTGCGTTGAGATACCCGCGCATTTCCGCGATTGCGCGGTCTTCGCAGATTTCAACGATTGCCTTGTCACTACGTGTCAAGGCATCCAGTATCTCGCGGTGTATACTGGCGTCGTAATCCTCTTGTGTTATGAATTTGCTCATGGCTATAATCGTTTTGGGTTCCGGCGCGCACTGTGGTGAATCACCGTCACCGGTTCCAGTTGTTGTACTTTCTTTTTCAGGATTCGCAGCCCTCCTTCCACACAGTCCGGACCGTCCGCCGGAAATTTGAGACGGAGGGTGAAGAGCTTGAACTGGTCGTCCAGCCGTTTCATGTGCGGATTGTCCCGTTCCGCCTCATTGAAGATGAGGTTACCCTCCCGGTTGATCGGTTCCAGATTCGCCTCGATACGAGTCGCCTTCTCGGTTTTCCTGTCCTCGTCCGGATGAATGTAAAGCTGCACGTTTCTCTCGTTGCGGACCTTTGCTACCAGCGGTTTGAACACCTGTTGGAAGAAAGGATCCTGCAGCTTGTTGTTTTCCATATAGCAGTAGACCGGAACTTTGCCGTCCACATATTCAAGCAGCTGTACATACCAGTCTATGAAATCCGAGTTCAGTCCGCGGTCCAGACGTGCATTTATAATATAGACCTTCTGTTTTATCTGCCCCATGAGGATACAGCTCTTGGTGCTGCTGTTCTTGCTCTTGTTCTCTCCCGGCGCGGGATCACCGTAAATTACCAGGAACTGAAACTTTTTCAGTTCCGGCACGTGTCCGTAAGTTATTTCCTTGAATACCTCTCCTTCGGTGACGGGATTGTTATAGTACTCTTTCTGTGCGCTGGCTGCACTGATCTTTCTCAGTACGGTGTCGATATGCTCTTCCGTATTCTTTTCGGGCCAGGTACTGTGCCCGTCCTTATCTCGGATATTTACAACATCGTGGTGATCTGCAAGAGCCGCCGCCCGTACCACACAGCAGTCGCGGGCTATGAGATTCCCGCACCATACAATCAGGGTCGGTTCGCTGATGGAACGTGTGGCATAAAAGGCCTGTTCATACCAGTCCCATTTCTTCTGTATGATGTCCGGATTCCGGCACTCTTCATCCGTGTCGTAATCATCCACCAGCAGTACATCGGGGCGTACAGCTTCATTACGGCTTCCGCGCGGGGCGTTACCTGCGCCAATGGCACGGAAGGCACAGCCGCATTTGGCTATGAACTCCGTATCCGTCCAGGAACCGATATTAACCTGTTCCCCGTAGTAGGCCTTGATACGCCCGTTCGCCTCAAGGTTGGCACGGTAAGGATCCAGCAGACGTCTGGCGCTGTCCTGCGTGGCGCTGGCAAGCATCACGTTTCTTTTCCGTCCTGTGAGCGCCAGGTACATCACGCAGAACATGACAACCGTACTCTTTGCCAGCTCACGGCTCCAAGACAGCACTTCATACCATTCATCATTGTTTAAGATGCGTTTGATGGCCTTTTTGTGAAAAGGGGCAAACGGATACTTTGCATAATTCGGAAAAAAGAATCCGATCCACTCTATCGGATGCTCTTCCAGATAAAGCCGGTGCTTCTCCCGCTGGGCCTGGCTCATGTTCACGTCTACCGGAGTAGAGTTGCTGATGTCCGCCTTATATCCCTCCCAATTGGCGAGCGCGGTTCTTTCCTCTTGTTTCATGACAGGCTGTCTTTGATGAACTTATCCCACAGTACGGTTATCTCCTTGGCCTTATCCAAATCAACAGGCCTTATCCATTCTATAAAGCGCATTCCCACGTTTACAAGGTCGGCGATTCCGACTTCCGTTTCCATTTTCTTTATGGCGGCTGCCAGTTTTCCCAGCGTGTCGGCTTCGGCGGGGGTGGCAAACCGCTTCCCTTCAGGACGTGAAAGGATGAGGTCGTTCAGCTCCATTACCTGCCGGTGCAGGTTGGCAATCTGCTGTTCGCGTCCCAGCGTGATGCCCGCTTTCAGCTTTTCCCATTGTTCGGCAGCCATCCACCGGATTATGGTCTGGCGTGACACGCCCACCTTGTCCGCAATCTCCTGTTGAGTGAGGTTGTCCTTTAGGTAAAGGGTACGGGCGTAGTCCTTTTTTTGTAGTGAGGTCAGTTCTGCCATACAGTCTGTTCTTTTATGATTTTGTGCAAAGTTCCTTTTTCATGCCGTGAACAGGAAAAAAGGGTGAAACGGTTACCAAACATGGCGCATGGCCTGCGTACTTGTCCGTAAGGATTACACACTTTTTTGTGCGGTTATCTCCTTAGGGGTAGTTTTGCGATAACTAATTCAAACGACGCATGACAGCATTTAAAAATATACTGAATGAAAACACCGCCAGCCTGCTGCTCTATGGAGAAATCAGCGATGAAGGCGGGGAAGGCAGGATAGCCAGCCGTGACATCGTGAACGAGCTGATGTATCTGGACAATAATTATGATAACCTGAATATCCGTATCAATTCCATTGGCGGTGACGTTTATCCCGGTATTGCCATTTTCAACGCCATCCGCCAGTGCAAGAGCAATGTCACCATTTACATTGACGGTATCGCCGCCAGCATTGCCGGTGTGATTGCCCTGTGCGGGAAACGTGTCGAGATGAGTCGTTATGCCCGTATGATGCTGCACAATGTGTCCGGCGGCTGTTACGGTAACAAACAAGACCTGCGGGATATGATATCCACCATTGAAAGTTTGGAGGATACCATTGCTGAAATCGTCGGTGAACGTTGTGGTAAGGACAAGGAAGAGGTGAAAAACACTTATTTCGATGGTACTGACCATTGGTTGAAAGCCGAAGAAGCCCTGCAGCTGGGGCTGATCGATGCTATTTATGACGTGGAGCCTATTCCAGAAGAGAGCAGTACGGATGATATCTACCGTATATTTACTAACCGGCTGGAGCTGGAACAGCAAAAGCCACAAAACCCCGATAAGATGAAATTGGAAGACTTTAAGAAAATTCCCCGTTTCGCCAACTGCGCTGACGAAGCGGCGGTAATGGCCATGCTGGGCGAAACTGTCCAGAAGGCGGACAAAGCCGATGATCTGGAGAAGGAGAACGGCGAACTGAAGGAAAAGCTGGAACGGCAGGAAGAGGAACGGATTGAAAACGCCGTGACGGATGCCGTGGCGGACGGGCGTATCAGTGCCGACCAGAAGGATACCTATAAGAATATCCTGAAATCGAACTTTAAGGACGGCATGACCGCACTGAAAGCCTTGAAACCGAAGAAACTGCTGAAGGACAGGTTGGGTTCTCCGGTTCCCGGCGGAAACGAGAGTCCCTGGCAAAAACGCCAGAAAGAAATTGAAACCAACCGCAAAAAGTAGTATGCCATGATTCCGATCAAGAACCCCAAAAACGTCAAGCTGGGCGGCAGTTCCTATTTCGGCAATAAGATAGGCAGCAGCGTACGCAGTGCCGGCAGCGCCCCGCAGATCCGCGGAAGACAGAAAGTGAAAATGTAGTGTCCATTGGCAGTAAACGTTAATAATTAAAAACAGAAAAGACAATGATTCAAGGATTGAATACCACCAATTATTCCGGCGAAGTGCTGGAAACCGTGCTGACTCTTGCCACGACAGGTAACGAGTTGGTAAGCAAGGGGCTGATAATGGTTATCCCCGGAGTGAACAGTTCAATAAGTATCCCCCGTGTAAAATCGGGCAAAATGCTGCAGAAGCGTAAGGAAGACCCGCAAAAGTCTGACAGCAAGGGTGACTTCACGTACAGTGAGAAGAAACTGACACCGAAGGACATGATGGCCTTTACCCTGTTCAACCCGCGGGCGTTCGAACATATCTGGCGCGAGTACCAACCCACGGGTGACCTCGTATTCCGCCAGCTTCCCGCCAATGTGCAGAATATCCTGCTCCAGGAACTTTTAAAACAGGTTGGCAATGAACTCGGCTACCAGTATATTAACGGAGAGTACGGTGACTCTGACAGCCAGCTGTTGGACGGTATCCTGACACAAGCGGCCAAAGATACGGATATCGTGAAAGTAAAAAGTACCGGTGCAACCATGCTGCTACGTTTGAAGGAACTGAGAGCGCAGATTCCGGTAACCATGCGCAATAATTCCAACCTGCGTATTCTGATGAGCGTGGAAGACTTTGACACATACGATGACGAACTGACGCAGCTCGCCAATAAGGGAACCGCTCCCACAGACATCAATCAGGAACGTTACAAAGGCATCACCATTGAGGTCCTGACGCAATGGCCCGCCGGCTTGATTGTAGCTACCCTGTGTGACAGCGGGATGAACGGTAACCTGTTTGCAGCGGTTAATCTTCAGGACGACGAGAATGTCATTCTCATTGACAAATGGGCGAATGCCAGCGAGATGTATTTCTTTAAAATGCTTATGAAGGCCGATACGCAGATCGGTTTCGGAGAGGAGTTCATTGCTTTGGACTGGAGGGAAAACGGAGCGTTCAAACCTGTGGTGGAAGGATAAGGAGGAACGGATATGGCAAAGAAAACATTGATAACGGTAATTGTCCTTTCTGCTTTTCAAGACAAGTTTGACCATAAGACGCAGTATCCGGTGGGTACGGAACTGCAGGTTGACGAAGAACGTGCGAAAGATCTGGTAAACCGTAAACTTGCCCGAGTGAAAGAAACCGGAAAAGCCCCCGAAGAACCGAAACGGCCGCAACCGACGAATCCGGAGACCGCTCCTGAATCCCCGGCTTCCTCCATAGCTCCGGCCGGTAGTGATAAACCTGAAAAAAAGGAAGAGGATGAGTGCCAGAGGACTGAGAAACAATAACCCGGGTAATATCCGTCTTTCTGCCACCACAGTATGGCAGGGGGAAATCCGCCCTTCACAGGACAAGTCGTTCTGCCAGTTCCGTACGATGGCTTACGGTTATCGTGCCTTGATTAAGCTGCTGCAAAACTATCGCCGTAACAATGGATGCCGTACGATAGCGGATTTTATCAACCGCTGGGCGCCTCCTGTGGAGAACAACACTTCCGGCTATATCAGCCGGGTGTGCCGGGAGATGCAGGTTCCGAACACGTATGTACCTGACGTGAGTGACAGAGCGACCATGTGCGCTTTTGCAGCCGCCATCTCACAAGTGGAGAATGGGGTACCGGCGGTCATGACAGACGTGGAAGCGGGATGGGAACTGCTTTAATGATTGGTAATAAATGATAATTAATCGGAGAAATGGATGTACTTTGGAATATCATAATGTATGCGGTGCCCGGCGGCTTTGCCGTACAAGTTATAAATTGGTACCGCAACCGGAAGCTGTCCAAGGCACGCCAGGGAGGCGATATCGATGCCGCCTATCTGGACAACATCAATATGCTCCGTGAAGAATTAATAAAGATTCAAGATGAAAACAGAAAACTATACAGGGCCATCGCCCGACTCGATCGCACGGTGGCTCGCGCTACTGCTTGTCGTCACTGGGATGATTGCCCTATCCGCGTCGAGTTGCAGAAGCCCGCAGAGGATGCAGAGCAGTTACAGTCAAAAAGACAGCTTGGCAAGCAAAAACGGGTTCGTTCTCCTGCAAGGAGCCGTACCGCCCAGCATAGCGAAGACGAAATTTCCGACGGATATGCTGAAACTGATTCCGGTGGGCACAGGCTTTAGCAGCCGCAGCGGGCAGGCCACTGTCAATATCACCCGGGTATCGGAGGATAGCTTGGAAGTAACTGCCACGTGTGACAGTCTGGCCCGTCAGTTACTTATCATTACGGAAGAAAATACACGTATCCGTAATGAACTCATAGAAGCAAAAGAGAAACCGCCTCCGGAGGTGGTACGTGAGCCTACCGGCCTGCAATGGTTCCAGATATGGGTGGGGCGGGCGTCACTGATATATCTCGCTTTCCGCCTGTTGAAAAGGCGCTTCGCCAAAATCCTTTAAACAGTATTCGAATGGCTATTAAAGAACAAAAAACAGTACCGGGAAAAACGGTGGTAAAAACTGCCAGCCGGTCTGAACCGGACTTTCTGGAACAATACCGGAGATGTTATCCCCGCGCGAAGAAATTCCATGTCACGGGTGACGGCCTTGTGTTTCCGGACGATAAAAAAGCCGCCGAGGCACATCAGAAGTGTATCGGGTGCGGCGAGTTAAAAACCTATTAAATGAGAAGACAATGAATTTACCAAACGTAAAGATAGTAATCGGCAGCGGCAGCATGGGCAGCGTCACGCTGTCGGATGACGGCATCGCCGGCATGATACTTACCGGTACCGCAGTTGCGGAAAAGCTGGAGCTGAACAAGGTCTGTGTGCTCGGTGGAATGACGGACCTGAAAAAATACGGCATTGAGGAACAGACGAACCCGCTGCTTGTCAAGGATATTACCGCATTTTACAATACAGCCGGTGAGGGCGCGGAGCTTCACCTGCTTGTGGTGAGCGAAGCCACCACGCTGACACAGATATGCGCGAATACGGACGGTTCCCCGCTCAATAAACTTATCAATTCCGCTGCGGGACGTATCCGCCTTGTAGGTATCAACCGGAATACCCCGGCCGAGTATGAGCCGACTGCAGAAAAATGCCTGGATACGGATGTCATCACCGCCATCGCCGCTGCCCAGACAGTAGCGGACGCTTTCCTTGAGAAGATAGCCCCGTTCCGGGTGTTCGTCCCCGCAATCGGTTGGACCGGTGAGACCGACGGTTTGTACCAGCCCCGTGAAGGAAGCTGTAACCGTGTCGCGGTCGTTATGGCTTCGGACGGCAAGGTGGGTGAAAGTAAACTGTATTCCGCTGCGATCGGTCAGGTGTTGGGACGTGCGGCGAAGATTGCCGTACACCAGAACCTCGGCCGCGTACGTGACGGGGCGATAGCCTCTATCGGTTATATGACGGACGGCAAGACACCTGAAGAGCATTTCAGTGAACTGGGAATTCTGAATGATGCCGGTTATATCTTCTACCGTACCTATATAGGCAAGAACGGCTACTACCTTAACGGCGACGCCATGGCAGCGCCCACGACCGACAGCTACTGCTACCTCAGTTCCGGACGCGTCATCGACAAGGCGGCCGTCATAGCTTACCGTACGTACATTGACGAGATCCTGGACAACATCGAGGTTGATCCTGAAAGCGGTACTATTCCTACCGCTATATGCAAGTCGTTCGAGGCAAGCATAATCCGTGCGGTGAATACCAATATGAACGGCGAGACCAGTTCGTTTACGGCATACATCGACCCTTCGCAGAATATCCTTGCAAACGGTCACATGGAAATCACCTGCAAGATAGTCCCGCTCGCCACCCTGAGAGAGATCACAGTTAATTTATCACTTGAAAATCCAGCATGATTATGGCAACAGCAATAGGAACAGTGTTCAATTCCAGGGAATACGCCTGGGTCGATGTAAATGTCGTGATGCTTGGCAGGGAAGTCGTCGGACTTCGCGGCATTGAATACAAATCAAAGCGCCAGAAGGAGGCGTTGTTCGCCTCCGGCAGGAAAGCCCGCAGTATCCAGAAGGGCAAGAAGGAATATGAGGGTACGATAACGCTTCTGCAAAGCGAGCTTATTGCCCTGAACCGCGCCGCACAGGAAAAAGGTTATGAGGACATTACTGATATTGACTTTGATGTGATAGTCTCCTATGTACCCGACAACGGCGTTGTCACGACCGACAAGGTGGTGAACGTATCCATTACGGAGATATCTCATGGCATAAAGGTGGATGACCTGCAGATGGAAATCGCCCTGCCGTTCATTGCTTTAGACGTGGAATATAACGTATTGTAACATCAATCATTAATCAGACAAGAAAATGGACACGAAAGAAGAAAAAACAGTCGAACAGAAGATTCAGGAATGGAAGGAAAAATACGGCGACGTCTATCGCGTGGATGTCGACGGGCATACGGCCTATCTCAAAAAGCCGAGCCGCAAAGCACTCGGAGCGGCCGCTGTTATCGGCAAGTCCGATCCGATGAAATACAACGAGTTTTTGTTGAATAATTGCTGGCTCGAGGGCGACGAAGTCATCAAGACTGACGATGCCCTGTTCCTGGGCGTATCGGCACAGTTGGCGGAAATCATCGAGATAAAGGAGGCTACCCTAAAAAAGCTCTAAGCGGAACGCAGACCGGAGACAAGGGCGGTTGGCTATTTATGTCCGACACCCTTATCCGGGCTGTGCTTCACATGGATCCGACGGAGCTGTCAGATGAGGAATGGGCACATCAGGTGCGGATGGCGGAATGGGCGCTGGTCGTCATGCAGGCAGGAAGATTAGGATAGCAATGAGGATAAACATGGCGAAATTAAAGTAAACCACCCACCTCCATTTATACCATTTCCCGTCTTTTTTCAAATACTCAGGGAGCGACTTGACCAAAGCAACCGGATACAAGACAGGAAGTGCCAAAATAAAGGCCAGCCATTTGATAACGGTTGGGAGCGCTTTCGCAGTCTGTACACCCCAGTAAGCGAAAAAGGCAATAGCGTAAACTGTAAGAATAATACCTAACATGGCCAATACACTTGAATATATTTTTAGTCTTCAGGATAAGGTTTCCGCTAAGATAGGCAATATTACCGTAACTTCCGATAGAATGTTGGGAAAATTTGCCGAACTGGAGAAGAAAAACCTTAGCGTGAACAAAACGTTCAATGAGACAGGACGCACGTTGGGTGCCTTGCGCGAGAAGATTGCCCTGCTGCAGGCGGAGCGCGAATGGATTCCCGCCGATAACATTGAGGGTATCCGGGCATATAACCGGGAGATGAAAGCGCTCAATAAAGAGATTGACAAGCTGGAATCCCTTAACGGCGGGAAATTCAAGAAGTGGAGCCGGGAAGCCTTTGCCGCCATTCCCGGCAGTGAACTGATAAGCAATCCGCTGGTTGCCGCTTCCGCAGCCCTGGGGTTTGCCGGGAAAGCCGGTTTGAATTTCGATGAGAGTATGGCCCAGGTGAATATCACCGCCCAATTGGAAGGCAAGTCACTTGTGGAACTTCGTAACAGGCTCAAACAGATTGCCAGAGATAATAAGGCGGATATTCTGGTGGCTCCTGTCGGGTTTGAGAAGATAAATTCGCAACTCAATGACGTAGACCTTTCGCTTTCCATACTGGACGCCTCACTGAAAGGAAGCAAGGCCGGCTTTACCGACCTTGACACAGTTTCCGGTGCACTGGCGCAAACCCTGTCCATTGTCGGCAAGGAGAACACTACGGCCATGGAAGTGCTCGACACATTCTTTGCCGCCAAACGTGTCGGTGCCGGCGAGTTTGCCGACTTTGCCCGTTATATGCCCAATCTGATAGCCGGTGCCAGTAACCTGGGTATCGCCTACAAGGAGGTGGCCGGAACATTTGCCTACATGACCGGAAAAGGACAGTCGGCCGAACGCACCGCCGTACTAATGGAGAATGCTTTTTCAGTATTAGGGCGTGCCGATATACGCGGTAAAATGGAGAAAGCCGGCGTGAAAGTATTTGATGATACCGGGAAGATACGCAGCGTCGTGGATATATTTTCAGACTTGCAGGATGTCATGGGCAGCCTCAGTGACGAACAGAAGTCCTCATTGCTTGAAAAGCTGGGACTGGTTGACAAGGAAGCGAAAAACGCCTTTGCCATTATGATTTCAGACACTGCGAAGCTGCGTGAATCCATGAATGAGGTTTCCGCATCTTCCGGCGAGACGGACAAAGCCATGAACTATTCCAGGAACACGATGCAGAAAGTAACCGAAGTATGGAACCAATTTAAAAACATCGGCCTGAGTGTAGGTGAGCTTGTTTTACCGCTAATCAGTACCGGGCTGGACATTGCAAGTGTTGTCCTGAACGGTCTCTGTACGGTCGTAAATGCTATCGGCAGTCTGTTTTCATGGTGGTACGCACAGCTTCAGGACGGCAACCCCCTGATATGGGGGCTGACCGCCGCCATAGCGGCATTGTCCGCCGGCCTGTTAATCAATTATGCCCGTACGAAATCAGTCATTCTGCTTGAAAAGGCCAAGGTCGTCTGGGACGGTATTCAGGCAGGTGCGACATGGCTTCTTACGGGCGCACAGCTGGCCTTTAACACAGCGTTGTGGGCATGTCCGTTGACATGGGTAGCGGCGGCCATAGGTGCAGTGGTTGCCGCCATAGTTTACTGCTGGCAGAAGTTTGAAGGCTTCCGCAGGGTAATATACGGCTGCTGGGAGACTGTCAAAGAATTCGGGCGTGTATTGATTGATTCCATCGTGGCTCCTTTCAAACAGGTATTGGGCGGTTTGGGCAAGGTATGCTCAGCCCTGGTAAGTCTGGTAAAGGGTAATTTCAGGGAAGCCGCCAAAGAAGCGAAAGCCGGTTTTATGGATATCGGCAAAGGGGTACTGGGTGCCAACCCCGTATCTATCGGTATGGATATAAAGCAGAGGGGGGACTGGCAGGCGGCATGGGATAAGGGTACGCAGCGCGGAAGCGAGAGCTGGCAGGCCTCACAGGATAAGAAGAGCGGCGTTGGCAGTTCCGGCTTCCCGATACCGGAAGTACCGGCGGCTGCCGTTACCCCGCAGGTGGATTATGATGCCCTGATGAAGAAACTTGCCAAGGCTCCCAAGTCTAAGAAAGTTTTGAACCTGAATGATGCCGGTACCGTCCGGAATTATAACGAATCTTCCGACTATACAGCCGCAACAAGAAAACTGTCTCCCCTGCAGGTGAGCTTTGCCCCCGGCGCTTCGGCTTCGGCTATTGGTGCTTCCGGTAAGGCTTTGGATGCGCGTTCACGCCTGGCGGATGCGGCAAAAGCCTCAGAGAACGCCCAGGAATACACTCCCGAAAAGAACGGTTATCTGCAGGACATCATGCTGAATGTGCGCAAAATCGCCGCCATGATAACCGTTCCCCTTGCCATGAATACTCCGGCCACTTCAGGGTCCGTATCTGATGCCTACGTAATGCAGGACACGAGGAGTGCGACGGAACAGGCAGAGTTCGGATATCGTGGTGAAAGGCAGCCCCGGACGATACGTATAGACCGCGTATGCGATCAGATCACCATTCATGTACAGAATACTGACGGCAAGGGTATAGACACCATCCGGCAGGAGATTATCAATGTGTTTAACGAAATATACGAGGTGTAGCTATGGGAAATTTCAATATAAAGGACATTCTGCTGGATGTCATCGGTTATAAGGGACTGCCTTACCCCGGCGTATGGTTGCCTGCGGCAGACCGTTCAGAATCCGGCGATGGGTATGAGTATGACGGGGAAACAGCCGGCGAAAAGACGAATACCGATTTGGGCTCTGTCCTTCGCAAGAAAGACGCCATGGGAAGATATTATTTCATGCCCGTTGTCCTGGAACACAAAGGTAAGGAGTATGAGATACCTAATGCCGTTATTTCCTTTACCGGCAAGAAGAATATCGTAGAAACGGCAATGGTAGGACGTAAAGGTTCGGTTAAGGAACTTATCAGTCTGAATGATTACGAAATCAGCATATTGGGTGTCGCCCTGTCCGATGATTTTCCCGAGGCTGCCCTGACGGAACTGAATGAACTCTACAACATCAACGAGTCCGTTATCCTGAAATGCGCACTTACGGACATCTTCCTCGAGGAAGACGACCGGGTGGTTATCCGCAGCATGGACATCTCGGACATGAAAGGGACCGAAACAGTCCAGATATTTAAGATGGAACTGGTGACGGACCGCAGTTTTGAACTCATAATCAAATAGGCCATGTTTATACTCTGTTCGGAAATAAGGATCGGGAATGTCTCTTTCAAATCGGTACATGATGTGCGGATAAAGAGAAGCATTTACAGTCTTGCCGCCACAGCCGTGGTCAAGGTTCCGGTTACCGCCGTACTTAAACATACGGGAGAGGCTCCGGCCTATATAGAAACGGCCCGGGCTGTCAAGGTCGGTGACCGGGTGGAAATCAGGCTGGGTTATGACGGTAATCTGAGTACCGAGTTTGCCGGTTACGTGAAACGATTGAATTATAAGGTTCCTTTGGAAATAGAGTGTGAGGACGAATACTATGCGACCCGCCGGGTAAACTGCGTTTTCTCGGGAAAGGAAACAACGTTAAAACAGTGTTTGAATACCATTTTACCGGACTTGAATATTGCTTATTGTGTAGACCTGACATTAAAGAACTTCGTCGTTAATAACAAGCCCGGCAGTTGGGTGCTCGGCTTTCTCAAAAAGGAGTACGGTTTGGCCGTCTTTTTTGACATCGACGGCAATCTGTACGCAGGCAAGGCACACGAAGTGCAGGGCGAAATGGTGAGATACCGGCTCCGTTATAATGTCATCAAGGATGATGAGCTGAAGTACCAACTCGCCGAAGATGTCCGGCTGAAGGTAAAGGCCGTATGCTATTATAAAGACGGCACAAAGATAGAGGGGGAAATCGGCGAAGAGGGCGGTGAGACAAAAACGATCTATTACTATGACGTGAAGGATGCCGGTGAACTGAAAGCGTTGGCCCGCGAGGAACTGGAGCGCTACCGCTTTGACGGATACCGGGGTCGGATTGAAACATTCCTCGCTCCCTATGCACTGCCGGGTATGGTGGCGCAGCTGGATGATCCGGTTTACCGGGAACGCGGCGGGAACTATTACATAGAAAGTACGGAAGTGACGTTCGGAACGGGCGGCGCACGTAGAAAAATAGAAATCGGTATCAAGGTATGAAGGATATAGAAGAAATCAGACGTGCCATTCACGAGCGGCAAGGCGGAGATAGTGTCTTTCCGGCCGTTGTAACGGAAGTGGATGAAAAGGAGTACACTTGTACGGTACGGCGTGACGGGCAGGTTGACTATTTTGATGTGAGATTACGTGCATTGGTAAATTCGGAGTTGCAGGGCTTTGCCTTTATTCCCAGATTGCAAAGCACTGTCCTTGTATGCCGTATCGGAAAGAGCAACGAGCTGTTTGTATGCCGGTTCGGTGAGATAGACGGGGTTATTTTAACCTGCGGCGATATGGAGCTGAAGACCGACCTTGATAATATCGATGTCAGGAAAGGTGACAGTGTGAGCGTTCATATCGATGCGGGCAAGCTGGAAGTGACCAACGGCAAGACGAAAGTCACCCATGAGGCGGAAGTCTTGACGCTCCTGTCGGATCAGACGACTGTGAAGATAACAACGGGCGGTCTTACCTTAAGGAAAGGCGGTTCGGGACTGAAGAAAACACTCGGTGACCTTTTGACAGCCATACAGAAACTGACGGTAACCACAGGAGTAGGCCCCAGCGGCCCGCCTATCAACATCGCTGACTTTCAGAAAGTGCAACAGGACTTGAGTAATTATTTGGAGGAATAGGATATGTCATTAGTAAAAGCAACAATCAAAGCCGGAATCAAATCGGCATTTACCGAGGTGATGAACCAGGAGGAAGGACGTGAAGCCGCATTGGATAAGTTGGCGGACAAGATAGCCGCCACAGTGGTGGATGCCATAAAAAGCGCCCAGATAACTTATACAGCCGGCCTTGTAGCCCCGGCAATGGGCGGGCCGGTGACAGGGACATTCCAGTGTACAATATCGTAACGGGGAGGGTTTATGATTGATATCAGACATACGGCTAACGGGGATATTGACCTGCAGGCGGGCGACATTCTCTATACGGAGAGTACCGGGCAGCACCAGCGGGACATACTGTTGGCGGATAAGGGGCATTACAAGGAAAGCCCGGAAACGGGTGTGGGAGCCTTGGAGTATATGAATGACAATGAACCGGACAGGCTTTTGCGGAGCATCCGAAAGGAATTCACACGGGACGGCATGAAAGTGTCGAAAGTCTCTCTGGATAATGTAGTGGCGGAGTATGAAGAAAGTAACGGTTAAAGCAAACCAGACAATATATGATGTTGCCATAGAACAGTATGGTACATGTGAGGCGGTGGGTAAGCTCATGCAGGATAATCCCGGTATGGAGAATGACTTGCAGGCAATAACGGAAGCCGGTATCGAAGAAAGCGACAGAAGTTTCTATTTTGATTTACCGCTACCTGAGGGCAGCACGTTGCTTGTCGATACGGACAGCCGGCTGATTGAAAAGAACATCCTTCGGGAAATAGACAAGGACGTAACAACTTATGATTTGAAAGACTATGGCACGAACGATTAAAGCTATTCAAGACAGTATCATCGATTCGCTACGACAGGAATCGGGGCTTTCTCTTTCCACCTCTAAAGTGGCGGAGTGGCGGTTGTGGACGTATGTGTTTGCGGTAGTCGTACATACGTTTGAGATAATCCTGGACATGTTCCGGAAGGAGGTGGACACTCTGGTTGAGAAAGTGACACCGGGAACGGTACGATGGTATGCCGAGATGTGCTACCGGTTCCAGAACGGGCATGAGCTTCTGTTCGATGATGAAAAGGCAATGCTCTATTACCCGGAAGACAATCCGGATGCCCGGATTATCAAGGTGGTGGCTATTCGTGAAGAAACCAACCGGCTTGTCATTAAAGCGGCCAAATGGGACTCGGATGGGAATATCGTTCCGCTCTCACTGGAAGAAAGGTATAATTTCACCGGTTACATTGATGCGATCAAGTTCGCAGGAGTGGACACTACCATAGTTTCCACTACCGAGGATAAGATACGTTATAATCTGGAAGTGTATTATGATCCGGCCGTTCCGCTGACACAGATAAATACGGATGTTTCCGCCGCACTGGACACGTTCAAGTCCTCGCAGGGGTTCGATTCCATGATATACAGGCAGCGGTTTATTGATGCCGTTATGGATGTTCCGGGAGTGACAACCTGCAACCTTTTGGCGATGGAACGTAAGGGAGCTACGGATGAGGATTTCTCACCGGTGGATATCTGCGCGGAACTGGAATCGGGATATTTTGAATATGACGTTACCAGCCGGCTTGTTTTTAAATCTGTAAAGGAACTGGAAATATGAATCTGAGAATGAATTGTAAGAACCTCGTACGGCAGTTGTTGCCACCTCATAAGAGGCAACCGGTGCGTCTGTCTTTTCTTTCCGGCTTCGTTGCTGTATTGCAAAAGTTGTTCGAAGCGTTCGCTACATGGCGGGACAATGTCCGGATGATGGTGAACGTAAATTCACAGGTAAAAGTCCTTGAAGGTTATTTGCGTAAAAAATACGATGAACCTGTCAATATCCGGATAGAAACCTTTAACAACGGACTGTTGCTGGTTGGATTGAAAAGTGAGGGCCGGACAATGTGGCCGGAAATCAGCCTGGAGGACGAGAGAAAAACAAGACCTGTACCGTTGGAGAACGAGGTAAGGGATAAGTTCAAGGGGGTAAACTTCATCGTTTACATCCCCCAAAATATAGACAAGAGCCTGGTGAAAATCGATATAGAGAAATTCAAGCAGGCATTAATCACCTATAAAATTATACAGCAATGAAGAGACATGTACAAGTGCCGGGGATCCGGCAATGGGCAGCGGAAGATTTTTTGGAGTTGCAATCCGAACCGCTGAAGGCTTTGGACGGTTTTTTTGAGGAATACGGCCCTTGCATTATCAAGGGATGCCGGGCTACAAAAAACGCTGATGAAACCTACAACCTGACAGCCGGGCTGGTCGCTCTGGAGGGAACTGACGCCGAAGGGAACAGATGTTTCAAGGTCGTACCGTTTTCCGGTATGGTAGGTACGCCGATGCCTATTTATCTGACATTGGCGAACTCTCCGGTCAAACGCCAGTATGTTGATGGTGCTATAAAGCCTATCGCCTACGAATATTATGCTGCGGCAAGCGTTGTCAAACCCGAGTATGTTCCTTTTCTGGAGCTCAAGACGGACAGGCAGGGAGTATTTGTTGATGTGCTTCAGGATAGTAACCATGTTTTTCTCACAGCCGAGGAGCGTGAGAAATTGAATAACCTGGCAGGATATATTCACCCGAAAACACATCCGGCTTCCATGATCGTATTCGATGACGGGGAAACGTTACAGCATAAGTACGACCTGTCGCAACAGGTGACCTATGAATACACACTGGAAGTCTCCCCGTCATCTCTCTCATTCGGAGCGGCCGAAGAAGTGAAAGGGCTTTCCATTACTTCGTACAGAACGAAGTTTGTAGGTGGCGTCTCCACCGGCGAAAAAGAACAGGTAGACTATACGGCTGTTGTAAATTCAGGGACGGATACTTTTTCCATAGAGGATGTGGCGGTAACGGCCAAACAGAACAATACGGAATCACAGCGTAGCGGTTCAGTCCTTGTTACGCAGGAGGGTTCCGGTAAGACAATAACCGTTTCACTCAGCCAGGCTGCCGGTGAGGTGAGCTGGGAATACCACTTTTCCATCAATCCGGCCGCTTTGAATTTTGCTAATGCTGCCGGTTCGCAGAATGTGACTGTCGTTTCAGATAAACAAAAGAAGATAAACGGCACCAATTCAGGTAATCCTGTCTCTGTAAGTTTCAGTTCGGCTGTGACTTCGGGTAGCGATGCGTTTTCTGTTGATGGGAATACGGTGTCTGCCACTACAAACGGAACGGAATCACAACGTAATGGTACAGTGCGGTTTACTCAGGCTGAAAGTGATAAAACTGCGGATGTCTCTCTTAGTCAGGCTGCCGGCGAAGTTACTTGGGAGTACACTCTTTCCGTCAATCCGGAATCACTGTCATTTGAGACCTCAGGTGGTACCCGGGATGTTTCGGTGACCTCGTACAAACGTAAGTATATAAACGGTAGCTATACGGGAGAACAGGTGAACGTGGGTTGTTCATCTTCTGTTACCGGTGCAGGCTTTAGTTCCTCGGGAACTTCTATAACTGCCGGGCAGAACAACACATTATCTGACAGAAGCGGTACTGTTACTTTCACACAGTCAGAAAGCGGGAAACAAGCCTCTGTATCACTTAACCAAAGCAAGGGTGTCGAGGGTTGGAACTATACATTTGAAGTCAGCCCGGCTTCACTCTCATTTGAGGCTGTAGGCGGTACAAAACAGGTTTCTGTCACTTCGTACAGACGACAGACTATCAATGGCAGTGAAACAGATGTGCAGGAAAACGTGGGATACTCTTCTTTAGTTTCTGGAGATGGATTTAGTTCTAATGGAACTTCTATAACGGCTGAAGAGAATATTGTAGAAAACAGTCGTCATGGCTCCGTGATATTTACACAAAACGATAGTGGAAAGTCGGTAAATATATCACTGTACCAAGACAGTGCTAATATAAACTACGCTTTAGAAATTACCTCTCCGGTTGGTAATACTTTGACATGGGCAACCGCTATGGATAAAGAAAATAGAATTGTTAATTTGATAATAAAAAGAAGGAGATGGATTAATGGAGTAGAAAGGGCAGCTGAGGACGTCAGCAATAATATAACTGCGGGTGAGATAGCTAACCAAACAGGGGATGCCGCCTTTTTTACTCCAAGATATATACTTCCCAATCAAGTTGAAATCCGAGTGAAACAATACACTGGTAAGGGTTCGATGAGTTTCGATGTCAAAGTGAGTTATGAACCGCATCTGACTGCAACTTATAGGTTTACGTGCTTACGTAATCCATAAATTAATATCACAGATATAATAGTCGAGTAGAAAAACTCCCACTCGGCTATTATTTATCAAGTCACTATATTTGAATAACATTAAAAAACAGATATTATGGCATTACAGAATTTGGAATTTAAACAAAAGGTAAGCGGTGATTATGTACATTATGAGAGTGAACCTGTTCAGTTAACGGGTGATTGTGGTATTCAGTTACTGTTTAAAGGTAATAAGAATGATGTAACGGTATTATCCGGCATGGATGAGGAAAACTTTGCAGGTAGTCATTATGAATTTAATGTGGGTAATTTGTTCAGCAAGCCTGTCCGCGGCATAATTCCCGGTATGTACATCAAGATAAGCACCAATAATGAGCCCGCTTCAGGGTACATCTTAATGAGTGAGTAATCATGGAAGCAATAACTATTCCTCACATACATATTCCGTCAATAGACATTGGCGGGATATGCTTACCCGGTATCGGTGTTCCCGATGGTGGTAAAAAAGGTCTTATATGGCCGAAAGGTTTAAAAGAGTCAATAAAGGCTATCTATGACCCTACGAAGCAAGGTATGACTAACTATGATGTAATAGAGGCCTATGTGGAAGATTTTACTTATTGGACGCTTGATAATACAGGTATTACTTCTACCCCAAAGAAAATAGTTATTCCCGCTGGTACAGAGTTAAAATATGTCATAGCTTTTAGAGGTTTTAATAGTTTTACTGCTGGATTCGATATTAAATATACAGGTAATGCTGTTATAACATATAGATACAACAAAGAAGACGGTACAGTAGGTACTATTGCTATTGATAAAAGTGGTATCTATCATTTACCTGCCAGCGTTAGAGCTCAAAAGAGTTTTGGCTTTTATTGTAATCCTCAAACAGTAACAGAAGAAGCTACTATTGAGCAACTCCCTACATCAATCCTAAAAGACCTTAGCGGCAACGGAAACCACGCCTATCTGTACGGCGGTAAGGGGAAGCTGAATAGCGGAATGGGAGTGTATCAACAAGACTTTACAAATACAAGAAATGCTACTACTGTTTCTTCTGATGGCTTTGAAGTAGCAAAAAAGGGTGGTACTTATTTAGCTCGTATTAGTATAGGTTATTGGAATAATAAAGAATGTAAGTTATTATTTGAAACTAATAATACTACAAATTTATATTTTATTCGTTATCGAAAAGCAAATAATGATATTGTTGCGACTGTTAGACTTTATAATGGTGAAAATATTATTCCAGCTCAAGATGATTTAACTGATGTTTCAGAAGTTATATTTGAAGGTATAGTTGGAGATAATGAATATATTCGAGTAACAGAAATCTCAGATTATCCCAACCAGCTCTGCTACAATGGCAGTATGTACGCCGTCTGCTACGGTTTCCCTATATTAACGGATTACACGGTGATAGCGGATAGGACGTGGTTTGAAATTGGTGCTAATTCTTGTTTTGCTTCCAAACGTTTAGTTAGAGACGGTTTTGATGATATTGCAGGAGCTTTCGCCATTGAATACAGACAAAAATATTGTAATAATTTTGGTGCAGCTACTGGCATTAGCTTTGAGGCTAACAAACAAGAAGTTATTGTTCAGACGAAAGCAAAGTACATGGATACTAATCTAAATATTGGTGACGGAGATGATAGTGATATATTGATTATAGGAGCCAACAATAATAGGGCGGACGCACCCCGTGAACCATATATCGGTTGCCATGGCAAAATCATCATTGCCGACCGCAGCTTTACCAAAGATGAAATTACTTGGTTAAAGGATAAATTCTTCACTATCGATATTCCAACTCCTGCCTATGATTTTGATTTCAGTAAGTTAAAGAGTGGTGAGAATACTTTTACCGATAAATACGGGAATGAACTTTCTCTACATAACTTTGCTTGGAGCGGCATGAGTGGGAAAGGCGGATATAATGAAGACTTTACTAATTGGACGAATAAAGGTAGAGGTGTTTTAGATATTAAACCTAATTCATTTACTGTCACCAATGTTAATGTATCAAATGCAGTTTTAATAGAAAAAAGAGATTACAATGTTCGCAATAATATAGTTCTTGATGTCAAAGGGATAATAAATGAAAGTATTTATGTAGGAGCTTTTGATAAAGATAAAATAATAATAGAGAAAGATGGTATATATAAGATAGATGTAAGTAGTTTTAGTAGTGGTACTTACGGTATTGGTTTTATTGATTTCACTGGAGATTGTAACATTACAATCACTCAGCTTCCTCTCTATCCAAATGCTCTTGTATTTGACGGGATAGACGATTATTGTAAGCTTTCAAAAATGACTATTAAGACTGTTATTCTGGATTTTGTTAATCTTGAATTGAATAGACAGATTTATGATAATAGAGACAAGCCAAATAATCATTATGATTTCTCTATTTATCCTGAAGCTGATACAATAGCTTATGAAGCAAGAAATAGTGACGGTAAAACTTATATTGATGGAGAATTAAACACCACTATTAAAACTAATGATTTACTTGAAGTTCGTTGTACAGTTTGTGCTTCTAATAATTCGGCTAAAGAAACTGAACAATACATCAGTAAAGATAGCCTTCTCAATAATTTTTATGGGAAAATGGCTCTTTACCGTATTACAGGATTCACTGAAGTCCTAACCCCTGACCAAGTTTGGAAATGGTATCAAAAGAATAAACCGAAAGGGGGTGACAAATGAAATGGTTGGTTGTTCCTGTGGACGAACTGAAACAATTTGATAAGTATTGGGAGTACCGCAGAAAGTCGGTTGACGGTACACAAGCGATTATCCACGAAGGTACTTATAACAGACTTGTACCACCAGTAGTTACGATACCGGAAACAGATGAACCCATTGAGGTTACTTATCCCTATCCGTTACTTGGTGGTAAGGAATTGGTTGAAATGTTGAATACTTCTGAATGGAGTACGAATTTGGATTTAGATGAAAATATATGAGAAAGTTACCGAGATATTAGTTGTGTTGCTGGTAATCGCTTATGTAGCGGTTGGATACCGTTAATCCCTTTTTGAGAACTGTTTAAATAGTGTTGGAAAATAAATAAAAAAATCACAATCTGTTTTGTGTTAACAAGTATGAAACACTCACAAAGTGATTTGAAAGAAAATCACGAAACGTTTTGCGGTTTATATATGAGTAAGTACGTAAGATTATTCTTCAACCGGAAGAAGAAAGCCACAACAACCGTGGCAGGAGCTATTGAAATCGTTGTTTGCTTACAGAGAGAACGATGTTATTTTCATTCAGGGCATAACGTCACCCTCGACCAATGGGAGAATGGGATGGTGGTTAATCAGCCGCGTGCCGTTGTCATCAATGAGGAAATCCAAAAGAAAGTAACAGAATTTGAGCATATCCTTATAGCCATGCAGGTGAATAAGGATGACATGACCATCGCTCAATTCAAGACATACCTGAGTGCGGACGGTGGCAATCGCCGTAACTTTATGGCATGGTTCAGGGAGCGCATCAATAATCGTCCACTTCGCGAAGGTACTCGAAAAGGACATTTAACCACATACAAAGCACTTGAACGATTCGGCAAGTTCAAGACCTTCGATGATGTAACCTTGCAACATATCTATCAGTTTGACCTTTTTATAAGGGAGGAACAAACCTGTACGATGAAAGGGAAGCCAATCATAAGAAGCCAGGCTGCCATCCACAACTATCACAAACGGTTTAAGTCGTATGTGGCTGAAGCTTTCCGTCTCGGACTTATCAAGGAAAATCCATACGAGCGTTTTCAAGACAAACGTGGGGAGAAAAGTGACCGTCCTCATCTCACTGAAGTACAGTTGAAAAAGTTAATCCGTATGCGGGAAGAAAGCACGGATGCCGTAATGAATAGGTATCTTGACTTCTTTCTTTTCCAGACTTTTACAGGCATGGCATACAGCGATGCCAAATCATTCGATTATGAACAGCACATTGTCTCTATTGACGGTAAAGAATATATTGACGGACATCGTATAAAGACAGGGAATGAGTTTGTTACTCCCGTCTTGCCAATTACACAGAAAATCTTGGAACGTAACAATTACAAGATGGAAATAACTTCCAATCAGAAATACAACCAGTTCCTTAAAGGTATAGGCTTGGCTCTCAATTGTTCTTTCCCATTAACCACGCATATTGCCCGGCATACCTTCGCTTGTACGGTGGCTCTCGGGCAGGGCATATCCAAAGAGGTGTTACAATTTATGATGGGGCACACCTCAATAAAGACAACTGAAATTTATGCAAAGTTGCCAATGCAATATGTATCGCAGAATATTGGGGATAAGATGTTCAGAGCGTGGAAGTAAAAATTCAAAAGGGGAGATGGTGAAAGGCATCTCCTTTTTATTTGCTATTTATGCAGATGGCAAATTAACAATAATCAATTGTCAAGGAATTATCTTTTACCATTATAAAACAGGCTTTTGAACGTTTCAAGAACCGATGGCGGTACAAAAAGAGGGAAAATGAGCCTTGAAACGCTGATTTTTGTCTGTCAGTGAGAGTCTTTTACGGGATTTTCATTACTTTTGTATTTGGATTGAGATAACTTTTTCCATGACATAAAAAATAAGAAGTGTTATGTGTATCTTAAACTTGACAACTCCAGAGGTTATGAGAAAGATTATGGCCGTCTTGTTGGCAGCGTTTATTCTGATGAATGGAAGCGATATTGCATTGGCAAGTGATAAACAACAGTATCCGCAAGTTGTGCTAACACTTAATGACAGCACAGTCATCATCGGTTGTTTACGCAGCAATTTGCACGATGTGGATAATAATGTGTCTGTCAGTAGTACTTGCGATGGAAAGAAAATATCATATAAAATCGCTGATATAAATTCGCTTAAGGTAACTTATGCAGATGGACAGGATGAAACCTATATCCCGATTCATACATGGGATAAGTACTCTAAAAAGGTAAATAAAAATCCGATACTTGCAACGGTATGTTTTTCCGGCAATCACGTTGTTGGATATCGTATACCAAGCCAATACATTAAAAGTTCAGCTGCCGTACCATCATCCAATTTTCAAAGCTATTCATGGTACTATGACGCATGGATATTCTGTTATCAGGCCGATAATAGCGGTATAATCAAGGATTTTTGGGTACACATACCTGTGAAGAAAGCCCCTAAGCTAAAGAGTATAATCAAAAACGTCAAGAAGAATTTCAAAGATTATCCTATTGTAGCTGAAACTATTGAATCGGATTGTCTTACTGCTGATACGATAATTCAGAACCCTTGCATCCTACTTGAAATTCTTGATAAAAATCTTAGATAGAGGGGATTTATTTGTTTGTTTTGTCTCCGTTTAGCGACAACATCCGTTTAGTGTGCAATGAATCTTCCAACCCGATGTTCAAGGATGTTGTTCCCGAAGATGAAATTACGCGCATCACCCAATCTATGAATTCCGGCGAGGGGGCAGCTATGCACTTATCCTTGCCAACATCCAAAAGAAAGGTCTTCAAAAGGTGGAATATACCATAAAGAAGAAATAATCTTTACAGATTGATTCCACTTCGTCCTCTCTCAATCTTCCAATCATACCGACCTTCCGCGACATCGACAACCTCGTTGAGTGTGTGGCGATGTTTTATTTCATCAAAGGGCTGTCGATATTCCGCATAGTCACATAGCCATGCGCTGACCGCTTTCTGCTGCTCGGTGGTCTCGCCGTAGCTCTGCATCACGCTCTTGATGTCGGCGGCTTCGGAGGGAGAGAAAATTGACTTGTGCTGCTCAGTGGCGAAATGTATAATCGCTTCAATGGCTCGCCGGAACACCTCACTTGCCTTGTAGAGAATATCAGCGATGATATTCAGAATGTCCCGGCTCGTTTTCAGCGCACCCTGCAACCGCTCTATGGTCTTGTCCTTCTCCGCCGTTGCCCGGCTCACCGCCATGCTGGTGCGGTGCTGCTCCCCGCTTTTCTGCTCCCGGAGCTGCCGCAGTGCCGTGTCCCTCTCGGATTCAAACGTGTCAGCCATTGCCATGGCACTGTCACGCTCCAGTTCGACCGTCCGCTTTGCATCGGTCAGTGCCTTTGTCCGCTTCGCCACCTCTTTCCTGACTGCATCGGGGAAAGATTCTTTGATATGCTCGTTCTCGGCTTTCAGTCTCTCGTTCTCCTGCTCTATGGCTGCGTACTTGCCCTTGCCGAAAAGGTTGGCGATGCCGGACTTTATGCTGTCCGTGTTCTCCCTGTCAACCTCCCGCGCACGTTCCTCCTTTTCGGCGATTTCGCTGTCAAGTTCCGCGCTGCGCCGCTGCTTCTCCTCGTTCCCGATTTGGAGTTTTTCATGTTCGGATTTTGCATTGTCTGTTTCCCGGAGCGCGGCATCCCTGTCGGCTTCGGCGGCTTCCTTTTCCGCCTTTACCTGCTCGGCTTCCTGCTTCTGCCTGGCGATGATGAAGTCTGCGCGTTCAAGATGCTCCTTTCCCGTCTGCTCCTTTGAGGTGCCCCTTTCCATGTCAAGACACTCAGCCAAAAGCGTCTG
>ERZ825384.1078-NODE-1078-length-33520-cov-33.278978_pt1 | contig 33520 bp, 21 predicted proteins | sample MGYA00519931_ERZ825384 | MGnify/ENA primary metagenome ERZ825384 (study PRJEB31778, sample SAMEA3449200) | human gut metagenome | biome: human gut; feature: human-associated habitat; material: faeces | place: United Kingdom | collected 2010/2012 ...
ATATGTCTGCCAGGGACAATATTAACCGGATTCTTTGGTAAAAAAGATAGTTCCGCCCAGACGCCGCCCCAGCGCCGTGATTTTTTAGGGAACAAGGCCTTAATAAATTTCGGCAAGACAGAAGAACAGATACTTGAAAGGGAACCCGAAAAGCATCGCTTCCGGATTCCCTTCCAAATATACGTTGTTTGAGCCAAAGACCCCTCTTTAACCCATTGGAGTCTTGCTCATACAGAATTATCAGATGCGGTCAAGCACCGTTTCAACAAGCTTGGCTACATGGGGCTTGTAGTCAGTGTCGGCTTCCGTGCGACGACGCTGAGCAATGATGCAGCATACCGTCATAGCCTTGTGTCCAAGCATCTTGGCCATACCCTGCAGACATGCACTTTCCATCTCGAAGTTGGTGATGGGACGACCGCGGAAACGGAAGCTCTCTATCTTCTCGTTCAGATGCGGGTCTGCCAGTTTCAGTCGAACCATACGTCCCTGGGGAGCATAGAAGCCAACAGCGGCGATGGTGTATCCGCGCACCATATCATTCTTTCCTATGCGCTCAATCAGCTCAGGGTCGGCGTCCACGGTATAGGGAGCGGCCCAAGAGTCGTCCCATTTCGTGTGCTTGCAGAATTCCTTTTCAAACTCCAGGTCGCAGACAGCATCGCGGTCGGCATAGAAATTCAGAATGCCGTCGAAGCCGGTACCTTTCTGAGCCATTACGAAATCGCCGATGCTGAGTTCGGGCTGCAAAGCACCCGAAGTGCCGATACGAACCATGGTGAGAGTGCGGTGCTCGGGTTTCACGGTGCGCGTTTTGAAATCCACATTGGCCAAAGCGTCAAGCTCCGTAACCACAATCTCGATGTTGTCGGGACCGATGCCGTGCGATATGCACATCAGCTCTTTGCCTTTGTAAGTGCCTGCAATGGCGCGGAATTCGCGGCTCTGAACGGTATAATCGATGGTGTCGAAGTAAGAGGCTACCATGTCCACGCGGCCCGGGTCGCCGACAAGGATGATGTTGTCGCGCAGCTGGTCCGGACGCAGATGTATGTGGAAAGCAGAGCCATCGTCGTTGATTATCAGCTCTGAAGCGGGTATGATGCGTTTTTCTTCCATATTAGATTCCTATTTTATTTTTAAACGCTGAAAATTGGAATTTAGTTTGCAAAGGGAATCAAAAGCACACAACCATAAAAGCAATTCTGCAAACAAATTTCTTTGGCCTGAAGTTCAGGCATCAAGGTAGATTCTGTTAACGCATTAAGTTAAAAATATTTAAAATTTGAGACCGGATTAAAGGCCTCCTTTTAAATTATTGTATAAATCAAAAAAATAATCTAACTTTGCGGATACAAACAAGACACATGAACTGATGAAAAAAATTACATTTAGTGTGATGCTGCTGTGCATGCTGTTGTGTTTCGGATATGCCGAAGCACGCAACATAGGCGAATCGGAGGCATTGCAGACAGCTCAAGAATTCCGCCGGGAGGCCGGCGTGAAAATGGCAAAAGCTCCACTCAAAATGGTTTATAAATCGGCAAGTGCTGATGTGATAAACTACTATGTTTTTGCTCCCGAGCAGGGACAGGGCTTCACTGTGGTGAGCGGCAACGATGTGGCAGCTCCCGTGCTTGGCTACACCGAGAGCGGCAACTTTGACCCCAACAACATCCCTCCCGGCCTGAAACACATGTTGGCTTATTACAGCGAGCAGATAAAGCAAGCAGTGGCTGACGGCGCCGCTCCTTACGCAGAAACAGAGTCAATGCGCATGGACAGCGGCAACGAACGCACTGCCATAGAACCTCTCTGCCCCACAAAATGGGACCAGGATGCTCCCTATTGGAATCTCTGTCCCACATCAGGCAGCAGACATTGCTATACTGGCTGCGTGGCCACGGCAATGGCGCAGGCTGTTTATGTTTTCCAATATCCTGAAAAGTCGAAAGGCTATGCCACATGGAACAGCTCGGTGGTGACCTTTAACCGTACTTATAACTGGCAGGATATGTTGCTGAGTTACTCCGGCAGCTATTCATCAGACCAGGGAACGGCAGTGGCTGAACTGATGGTTGACCTTGGCAAGAGTGTGGATATGGATTACAGCACAAGTGGCTCTGGTGCCATGACGGATGCGGTGCCTCCGGCCCTTATCAACAACTTCAGCTATGATGAGGCTGTATCATACTCGCAGGCAGACCAATATGCCGAGAGCGACTGGCATCAACTGATGTATTATCAGCTTGAAAACGGCTGGCCGGTGATTTATGGCGGCTTCGGCACAGGCTATAACGGCGGTCACCAGTTTATTTGCGACGGCTACAAACCCGGCGATTATTTCCATATCAACTGGGGCTGGGGCGGCTTGGCCGACGGCTACTTCAAACTCACGGCTCTTAATCCCAGCAGTCAGGGTGCCGGCGGCAATACCTCCAACTTCTCAACCGGTTGCGACGCCGTTTACTTTGTGCGCAAGCCTGTGCCGGGAAGCCAGAAACAGACTCTGATTTCTTGCCGTGGTAACTTCGTGATGGGCACCAGCTCTTCGTCAACGGTTAATTTCCGTGTCAACAACGGTAAAATCTGGACAACTACTTGCAACGGATTTATCAACCTAACCGGTTTCACCTTCAAGGCAACCTTGGGTGTGCGTCTTATCAACAAAGATGATCCCACCAAATTCTACACTCTGGCCACCACATCCGGCGAAAAAAATTTCGTCAAATGGAGTACTCTGGTGTCGTCAATTTCAGTGAATACAAGCGAGATTCCGGCAGGCACATATTATGTGTATCCGGTATCGAAGGCTGAAGGCAAGGATCAGTGGGAACGCATAACGGCTCCCCGCAACAAGCAACAGTATGTGATTCTGCGCATCAGCGAGGATGGCTCGGTGGTCTCTTCAACTCCTACCACTCCCTATTACCTGCCGGTAAATACACTTGTTATGACCGACACTGCCCAAGTTGAAGTAAATCATACTCTGGCTATGAAGCCGCTGGTGATTCCGGAAAACGGCACTAACACGGCTCTGCGTTATAAATCGTCGAACCCCGCCATTGCAACGGTTGACTCAATCACCGGCGTGGTAACAGGCATTTCCACCGGTTCGGTTATCATTACCGCAACCACTACCGACGGCTCTGACATCAGCTCATCGACCAGGCTGAGTGTTATCAAAGATAAAGGAGTGGGCAGCATAACTGACAAAGTATCGGATGAACCGATGGATGTTTACACCATAACGGGCATTCTGGTGGCTCGTAAGGTAAAACAGGCTGATATTCAGAATCTGGATCCTGGCATCTATGTGGCCGGCGGAAAGAAATATATTGTAAGGAAGTAAGGTAATAAAGCCGCTCTTCCGTCAATAGATTGAAGGTTTATGAGGGGGTTGCGCCATTTGACGCAGCCTCCTTTGTGTTACAGAGAAGGAGTCTGAATCTTTGCAACCGAGTTGCAGAGGTTATGTTGTAATTTTGCAGCGACAAACAAAAGAGACCCGTGGTCTGACACCTGTATCCCGGCGGAATATTCCGGTCTTGGCAACCAAGTATCTGCAAAGGCCGTTAAATATTCAACTACAGAATAGATATGGGAATAAGGCTTGGGCTCTTAGACCCAAAGACACACAATATGACAATGAAAACAGTTCACCTCGACGAAGGACAGAAAATACTTTTAGGGAGAATCCTCGCTTCTGTGGCTCTTACAGCCATAGCATGGACCCTCGCCGGTCCGGAATGGCTGAAAGTGTCCATTTATGGAGTTGCCTTTTTATTTGCCGGCTATGATGTGGTGTGGAAGGCGCTGACGAATATAATTCACGGCTCCCTGTTCGACGAGCATTTCCTTATGGCAGTGGCCACCATAGGCGCCTTCTGCATAAAAGATTTTCCCGAGGCAGTGGCTGTGATGGCCTTCTACCAGATAGGGGAGCTGTTTCAGAATGTGGCCGTTGACAACTCCAAGCGCTCGATAAAGGAGCTGATGAACTTGAAGCCCGATTATGCCCTGTTGGAAGTAAACGGCACCACAGAACGCGTGAAGCCCGAAGAAGTGGCCAAAGGCAGCATGATTGTGGTAGAACCGGGTGCCAGAGTGCCGCTTGACGGTATTGTGGAGCAGGGTGAGTCGAGCCTTGACACCTCGGCCCTGACTGGCGAGAGTATGCCGCGCGACGTTGCCCCCGGCGACAAGGTGCTTTCGGGCAGCATAAACATTAACGGCCTGTTGAAGGTGCGCACCACGGACCGCTATGAACAGTCAACGGCAGCTCGTATTCTGAAACTCATAGAAACGGCCGACAACGGCAAAGCACCCACAGAACGCTTCATTACCCGTTTCGCACGCGTCTATACCCCCTTGGTAGTGGCATTGGCATTGTTGGTGTTCCTGTTGCCTCCTCTCCTCTTCCATGGCGAGTGGCTTAACTGGTTAAACCGCGCGTTGATATTCCTTGTCATCTCATGTCCGTGTGCATTGGTGGTCAGCATTCCATTGACCTTCTTTGCCGGAATCGGCGGAGCGGCCCGGCAGAAAATTCTGGTGAAAGGCTCAACCTATTTTGAAACGCTGAGCAAAGTGCGCACCATGGTGTTTGACAAAACCGGCACCCTGACGCAGGGGAGCTTCCGTGTGATTGACATAAAGCCCGAAGGGGATGTTACCAAAGATGCCCTGCTGCGACTTGGCTCACTGGCCGAGAGCTTCAGCACACATCCTGTGGGGAAAGCCCTTAAAGAAGCTTATCAGGGCGATAGGAAGGCTGAAAATGTGCAAGAAATTGCGGGTGAAGGTGTAGTGGCGACCATCGATGGTAAAAGGATTTTTGCAGGAAATGCCCGGCTGATGAAACGTGCGCAGGTGGATATTGAAGATAATCCTGATGTCGTGGGCACGGTGGTCTATATTGCCGAACAAGGAGCGTTGTTAGGTGCTATTACCGTCGGCGATACCCTGAAACCGGATGCCGCCGAAGCTATCCGCCGTCTGCGCAAAGAGGGCGTTGAACGCCTTGTGATGCTCACAGGCGACCGACCGGCAGCAGCCGCCGCAATTGCGCATGAACTCGGAATCACCGACTGGAAAGCATCCCTCTTGCCGCAGGATAAGGTGCTGGCAGTGAAGGAGATGGAACAGAGCGAGCCTAAGGATTCAAAATTGGCTTTTGTGGGCGATGGCATCAACGATGCGCCCACGCTGGCCACCGCCGATGTGGGCATAGCCATGGGCGCCTTAGGCAGCGATGCCGCCATAGAAGCCGCCGATGTGGTATTGGGCCGCGACTCCCTGCTGTCGCTTCCGGCCGCTGTGAAAATTTCCCGTCGCACCCTGCGCATAGTCTGGCAAAACATCATCTTTGCCATTGGCGTCAAGGTGATAGTGATGCTGTTGGCAGCCCTCGGACTAGCCAATATGTGGTGGGCAGTCTTTGCCGACGTGGGTGTTACGGTCTTAGCAGTGCTGAATGCCCTCAGAGCCCTCAGGACAAAAAGCGCCTGATAGCCTCAGCCATATATTCGTCGGCAACCTTGTCGGCTACCTCAGCGGCATCAGCGCGATGCCGGATATGACGGAAAGCAAAAATATCGGCTTCCTCGTGAGTCTGAATATCAGCAAGCAGTTTCAGCAAATCTGCTTGCTGATAATCTTTTGGCAACAGAAACGGCGTTATGAGACGACTTTCGCGCACATTCCTGTCATTCCAAAGCTCTAACGCCAAATCCACGTCAGGCGCGGGTTGTTGCCGCGCAATGTCCGTAATCTGAGGCAGGTTCAGACCAAATATCACCGAATGAGTCCAACCGGCCGACCGCAGAGTATCGGCAATGATACCGTTGCGATAGGTCATGAACAGCGCCTTTATCTCCTTGAGTTTATTGCTTGAGACAGCCATAAAGCAAAATTTAGATTCTTATTTCCACTCTTGCCCGAAGAGCTTTTATGACCCTGCAAAGTTAATGCTTTTTAGCCGGATAGCCCAAGCCCTTCTGCCACTTAGGAATAAAGTAGCTACACAACATCAGCGTGCATCGGAGAAATGCTCACATTACTATACTCCTATGCAATTTCACGATAGCTGTTTCTTATAAAGTTACTTAGCTTTAGAGAATGTTAGTGTTTCAGTAGCTTCTAAATCTAACATTATAGAGCACACGAATTGACAACTTAAATATTGTAAAACTATGCAAATATTTCTTAACGCCTGTCATTTATCACATATACCTTTATGGTTAAAAATTCTTGAAATATTTTGAATATTATAGAAATCGTTATATCTTTGCATTGAAACAACAAACAAAGTATTCAAAATGAGTAAATACAGACGACAAAAGAGGGTAGATGCAATCAGCCATTCCCCTAAGAAGCAATTGTCAATTAATATTGGCCATGTGCGATATAGTTTTGACATATTAAAGTCTATGTGTCATGATAAATCTATACAACTTACCCAATCCTTGGAGCTTGAGATAGGAGAAGAAGTAGAAGTGGTTTTTTGGACCCGTGGTATTCCTGAACTTATTGGCGTATCTACATTTATCAAAAATGAGTCAGGACAGGTGACATATTCTTTGGATTTCTCACAAAATACCGTTTGGTAATATCAGTCCGAGAAACTATAAAGTCAATAACTTGGTTGCAACCAATCGGTTATGGACTTTTCGCTGTAGAAGCTGAAGAGGAAGTGAAGATGTGGAAGCGTTGAGGCAAGATGAGATTGGGGGGGGATAAAACGAAGATTGGGAATCAGCCCTCGGGCCGGTTCCCAATCTTTCTGTCGGGGTGAGAAGACTCGAACTTCCGACCTCTACGTCCCGAACGTAGCGCGCTAACCAACTGTGCTACACCCCGATCTTGCTTTTGCGCTGCAAAGGTAATGCTTTTTTTTGTTTCCCACAATAGTTAGGGACAAAAAAATGTAAATTATTTTTCGGTTGTGGGGTGGCTGATGCGGGGATGTTGTTAAGCCGGTGTCTGTATGTGGTTGTAAAATCGGTCTATTACGGTTTTCATTTCGTCAGGGAGATACTGCATCACAGCGCTTTTTATTTCTGAGGGAATGTCCCAGATGACTTCGGCTATGGAGCCGACGATAGCGCCTAAGGTGTCGGCGTCCGCGCCGAGGCTGACGGCACGCCGAACGGCATCCTCAAATGAATGGCTTTGCAACATGATATGGAGAGCCACCGGCACCGTCCCTCTGCAAGTCTCGTCAAACCTATTGCGATACTCTTCCACATCAAGTGTGAGAGGATTGGGCCATCCGGCTTCTACGACAAGCTTTATGGCAGGGGCTAATCCTGTCTCACGGAGCATCTCCTGGGTTATAGGCTTTCCATCGTTTTGTTGCCGCATGGCACGACAGCCGGCTATTGCTAAGGCTACGGCGGTGGCGCCGGTTATGCCTTCGGGGTGATTATGAGTGCATGCAGCGCTGAGTTTCGCATATTCCACCAGATTCGGGTCTGTGATGTCGAACCACCAGCCCACAGGGCTTACCCGCATGGCAGAACCGTTACCCAAGCTGTTATATGGCGCATAATCAGTGCTGCGTACCCATTGTGCGAATCGGCCGCCATATCCGCCCATCGGGGTGGGATAGCGCCGGCACCATTCGTGCATGGATATGCCCATGTCGTGGTGCTTAAGCAGAGCGTCGGCAACGGCTACTGTACAGATGCTGTCGTCGGTGAAACTGTTCTCTTCCGACAAGAGCGGAAAATTATAATCATTTGTGGGTATGAACTCCCATCGGCTGCCAATGATGTCGCCGGTAATTGCTCCTAACATGGTTGCGGTGAATTATAGATGAAAGGATGCTGTGAGAGAAGCTCGGAGCATTCTTGCCAACAGCATCCTTTCTAAGAGATTATGACGGTTTATTGGCCGAGGCCGAGGGTGGAGAAGTCGCGACCGAGGCGAAGCATCTGGTCGGTATAGCCTTCGTTATAGTCTATCGTAACATCGGTGATGTTGCCGTTGTTGTCGTAAACGAGGTGGTAAACCGGATTCACGAATCCGCGGTAAGGCGGAATGTTGAGCTTGGAAATGCGCTCCAGAACCTCCTTATGCAGCTTCGGGTCAACCTTCACGGCATATTTCTGAATGAGAGCGTTGCCGGCAGCATAATCACCGGTCGATTTGATGTTCTGGATAGTGGCTAACAGCTCGGCTATGAGACCGCGCATCTTCTTGTAGTCGTTGATTTTGACGTACGTTTTGCCGTTCTTCTTTACCAGCTCTACCACTTTGTCCTTTTTGCCTTTGTCGAGGATATAAGCAGCAATGAGCTGACGGTTGCGCATGTGAGCCTCCTCAATGTTTTTGCCAGGCTCAATGCGGTTAAGCTGGGTCATGAGGCCGTTGAGCATATACTTGTAATATTCGGCCTTGTAAGCGTCGGGATTGTCTATCACGCCGAGTTCCAGCAGTTTCGGGTCAGCTAAGTAATAGAGAGCGAAGAGGTCAGCGCGGGCTTCTTCCAGAGCTGAGCCGTTTTCTTTCAGGGCATCCTGGTCAACGCCGGGCATGAGGCGACCGGAGGCATGGCCCAGACACTCGTGCAGGTCGGTGTGGAGCATATCGGTGATGTAGAGATACTTGTCCATCAGCTCGCGGGTGGGTTTGTCAATGACAAATTCCTCGTTGAAGCCGTTGCCGTGGCTGGCCATGTCGTATGCTTCGGTGATGTTCTCTATGGTTACCGATTTCGAGCCGTGCTGAGCGCGAATCCAGTTGGCGTTGGGCAGGTTGATGCCGATGGCAGTTGCGGGATAGGCGTCGCCGCCAAGCATAGCCGCTGTGATGACCTTGGCCGACACACCCTTGACGTTGGGTTTGCGGAATTCCGGATTTACCGGGCTGTGGTCTTCAAACCATTGAGCCGCATTCGATATTTTTGCCGTGCGGTCGGTGGCTTTGTCGTTGCGGAAGTTGACGTAGCTTTCCCATGAGCCTGTCATGCCCAGAGGGTCGTTGTAGCTCTCAATGAAGCCGTTTACGAAGTCAACCTTCGATTTGGTATCCTTGGCCCACTGAATGGAATATTGGTCGAAAGTGCGCAGGTCGCCGGTGATGTAATAATCAATCAGCGAGGTGATGTACTCCTTCTGAGCGTCGTTCTCGGCCACCCCTTTGGCTTTGTCGAGCCAATAGATAATCTGGGCGATGGCAGGTCCGTAGAGGCCGTTGACTTTATATACCTCTTCCGTTACCTTGCCGTCTTTTTTTACCACTTTGGCGTTGAGGCCGTAGCTTACGGGCGTCTGGTCGTTGGGGTCTTTTAGGCGGTTGTAGAAATCCTCAACCTCAGCCTGCGTCACACCCTCATAGAGGTTGCCGGCCGACGTTGCCACAACATCCTGCGAACCATCCTGATTCACTTTCTTGGCCAGCACGGTGGGGTCGAAGATTACCGGCGTCAGCTCGGCCAGCATGGCATCGAGCGTCTGACCCGGTTTGAGGGGCAGTTGGGAAGCCGGAAGGGCTTTTACCTGTGCCACGAAGAAATCCTGCGAGAAACCGGGCACGAACTTATCGTTGGAATAGTGATGATAGATGCCGTTGCCGAACCATACCTGCTTCAGATATTGCTCAAAGGCCTTGTAGTCTTTTGAGTTCTTGTCGCCCTTGAAGTTCGTGTAAATGGCCTCGAGCAGCGGACGTATCTGCAGATTGTAGCGGCCGTTCTGGTCCCAGATTATGTCGCGGCCGGCCTGGGCTGCCTGACTGAGGTAATATACCATCAGTTTCTGGTTGAGGCTGAGTTGGTCGAAGTCGGGCACTTGGTAGCGAAGCACCTCGATGTCGGCAAAATTGTCGACATGATAATTGAAATTGTCTGCCTTGGGAGCCGGCGCTCCGGCGTTCAGCTGCGTAACGGCAGCTGCGGCAAGCAGTAGTGTCATTGCAGTTTTTTTCATTATTCCGGTATCAGGTTTATTTGGTTATTGCACATAGAGGACCAGGCCCTTGAGATATTCCCCTTCGGGATGGCATATATCCACCGGATGGTCGGGGGCCTGAGTCAGCTGATGAAGAATCCGCACCTTGCGGCCGGCCTGTTCGGCGGCCGAGAAGACGCTCATTCTGAACATATCCTTGTTTACAAGCTGCGAGCACGAGAAGGTAAAGAGAATGCCTCCGGGAGCTATCTTGCGCAGAGCCGCAGTGTTGAGGCGCCTGTAGCCCCGCAAACCGTTCTGAATGGCGCCGCGATGTTTCACAAAGGCTGGAGGGTCAAGGATGATGAGGTCGTAAGCCGAGTCTTCCATATCGTCCAGGAAACGGAATGCATCGGTGGCGTAGGCCTCATGACGTTTGTCGCCGGGGAAGTTCAAATCCACATTGGCCTCAGTGAGCGCTATGGCCTTGGTTGATGAATCTACGCTGTGTACCAATTGGGCATTGCCGCGCAGAGCATAGACAGAGAAGCCGCCTGTGTAGCAGAACATATTAAGAACCTTGCGCCCGTGAGCATATTGCTGCAGCAGACTGCGGTTTTCGCGCTGGTCGAGGAAGAAACCCGTCTTCTGACCGCGCAGCCAGTCAATGTTGAAGCGCAAGCCGTTTTCAGTGGCTAAGGCACCGTCGAAATCGCCGGCAAGGTATTCATTCACCGGGTCGAGATGAGCCTTATAGGGCAGAGTGGTTTCGCTTTTGTAGTAGACATTCTTGATGGGCAGCCCGGGCAGCTCGGTAAGAGCGCCGGCAATGCGGCGACGCATAAAGTGGATGCCGGGAGTGTGAGCCTGCATCACTGCGGTGTTGCCGTAGACGTCAACTATCAGACCCGGCAGATAGTCGCCTTCGCCGTGAACCAGGCGGAAAGCGTCGTTGTCAGGCCGAATCAGATTCAGGTCCTTGCGCATTTGCCAGGCATTGCGTAGCCTCACTGCAAAGAAATCGTCGGGCAGCGCTGTGGCTCCGAACAGCAGCATACGCACAGCTATCGACCCAATCTGCCATTGACCTACTCCCACCGTTTCGCCGGAAGAAGTCTCCACTATTACTAAGTCGCCCTCTTCAAGGCCCTCGGGGAGACTCTGGATTGCTCCCGAAAAGACCCAGGGATGATGTCGTTGCAACGATTCCTCTTTGCCTTTGCGCAGACGTATGGTTTTCATTTTCTTGCCGGTTAAGGATTATTTAAACAGACGTACTATGTCCATGCCGTTGGCATAGAGCAGCAACAGCAGCAGCAGAATCATGCCTGTGTATTGGGCATATTCCATGAACTTCTCGTTGGGCTTACGGCGGAAGATTACCTCATAGAGCAGGAACAATACATGTCCGCCGTCAAGCGCCGGAATGGGCAGTATGTTCATGAACGCGAGCGCCACGGAGAGGAAGGCGGCAATGTTCCAGAAAGCTATCCAGTTCCAGTGGTCGGGAAAGATAGAGCCGATGGTGCCGAAGCCGCCAATGCTCTGCGCTCCCTCCTTGGTGAAAATCATCTTCATGGAACTGACGTATGCCGTGAGCTTCTGAGTGCCAAGCTCAACACCGCGCGGCACAGAGCTGATGAGGTTGTAATGAATCTCGCGGCTGTTGTAGAACTGCGTCGGGTCAACCTCAAGCTGCACACCCATGCGCGAACTGGCGTCGAGGGGCACCTGAAGAGTCAGCGTGTCGATGCGGTTGTTGACCTTGCGTGCCACCGTCAGACTCATGGTTTTGTTGGCATGTCCTTTCACCGTTTTCATGAACTGATAAAGGTCGGTTACCGGTTTGCCGTCAATGGCCACAACCTGGTCGTTGGCCTTCACTCCGGCTTTCTCAGCGCCATAACCGCTCATAACCTGGGTAAAGCGTGCCGGTATGGAGTAAGTCATGAACTGAAACGGCAGCGAGTCGGTGCGTGCTTCGCGGTCTATGGCGAAAATGAATTTCTGCGGTATGGCGATATTCACCGTGTCGCCGTTGCGCAGCACTTCCACATTCCGAGCCTCGAGCATGGCGCTGACGGCTTCGGCCGGTTCGTTGAGGCTGACACCGTCGGCGGCAATGGGCACATCGCCGTTGCGGAAGCCTATTTTCTGTGCTTCGGGGGTGAAAAGCATACCCTGACGTGCCTCGCTCAGCGGCACATATTTCTCGCCTGTGGCATATACTATGCCTGCATAGATGAGTATGGCTAACAGGAAGTTGAACAACACTCCCGCCACCATTATCAGCAGACGCTGCCATGCCGGTTTCGACCGGAATTCCCAGGGCTGAGGCGGACGTTTCATCTGCTCCTTGTCCATCGATTCGTCAATCATGCCGGCTATTTTGCAATAACCGCCAAGGGGGAGCCAGCCAATGCCGAACTCTGTCTCTTTCCAGAAATGGCTCTTTTTCTTCTTCCCGTTATCCTCCGTTTCTTCGGGCTGATAAGGTATGCCTTTGGCCTCTGCCTCTTCACGTTTCTTCTCTTCGGCCTCAAGGCGCTTCAGACAGCGGCTCTTGTATCGGAACAACGAGAACCACGGGTTAAAGAAGATGTAGAACTTCTCCACGCGTACGCCAAACATACGCGCAAATAAAAAGTGGCCGAACTCGTGAATTATCACAAGAAAGGCAAATGCCAGAATCAGTTGAGCAGCTTTAATAAGAAATGTCTCCATCAGGAATATTGTATCATTTGTTGAGCAAGTGCGCGACCCTGTCTGTCGGCATCAATAATTGCGGCATAGTCGGGCCGGTCGCATATATCAGCATGGTCAAGAGCATAACGTGTAACGTTGGCCATAGCTGTAAAAGATATTCGTTTGTCTATGAACGCCTGTACGGCAATTTCGTCGGCGGCGGCGAGTATGGCCGGAGCTGTTCCTCCCCGCTTTATAGCCTCGTAAGCGTAAGCAAGCATCGGGAAACACTCGGTGTCGGCGCTCTCAAAGGTGAGGTGAGACATCATCTCCACCGTAAGCGGCTTACTCACGCCCGAGAGCCTGTGAGGATAGGAGAGGGCGTAGGCAATGGGCAGATGCATATCGGGAACGCCAAGCTGAGCCTTTATGGCGCCATCGTGAAACTCAACCATGGAATGAACCACCGACTGCGGATGCACCATAATGCTGATCTGTTCCGGCTGACAGGAGAAGAGCCACCGGGCCTCAATCATCTCAAAGCCTTTGTTCATCATGGAGGCCGAATCAATCGTCACCTTGCGGCCCATCTGCCAGTTGGGGTGATTCAGGGCATCTTCGAGTGTTACCTTCTCCATCTGTTGGCGCGTGTAAGTGCGGAAGGGACCACCCGAGGCGGTGAGGATGATGCGGCTCACCGTGTCGCGCTCCTCGCCTTGCAGACATTGGAAAATGGCCGAGTGCTCGCTGTCAACGGGCAGCAATTCTGCGCCATGACGCTCGCAAAGGTCTGTTACCAGCTCGCCGGCCGCCACTAAGGTCTCCTTGTTGGCCAAAGCGATGCGTTTGCCGGCTTTGGCGGCGGCCAGCACTGATGGAAGGCCTGAATAACCCACCATGGCGGCGATTACCGTGTCATGCTGTGGCTCGGCAGCGAGTTGCTCTATGGCTTCGGCGCCCGCATGCACCTCTATGCCGCTGCCGGCCAGAGCCTCGCGCAACTGAGCATAACAGCCTTCGTTGGCTATGCACACGGCTTCCGGCCGGAATCTCAAAGCCTGCTCAGCCAGCATTTGCCAGCTTGTGTTGGCAACAAGCAATGAAGCCCGGAAGAGGTCGGGATGACGCGCTATCACATCGAGCGTCTGTGTGCCTATGCTCCCTGTGGAGCCTAACACCGCTATGTTGCGTTTATGGGGTGATGTCATTTACTGTTCAGTTTTTGATTTGGTTGCCTGATGTAGTCGGCAGGCAATAGGGGAGTGCCGTTGTGCCACAGCCGCAGCGTTATGGAGCTGTGGCGGCGTTTTTGACCCGGTCCCATGCCAACGGCGTCGCCCACGGAGAGGTAATCGCCTTCATTGACAAGTATACGACCCAGACCGCGAATGCGCGAAACAAAGCCCCGCGGATGCTGAAGCATCACACTGTAGCCGTTGAGCGACGAATAATAGATGTCTATTACACGTCCGTCGGCGGGGGCAAGCACCGGGTCAGACCCCGGAACAACTATCACCGCCTCACGGCTCTCCATGGAGCTTTGCGTCTGTATGCCGGCCATGGTGAGCGGATGAAAGGTAACACCGTCTGCCGCCAATGAGGCGAGAGCAGAAGTGCGGTAATTGTTCTGGCTGCTGATGTTAGCCACAAAATTCCGCTCGGCATCGCCGGCATCCATCAGCGATTCCGGAGGCAGAGGCGCCACCGGTTTGCCCATGTCGATGGAATCGGTGGGAATGCGGTTGCGGTCAAGCACATTCGACAGGTTGTCAATGTACGCACGGTTGAGATCAACCACGGTCTTCAGCGAATCGAGCTTCATGAGCATGTCAATCACCTCCTCGCGGCTGTCGGCAGCCAGTCGGCCCGCTCCGCCGCCGGCTCTGCGCCAGCCTATGAGCCAGCCCAAAGCCACTAACGCCGAGCATAACACTATCACACACAGCACAGTAACCCATCCGCGCAAACGCCATGAAAAGACATTGCGCAACTTGCTTCTGTCGGTCAGCTCCAGTATATACCTGCCACGATGAGCCATGCGTTAAGCTGTTGTGAAAAAAATTATGCAGGGAAACCGCTCAGGGCCTCTCCCTAATTAAAATGCGAAGTTAATAAAAATTCTGCGAAGGGGCAAATCAGCACATAATGGCCTGTTTTGGGACAACGGGCTGAAGAACAATAAATGCTCCAAACAGCACAAAACTTTAAAAGCGCCCTCTGTTACCCCCTCCGACGGGGTTAAATTTGCGAAAAATCAGACGATTAAAGCCTGGGAAACGACTCGCAGCCCCTAAAATCCTTATATTAATTACGTGTGGCGAAAAATCTATTAACTAAATTAAGAAAAAATTTGGTTATAATTAAATTTTATTCTAACTTTGCAGCGTGAAACGAACCAACCAATTCGGTTGAGTGTTTAAAAGACAAATTCACAAAGGAAACAAAAACGTAACAAATAAAATAGACTGTTATGAAGTCCAGAAATCTTTACTTAACCGCACTGGCATGTGCAGCCATCGCCCTCCCGAATGTGGCAGCTGCACAAGAAGAGGTGATTTCGGAAACACAGGTTCAGGTAACCTGCGATCCTACCACCCATTACACAAGCAATTGGCGTGACAACTGGTTTATCCAGATTGGCGCCGGCATCAACCAACCCATGGTAGAGCGTGGCGTAGGCGTAGAGAGCAAACTCAACCGCGTAGATAAGAAGAAAATGACCGTAGCTTACAACTTTGGTTTCGGTCGTTGGTTCTCACCCTACTTCGCTTTCCGCTTCAACGCCATCGGCGGTGCCCTTCACTGGGACAATCCTACCCTCGATCAGCAGCCTACCAACGGCTGGACACACGCCAAACACGTGAACGTAAACCTGGAAATGATGTGGGATATGTGCAACAGCCTCGGTGGCGTAAACCCCAACCGTCCTGTTAGCGTAATTCCGTTCATCGGTCTCGGCGGCGACTACACATGGCGCATCAAAGACAGCAACGGCGACCCCGCTCCCGGCAGCTGGATTGGCGGCACTGGCGAAAAAGGTGTCAAGACTGAAAGCTGGACACTGCCCGTAACCGCAGGTATCGACTTCCGTTTCCGTCTCTGCAAATATGTTGACTTCTTCGCAGAAGCTCGCGCAACATTCTACGGCGACAACTGGAACAACTGCTCCTATGGCAAACCCATCGAATCCAACGTAGCTGTTCTCGGTGGCTTCAGCTTCAACATCGGCGGCCGCAACTGGAATAGCTTCAACGAATGTGACTATATGACTCAGCTCGCTGACGCCATGGCCAAGAACGCTCAGCTCGCAGACGCTCTCGCACTCTGCAACAACCAGGTTGCCAACCTGCAGAGCCAGCTTCCCTGCCCCGAAGCTCAGACTGTTGAGAAAGATTGTGTAAACGCACCGCTGATGACCACCGTACGCTTCACCATCAACTCTTCAACCATCATGCCTACCGAAGAGGTTAACGTTTACAACATGGCTGAATGGCTGAAAGCTAACCCCAACGAGAAAGTTACCATCGTAGGTTATGCTGACAAAGACACCGGCACATCGGAGTACAACATGAAACTTTCAGAGCGTCGTGCCAACGCTGTTGCCGATGCCCTCGTGAACACCTACGGCATCAGCCGCGATCGTCTGAACATCCGCTTCGACGGCAGCGATGTACAGCCTTACAGCACCAACGACTGGAACCGTATCGTAATCTTCACTCAGAAATAATCGAAAAACACACGCAACGACACAGGCTTCCTGCCTCCGGGCAGGGGGCCTGTGTCTTTTTTTCCCTTTTTACTTTTTATAGCTTTCCCTTGAATTACAGGTAATCCCCTTAATGTAGCTGAGTAGCTATTGTAGCTATTGTAGCTGAGTAGCTATTGTAGATTGGTAGCTTGCGGCAGAGGGCTAAAAGCGCAATCTCTTAGTCTGGCCGGCTAAAAGCGACACAGGGTAAGAGGCGCCGTTGCAGTGAAGGGTTGTTGTAGCATCTTGCACTGCTGTTACCTCGGCATCGGTTACCCTACCTGTTTCCCAGCGGAACGACAGACAAAAACCTCCGCGAGCACATACACCGCTAAGCGAGCCTTCAGACCATTCGACCGGACAGGCCGGAAGCAAAAAGATATCTCCTGCAGAAGACTGGATAAGCATTTCGGCTACACCGGCTGCGCCGCCAAAGTTACCGTCGATTTGGAAAGGTGAGTGGGCATCGAGGAGATTGGGATAAGTTCCTCCGCCGCGTCGCGCATCCGCCCCTTTGTAGCGGTCAGGACTTACAAATCGCAGCAATTTGCGGTAAGTGGCGTATGCCGTGTCTCTGTCTCGCAGTCTTGCGTACAGATTTACTCGCCAGCCGGTACTCCAGCCTGTGGATTCAGGTCCGCGCAGTTCCAGTGTTCTGTGGCATGCCTTTGCCAGTTCGGGCGTAGAGTTTACAGAAATCTGATGCCCCGGATAGAGACCGAATAAATGCGACTGATGGCGATGGTGTGGTTCATATTCTTTCCGGTCAACAAGCCATTCCTGCAGAGCACCGTTACTGCCTATCCGGTAAGGCTGCAATCTCTGCATCGCACTGCGGCCTTCGGATACAAACGTTAGGTCGGTGCCCAGTTCCTCGGCTGCTTTTACCGCATCCGTAAGGCACTCCCTTATCATGGCAATGTCGCAGGTAGGCCCTTCGGAGGTAGCAATGGGAGTGCTGTCGTTAAGCAGGAATAAATTTTCGGGCGACGTGCCGGGCGACGTTATCAGCTTCCAGTCCTTCTCTACCAGCCAGTCGAGACAAAACTCGGCAGCTCCTTTCAGTAGCGGATAATATTGCTTCAGAAAAGCCTTGTCGCGACCGAAATCATAATGTTCCCAAATGTGAGTTGCCAGCCAAGTGCCTCCCATGTTCCAGTTTGCCCAGCAAGGGTCGCCGCTTTGCAATCCCACCGGACACGTCATGGCCCAAAGGTCGGAATTATGTCCGAGGCACCATCCGCGCTCAATGCCGTAGAGCTGCATAGCTGTTGATTTTCCGTTTTGAGCCAGATTGCCCGTGAACTGTAATAGCGGCAAATGCATCTCGCCCAGGTTCAGCACCTCGGCAGGCCAGTAATTCTCCTCAAGATTAATGTTTGTTGTGTAATTGGAACTCCAGGGAGGGAGCAAACGTTCGTTCCAAAGCCCCTGAAGATTTGCCGGTATGCCGGGAGTGCGCGAACAGGAGATGAGCAGATAACGGCCAAACTGAAAATAAAGAGCCTCCAACTCCGGATTGCTCTGCAGCGAATCGGTGTAATTGCGCAGCTGAACATCAGTAGGCAGCGCTGTTATACACTTTGGAGTGGTGCCCAAATCAATTTTCACCCGGTCGAAAAACCTCTTGTAGTCAGCTTTATGGCGTGTTAGAAGCTGTTTGTAACTGCGGGCAGATGCTCGTTCAATATTGCGGGCCACTATGCGCTTGTAATCCTTGCCTTCCGTGGCTGGGTCCTTGTCGAAACCATTGAAGCTCGTCTCGTTGGAAATCAGAATAATGGCTTCTTTGCCCCCTTCCACGGAGATAATGCTATCGTTGGCCGACACACGGCTGCCGGGCGCTATCACCTTTACAATGGTGCGAAAGCGAATGCCATGTGCCGCATCGTAGAAATGCTTGTTGGGCACATCCGTCAGATAAACCGGAAGAGAATGAGCTGCGGCGTAACCGTCGATGATTATGCTGTTGACGCGGGCTGATATGTTGCCGGGCATCTGCAACGAATAACCGATGGTAAAATAAAGACACTTTGAGTTGACAATACGGACAACGATTACCGAATCGGGTGACGAAGCAAAATAGCTTATTTGTTCGCGTCCCTTTTCGGTTGCAAATCCGGCACAGGCAACGGCATCGCCAATATCAAGCTGCCGAAAATAATCCGTTGCCTCGTCATCTGCACATTTGCGCCGGATATAAACCCGACCGAGAGGTTGGTAATTTTCGGAGTAATGCCCCTGAAGGCTTTTGTTGGCTTCTTCGGCCTCGGCATACCGACCTTCGGACAGCAACGTGCGCACAAGGGCAAGATTGGCTCGGCCGTCGGGCAAAAGGGTAGTATCGGGGGAACCGGTCCAGAGCGTAATGTCGTTTAGCGAGAGGCTGTCGCACCCTACACCGCTATATATGGAGGCACCGAGTTTACCGTTGCCAATTACCAGCGACTCCTCGAAGAAGGAAGCGGGAGCCTTGCAATGCAGTATCTGTGGGCGTGCCGCGGCGCAAAAGAAGCAGAGCACGAATAGAGTTACCAAAACCGATTTGCCGTTCATGAGGATATGTGTTACTGATTCAACTACAAAAATAAGAAAAATCTCCCATGGGGCAAAGCGCATAAACAATTCAGGGCCGGGGTATAAAAGGCAGGAAGTGGAAAAATGCGCGGTAAGCCGGAGATATAGAGCCGATAGCAGAACGTGGAGATAAAATTTTTCAAAAATAATACCCTTTTTATTTTGCAGGTTGAATAATTAGAAGTAACTTTGCCGCATAAAACAGATAACCAAGAAATCTAAACTTAGAAAGCATGAACATTAATGAGATCATGGCCAACTTGGAGGCCAAGCATCCCGGCGAGAAGGAATTCCTTCAGGCCGTAAAAGAGGTTCTTCTCTGCGTAGAAGAGGTTTACAACCAGCACCCTGAATTCGAGAAAGCTCGCATCATAGAGCGCATGGTAGAGCCCGACCGCATCTTCACTTTCCGTGTAACCTGGGTTGACGACAAGGGTGAAGTACAGAATAACATCGGCTACCGCGTTCAGTTCAACAATGCCATTGGCCCGTACAAAGGCGGCATCCGTTTCCACGCATCAGTTAACCTGAGCATCCTTAAATTCCTCGGCTTCGAGCAGACATTCAAAAACGCTCTTACCACTCTGCCTATGGGCGGTGGCAAAGGCGGTTCTGACTTCTCACCCCGTGGCAAGAGCGACGCTGAAATCATGCGTTTCTGCCAGGCTTTCGTTATGGAACTCTGGCGTAACCTCGGCCCGGACCGCGACGTACCGGCAGGTGACATCGGCGTAGGTGGCCGCGAAGTTGGTTACATGTATGGCATGTATAAGAAACTCGCCCGCGAGAACACAGGTACATTCACCGGCAAGGGTCTGAGCTTCGGCGGCAGCCGCATTCGTCCGGAAGCTACCGGTTTCGGCGCTCTCTATTTCGTTGAGCACATGCTCAAAGACCTCGGCACCGACATCAAGGGCAAGACTATCGCTATCTCCGGCTTCGGCAACGTAGCTTGGGGCGCCGCTACAAAGGCTACCGAACTTGGTGGTAAGGTTGTTACCATCTCCGGTCCTGACGGATATATCTATGATCCCGCCGGCCTCGACGCTGAAAAGATCGCTTATATGCTCGAACTCCGCGCCAGCGGCAACGACGTTGTTGCACCTTACGCTGAGAAATTCCCCGGCAGCCAGTTCTTCGCAGGCCGCAAACCTTGGGAGCAGAAAGTTGACATCGTTCTTCCCTGCGCTACCCAGAATGAGGTTGCTCTCGAAGATGCCAAGAACATCATCGCCAACAAGGTTATGATGGTTGCCGAAGTTTCCAACATGGGCTGCCAGGCTGAAGCTATCGACGCTTTCATCGCCGCTAAGCTCCCCTATGCTCCCGGTAAGGCAGTCAACGCCGGTGGTGTTGCCGTTTCAGGTCTCGAAATGAGCCAGGACGCTGAGCACCTCCAGTGGAGTGCTAAAGAGGTAGACGACCGTCTGCACACCATCATGGCCGACATCCATGAGAACTGCGTTAAGTATGGCACCCAGGCCGACGGCTACATCAACTACATGAAAGGCGCTAACATTGCCGGCTTCATGAAGGTTGCTGACGCTATGATGGCTCAGGGCATCATCTGATAACACAGACATAAGCTGAAATGGGCGCGCCGAGTTTTTGCTTGGCGCGCTTTTTTGCTTGTGAGGGCAGAGGTGGCTAATTAGACCAATTAGACTAATTAGACCAATAAGCCCAATAAGACCAATTAGCCCAATAAAGCCAATGAGGGAAGCCGCATGGCAGCTATCTCGGAGAAATTCATTAACTTTGCAGAGTGAACAGGAATTATCCTTCAAGAGAACTTGAAAGGGCTGTCGGCGAGCTGGCTAAATTGCCCGGAGTGGGCAGGAAAACGGCTTTGCGACTGGCTCTTCATCTGCTGCGCAGCCCCGAAGGAGAGGCCGAGGCTTTGGCTGCGGCTATAACTGATATGCGGCAGAATATCTGTTACTGCAGCCGCTGTCATAATATCTCCGACACGCCGGTATGCGACATTTGCAATGACTCGCGGCGTGACCAGAAGATTATCTGTGTGGTGGAAAATGTGCGCGATGTGCTGATTATAGAAGCAACTCATGAGTTTAGAGGCACTTACCATGTGCTTGGCGGACTCGTGTCGCCCATGGAGGGCGTTGGCCCGTCTGACTTGGAGATAGATTCGCTTGTGCAGCGCATTGACAATGAAGGTACGGAGGAAGTGATTCTTGCCCTTGCTCCCACCATGGAAGGCGACACCACAGGCTTCTATATTTTCCGCCGACTCGGCGACAGGCCAGTAAAAGTCTCTGTCTTAGCTCGCGGAGTGGCCGTTGGCGGTGATTTGGAATACACTGACGAGCTGACCCTTGGCCGCAGCATCAGTCAGCGCATTCCCTTTGCCGAATCAATTAATAAAATGGGCAAATGAGTTTGCGTCTCCGCGCCTTGGAACCGGAAGATGCGGCGATTATGCTGCAATGGGAGAACGACCGGGATGGCTGGCAGTATTCCGACACTGTTGCCCCCTTGTCGGGTCACCAGGTAAGGGAGTATATAGCCAATTACGATGCTGATCCATTCTCTGCCGGACAGTTGCGGCAGGTACTCACCGATGAAAGCGGCGTTGCTTTAGGGTTGGTGGATATTTTCGATTTAAGCGCGTTTCATGCCCACGCCTTTGTCGGGCTCTATGTTGTCACAGAAAGGCGGCGAGAGGGGCTGGGAAGGGCCTCTATCGAGCTGTTAAAGGAGTATGCGTTTAACACGCTCGGACTGCGTTGCTTAGCGGCCCTCATTTATCCTGACAACATACCCTCAGTAAGGCTATTTGAGTCGGTCGGGTTCAAACAGAGCGGAAGGTTGCCCAATTGGCGCCGCAAAGGCCTCACCTTCTCCGATGTCTTGCTCTACACCCTCACCAACAATACTCATCATTGACTTCCTATTAAACCTAAGCGCCAGAAAAATCAACCTTCACACCAATTACCTTATAATGTAAAGTGAGGCCTCTACTTATTCAGAAGCCTCGTTTTGTTTGTCGGGAGGGGTGTTAGCGGGCCAAGGAGAGGTTGAAGCTGATGCCGTAGTTGGAGTTGGTGGTGGGGAAGGAGGCATTCGTCACCAGGGGTTTGTTGATCTGGTGGTCGAAGAAGGCCGACATGGTTACTCGCTTGGAGAGGGTATAGGAGGCCATGAAGTTCACGGAGATGGTCTGCGAACCGTTGGTGGCCTGGGTGTAAGCGGTTTCGATTTTGCGAATCAGTCCTTGGTTTTGCGAGAATGAGAAATCGAGATTGAGGCTCAGGTCGTTGTTGACATTTCCCTGTCGAGAGCCAATCTTGATTATCTTGTTGAAGTTGGCAATCTTATATCCGCAGCCCACGGTTAACTGTTTGCTGGTAGCTTCTACAATCTGTCCGGCCGAGGTGTTGAGCGTCAGCGTTCGTGAATCGCGATATTCGGCGTTCAGGGTGAGGTCGTTTTTAAAGGTGATGCTTACACCAAACAAGGGAGCGAATTTCTCTGTAATGGCCACCGACGAAATGTTGAACGGCGACGAGGGTATGGGGTTGCCGCTCTGCTGGTCGGCGGTGAAACCGAGGTTGCTGCTTCCGTCTACGCTTACCCAATCAAGATACGATGAGTAACTGCCCACAGAGTATGTGCATTGATAAGCGTGGCTCAAGGTGAAGTTTTTGAACAGGCGAGCTATGAGGGGAATGCGCACCAGACCGTCGTAAGTTACGCGCCAGTTGGGTCGCATGGATTTGAGACCCGGGAAATGGTTGAGGTCGATGCTGTTGGGGTCGCCGCCGGTGTAAGCCGCCAGGAATGCCGGTATGAGTACATCGCCGCTGGTTGAGGAGATTTTGCCTGCTTCCGGATTGTAATGAGCGCCTGCCCATGATGTTCCGGACAGGAATCCGGCGTCGGGATATGATGTGCCGGTATACTGGCTCTGGATGCGATTGGTAACGATGGGTATGTTGGCCAGGAACTTGTCGAAGGCATCATTCTGATAGCCGTTGGCGGCGTTGGAGCCTTTGAGAGCTGTGCCGATGGCCATTGCGGTGCGGGTGTATGAACCGCTGTATGTAACCGGCATATCGGCATACATGAACTGTACCTGACGGGTGCGGTTGTCGGTCAGGTTGCTGGTGAGCAGTATCTTCAGACCGCGCAGAGGTTCGAGGTTCAGCTCAAAGTTGAACTCCTTCATCTCATTGTAAATGGCCGGCGAGGTCTGAGTGTCGTTGACAATGAGCCAGCCACGGTCAAGGGCTTTCTGCACATATTCTTCGCCGGCAAAACCGAACGCAAAGTCCAGACCGGGCGCCATGGGTCCGTATTTGTTGCTCTGACCGAATATGTCGCCCACTTCAGGAGAGAAGAGCGGCAGGTTGAGGCTGTGGGAGTTACGGTAACGCATGCTCACCGACCGCGGCGACATGATGAAGCGCAGGGTGTAATCGCCAATCTCTTTGAAGATGTTAGGCTTGCTTTCCTGACTGCGGTCCGTAATCACCACCTTGAGGTTTTGAGAGCCTTTGTTGAGAATCTCTACCTTATTCTCGTCGATGATTTTGGTCTGCAACGGCACGGACTTGCCCGAGGCGGATGCCACAACCTTTATCTTTTTCGATTTCAGATTGTGCGTCACGGTGGTTGTGGTGTCGGGATTCAGTGTTATGGAGCGCTCAAACTTTTTGGCCTGTTTCTTTCGCACATTCTGGTTGCGCGAGCCTGACGATGCCGAGAAGCGCTGGTTGATGCGTTTCAGATAAGGCACCTTGTTGAACAGGCCTTCGAAGTTGAGACGAGCATCGCCGTTCCACACGGCATTGTTCTGTATGGTGTTGCCCTGATACAGGTCTTCGTCGATAGTTGCGCCGCGGTCCCAGCGGTAGGTCGAGGTGTAAGTAAGGTTAGCCTGCAGGAAGTCGAGAATGGGTATGCGACTGAAGGGCGCACGATAGGAGGCCGTGAAGGTCTGATTGTAGTTCCACGGAGTGCCGAAGTGCTTTATGGAGTTCCAGACGGTGTCTTTCCAATCGCGGTATTTGTCGGGGAAGAGCTTCTTGTTGACGGCACCTATGGTCTCCTCAATGCGGGCAGTGGTGTTAGAGGCGAATGAGAAGTTGAGCTGATTGGTGAGGTTCCACGACAGGGTGAACTGCCTGTCCCAAAGGAAGTTCTTGCTCACCTGCACAGGCAGCTGGAAGTCGACATCGACCTCCGAGCGCGTCTGCTGCTCGTAGTAATATCGCGAGATGTTGTTGTTGAACGTGATGGTGTTGAAGAGCCAGTTGATACCCCAGTCCTGAAGGAATTTGAGGTTGCGGTTTTTCGATTTTATCCAACCGAAGGGTTTCACCGGCTTAATCATGGGCGAATAGGAATACATTAACGAGCCGCGATAGTCGTTGGTGTACTCATATTCCGTGGTCGGGTCCTGATTCGTCTGCTTGTTGAAAGAGAAAGACGCCGTGAAGTTGGCAGGGTCCCAAGGCATAGGATTCTTGCTGCGCACATTGAACTTAAAGCCGCTTATTGAGAAGCTCTCAACCGTCTTTTTGGTGATGGCGTAGTTCTTTATCGAGTCCTTTTCCTGTTTTGTGGAAGCGGCATCGAGGGCCTCTTTGAGCAGGATATCCTGGTCGAGAGGGTTGTATTTCGGCGTAGTAGTTTCCTGCGAGCGCGAATAATATACCGGCGCCGAAAGCTTGGCCTTTGCCGGCAGGAATCTGCCCAGATCAGCCTGCACAGCCACCGAATATTGGTTATAGTCGTCGAGACGGCGGCTGCTCAGACCCTGATCCACGCCACCGAAGCCGGCAGTCTCATTGTGAGTGGTGAAGTTGACCGTGGCCACATCGCTGACACCGATATTGACATTGGCACGCGCAGCCCAGCCGCCATCTTCGTTGAAGTCGGTAACACGCAGCTCATTGAGCCATACAATGCCATCCTTAACGCTGTTTGACCGGTTGCGAATACCCACCAGCATGACACGCACATCGCTCAGACTGGGATTGCCCAATACGGTGGCGGTGTTCGACGTGTTATCGGGGTCCTGAGCCGACCACGGAATGGCGAAGCCCACACCCTCCTGACCGGATGATTTGGCATGATTGCGGGCCGTCTTTATCGACGTGAAAATCTCAAGCGGAATGTTGAGGTAGTTCTGTTGCGGCCATACCTTATTGCGGTCGGCGCTTGAGCGGTTGTTGTAGACGCCGGGAGCGGTGAGAGTGAGCGGAATTTCATACTCGTAATAGTTGTTCTTGACGTCGGAGCCGAGACGGATGAAGAGCGATATGTCGCCATTCTTCAGATTCGTCAGATTGTCGATGAGCGCCTCGGCGTGTACCCACATCTGCAGACGGCGATAGATGCGCAGGTCAAGCTGTGTGTTCTTATACACGCCACGGGCGTCGCCGGGCTGCAGACCCGTAACCTTCATCTGCATCGACTGCTCGTTGAGCTGAAGCGCCTGAGCCTGACCGGAATCCTGAGCACGGTCAACACCGGGGGGCAGCACGTAGTTGACAGGAGTGCGGCTGGCATTCTCCTCAATGTTGACAGTGGAGATATCCAGCTCGCCTTCGGCCGGAGCGTCGTTGCGGTTGTTGAGGTTGAAGTTATAGCCGCGCCATTCGCCGCGCACCAACTCAAGGGTCGCGAAACGCAAGTGCGTAACGGCCTTGAAGTTGGTCATGAAGATACGGGCAAAACGTATGGTTGAGAAATCGCTGATGCCGCCCACAATACGTTCGGGCTGGTTGAGAGGCACCTTAAACTGATACCACACAACCTTTACGGGCTGACCGTCGCGACCCAACTGATAGCTCTCCTGCTTATCGGTGATATAGTTGCGGCCTACTTCCAGATCTTCGGGGCGGATGGAGACCTTATACTGATAATAGCGCTCGTACTCGTTCAGCGTGTTGTCCTGATTGATGTCCTCTACGTCGGGCGTATTGCGTGACGACTGGTAATATGGATTCGGACTCTGTTCGGGGCTGAGTGAGTTGCCTTCGGTGCCATTATAATGCTTGTAACGGTCAAGGATTGAGGTGCGCTGCTCGTCGTACCAGGGCCAGCGGTAGAAGTGATAATTGTCGCCGGCGGGGTCAGAGAAGGGCGAGAAGGGGTTGCTCGACATTTCCTCTACCGTGGATGCCGGCAGCTTGGTGCGCAGGCGGTTGAGGAAGTCGGCATAAGTGTCAAATTCAAACTCATCGGCAGTGCTGAGACCGTTTAAGCCGAGATCCTGCAACAGACGCGCATCGGCGGTATTCTCGAAAGCATAAGTGAGTGAGTTCTGACTGCTGACACGTCCCCACACGGTGTTCTGCATGAACGAGAAATTGCCGTCGACCGGATTGCCGTTTTCGTAACTCTTTTTACCGTCTTTGAGAATATCCTCGCTTATCTCACCGAAGTTGAAATAGAGGTCGCCGCCTTCCGTGTTGTTGTTTTCGGGGTCGAGGAAGGGGTCGAGCATCCAGAACTGCAGATACTCAATGTTTGAGTTGTCGAAGTTGGTGTTGTCCATCTTGCGCATGATGCCGCCCCAGCGCTTCTCCGGGTTGAGCAGAGAGCCGTCGGAGGCAATGTTTTCAGCGTCAAGGTTGTAGGGACCGCGTTCAGTGGGGTAGAAGCTAAGGTTCAGAGTCTGTATGTAAGAGCTTTCGCCGTAAGCCTGATCACGACCGGGGAAAATCTCCTCCACAGTTACCTCACGAACGTAAGGATTGGAGAGCTGTTTGAGGTCATTTTTCAGGTAACCGGGCAACATGGTCGAGTTGCGCTGGGTGAAGATGCGGTCGATGAAATACCACGACAGCAAAGCCCTGTTTTTGCCGTAGTTGATGTCGTTGGTCAGACCCGCTTCGGGGAAGAGAGCGTCGGAAGAGCCGTCCCACGGAGTAGAGGCGAGCGACCATGAATAGGGCGCGCGCAGGTCGATGCCTGTCTGAGTAGTCTCGAAGTCGTCGATGTAGCTTGAGCCCTTGTTGCTGCCCGTCTTTTGCTTGTGGGGTATCAGCTGGGCAAATTCGGCGTTCAGACTCAGCGTGGAGGGAGCCGTGGCATTTACCGTGGGAATCTTGTTGAGCAGATTGGTCAGCCACATGAAGTGAGTGTTATAGCTCAGGTTCAGACCCCAGATGGTGTTGTTCACCGTTTCGTCGCCGATGTTCACTTTTTCCGTCATGCCCCTTTCGCCGAAGTGCATCACCGTGGCGCCCAGGGTGAAGTCCTTGTTGAAGCGGTATTGCGCATCGAGTCCGAGCAACGTTTTGCGCTGCATGGAGAACATCGACTGGTTTTCAAGAGTTACGCTCACCGACGTGCCGCTTTCCACAATGCTCTGGTTGGTAATGGTGACGATGCCCATGTTGTAATCCACGGTATAGTCGGAGTTCTCGGTCAGCGTTACGCCACCGGCCGTTACAATAACCGAGCCACGCGGCACATTCATGGCATTGAGCCTGATGGTAGCTCCCGACGAAGCCTGATATTCGCCCACCAGCGAGAATTTGTTGCGGTCGGCAAATTGTCGTGCCACTGTGAGCGTTGAGTCGTAAAGCTGTTGATAAACGTAGGGTTCAGCCAAGGCGTCATTGCCTATTTTCTTGCGCAGGTTGGCACCGAAAGGCTCCGCCACGGGGAAGATGATTTTGCCCGATGAGGAGTTCACCGTGTAGCCTTCAATGTAGTCGAAGAAACCGTCGGCATTGCTTTCCTGGTTGGAGTCGATGCGGTCGAGGCCCATAACCTGCAGCAACGGCTGATTGGCGATAGGACCAACGGGAAGATAGTTGATTTCCGTGCCTGTGGTGTCGCTGAGGTACTTGATGTTGAGCTTGAATTTATTTTGCTGCATCTGATAAGCGCCTAACGCGTAGACGTTTTTCATCATCAGCTTCCACATAGGCAGCTTGGGCGAGATGGTGGTGCCGCGCAGCATCTTCAGATAAAGAGACTGCGATGTGGAGGGCACGTCGGCCGAGAACTCGCCTACCTGATAGGCTCTTCCCTGATAGGTGTATTCGTAGGCCACGCCCAACACCTCGTCGGAGTTGAGGGCCGATTTCAGCGATATGTAGCCTAAAGTGGAATTCAGAGTATACTCGGAGGAGTTGAGCAATCGGGCGCTCTCCACCTTTTCATAATCGCGGCCGCCGCTGATGCCGTAAGCTGAAAGCGGTTCGAGCACCTGCGTCACCCGGTCGATGTTGCGGGCGTCGGGGAACTGCTCTTTCAGTATGGTGAGCATATCGTTGTCGGCATTCGCCGGAACGTCGCGGTCGTTGTTCGGACGCCAGTATTCGTTGGCCATACGTTTGTTCTCGGCCATGTCCATGAAGCCCACAAAGTTACGGCTCTCGTTGTAATTGCCGCTTTTGTTGGTGACCCACACCTCTATACGCGTGATGTTGATGCCTGAGCTGACGTATGGCAACTTCGAGGCAAACTGATCGTAATTGTCGTAGAAATACTGAGCCAGGAAGAAGTGCCTGTTGGCGTCATATTCGTCGGCTTTTACCGAGAAAGGCGTTGTCTGCACACCGCCTGTGGAGTTCACCGTTTTCGATTCAGAGTTCTGCTGGCTGACAAGAGCCGTGAGAGTGAGTTTTCCAAACTGCAGCTTGGTCTTGATACCGAACAGCGCCGCCGAACCGCGTATAAGACTCGAACCGGTGGTCATCGACACATTGCCGGCCTCAAGAGACTTGATAATCTCATCCTCCTTGCCTTCGTAAGCCAGTTTCAGATTTTTTGAATCGAAGTCGAAGGTAGCATCCGTGTTGTAGGTCATGTTGAACTTCATCTTGTCACCTACACTGGCTGCTATGGTGGCCTGAATCTTCTGGTCAAAATCGAAATACGTCTTACGGCGGGCATTCAGGCTCAGAGCCGGGTTGTCCGTCTTGTTGCTTTTAATGCCCATGCTCAGCTGTATGCTGCCCTGAGTGGTGAGACGCACGCCGCCGGGGCCGAAAATCTTCTCGAGAGGACCGAGCGAGAAGTTCATATCCAGGATATTGAACGGCTCCTTGTCCTTCTTCTCAAAGCTTTCAGAGTTGCGCTGCTTGAAATACTCCATCATGCCCTGGCGGAAGCTGAGTGAGTTGTAGTCGCCGGGGGTGAGCTGCATAGGCACCACAGCCACCTTGTCGCCGATGCGCGTATAGAAGTAATACATCTTTGTGGCCGGGTCATACATCACCTCATGGTGCATATTCTCCGGGTCGCGCAAGTCGGCGGCATATTCGCTGCCAATCAGCGCCTCATAGCTTGGGGGCAGCGTGGGTCGTACGGCAGAGGGCAGAATCACCGAATCGGGCATCAGCGGAGAGCCTGTAATGGTCGATACCGGCATGGATGGCGGCGGAGGCAGCTGGCCAACGTTGCCCGAAAAGGCTGCTTTCGACAGAGTGGAGGGCAAAACAGGCGTGTTACCCTGACCAGTAGGAGTCTGGGCCAGAGATACAATTGCTGCTGTCAGCATTATGACTAATACCGACGCAAAACCTGCTATTGCTATTATCCTTTTCATTGTCAAAGTCCGGGCTGACACGGGCGTGTCGTTCCGGCTTCGCACATCATTTTAAGTTCAAAAAAGTTTTAGAGCCCGCCTTATTGCTTCCTCGGTGGATAGCGACGGCTCTTCGCGGTAGAGCTTCTGAAGAACTTTCTGCGCGGCTGCAGAGGCGAAACCAAGCGTGGTAAGAGCACCAAGCGCCTCGTCGAAAGTCGATTCAGAAGCACCCTCTGATATAAACGTGGCAGGGAGGTCTTTTATTTTGTTGCTTAAATCTACAATGATGCGTTGCGCTGTGCGGGCACCTATGCCTTTCACCGCTTTCAGGGCTTTGTCGTTGTTCTGCGCTATAATCATTTGCAGCTCGGCGGCGTCATATTCGCCCAATATCAGCCGCGCTGTGCCGGGACCAACGCCGCTTACACCCACGAGCATCCGGAACATGGCCCGTTCGTCGCGGCGCATAAAGCCATATAAACTATGAGCATCCTCGCGAATCACTTCCTCCACAAACAGCTTCAGTTGCTGTCCTGCATGCTGACGCAATCTGCCGTAGTCAGACAAAGTGATGTTGAGCAGATAACCCACGCCGCCGGCTTCTATCACAGCCGTTGTGGGTTCTATTTCCGTCAATTCGCCCTCTATATATTCAATCATGCCTTTAGTTTTACACTGCAAAGATAACACCTTTCCGCCAATCGCCCAAAGCCGCTTTTTTCTTAGACCCCATTCAACAAAAAATGTTAATGCCGGGGAAATAAAAATTAATATGCGTAAGGCTCTGCAAAGAACAGAATTTTTAACAATTCCATCAAAAGAGAGCTTAACCAGACCTCAAAATAAATTTTAATTATGGCCCCAAAACACAAGACTGAAGTTACTCTGGTCTCGCAGGGTTGGGCGCTTTTTGCCAAGTTTCGTCGGTTACATAGCTCGCTATGCGCCCTCCTCAACTTGCAAAAATCACCTCAGCCCTGCGACCCCGGTGTTAACATTTTTTGTGGAATGGGGTCTTAATATTTTTGCGATTCAAAAATATTCACTAATTTCGCGTTGCCGTTTGCCGAGTTAGCGCTTACGGCAGAACCGAAAACTACATTTGACACATCTTTATATAGGAAATGGTCTACCGATTTAAAGTAGTAAGTGAAGAGGCTCCCAATTTCCGCCTTGAGATACAAATAAGCAGCGATTCAACATTTCTGCAGCTGCGTTCGGCATTGCTTGATGCTGCCGGATACAGCCGTTCGCGTCCCGATGCTTTTATTCTTTGCGACGAAGACTGGGAACAGCGCGAATTAATTGCCCTTGAAGACCCGGGCTCTGATTCGGAAACTGACGTCTGGCTGATGGATGAAACGCCTCTTGAAAACTTTATTGAAGAGGAGGGTCAGAAGATGATGTTTGTTTTCGATGCTGAACATGAACGTGTCATGCTCATGGAGATGCGCGAAATGATTTTTGGCAAAAGCCTGTCGGAGCCTGTATGCACCATTAAACAGGGCAAAGCTCCCGCGCAGGTAAAAGCCGAACCAAAGCCGGAAGTAAAGAAAGAGACACAGGTACCTAAGATAATTGACGAACTTGGTCTCGACTTCTACGGCGCCACCGAATATAACCCCGACGAACTCCCCGAGGGTCTTGAAGCTCAGGAGGAGGACGAAGAGCTTTAACTTTATTTCATAGCTGTTACTTGAAGACTGTGCCGAGCTGTGATGTGAACTCGGAGTGAGGTTCAGGTGTTAAACAAGCAACCGAAAAATACACGAAATCAACAGGTATGAAACACTTGTTTCTCACTGTGGCACTATGTCTGGCGGCATTTGTGTTATGTCCGTCGATAGCCACGGCCCAACGCGGAGAAACCGTGGTTGGCATAAATGCAGGTTATGCCTCGCATAACCATTCAGGATACTCCAATATTTACTTTCAGTTCACGCCTGTGAATCATCTGCGCCTCTCGCCCGAGATAGGATATATTTACAGGCATGAAGGAATGTCGGCGGTTAATTTCGCTTTAGATGTGCAATCACCTTTCAAAGTAAGCCGCGGAGTGGCCGTATATCCCTTGGCAGGATTTGTCTTTAACCGTTGGGACGTTAAAGACGGCGATAACTTCAGTCGTGCCGGAGTCAACTTGGGCGGTGGCCTTGATTTCTACTTCACCAATTTCTTCAAAGTGGGCGTACAGGCCAAATACTCCTTCTTGAAAGACACCGACGGCGTCTTTGTAGGCCTCGGATTAGGATATATTTTCTAAAAATAACCCTTGCCACAAAATGTTAATGCAGGGGGAAGTTTGTGGCATAGGGTCTTAAAGCAGCATTGACATTTGGAGAGTTCCGAATGTCAATGCTGTGTTAAGGTGCCTTAGTGCAGAAGAACGCGGAAGGTCAGGAGGGCATTTTGCTCTCGTACATACCGCCGCCATCTACTTTGAGATCGATACCGGTAATCCATGAGGCTGCGCCACTCATCAGGAAGACGAATGCGCGGGCTATGTCAACCGGAGTGCCGCGGCGTTTCATCACTATAGCGTCAGAAATCTTCTTCAGCATTGCGGGGTCATAACCGGCTTCGAGAGTGGCGACGCCGTTATCTACCGAGCCGATTACCACGTTGTTAAAACGCACCTCAGGACCGGAAGCTACCGCCATTGAGTGTACCATGTTCGTCAGTCCGGCTTTTGCTGTGGAGTATTCAATAAACTCCGGCGATGGGGTAGTGCCAACCATAGAGTCGGAGAATACAACCGAGGCATTAGGCTCCTTTCTGAGGTAAGGCATGCACATACGGGTGATGTTGTATGCCGAAACTGTGTTGAGGATGTATGAGGCCACCATCTTATGGGTGTCTGAGCCCCAGAGTGGAGTTGCCGTGCCCCAGCCCACATTGTTGATAAGGCCGGAGATTTTGCCCCATTTAGCCACTACAGTGTCTACCACATTCTGTAGTTCCTCCTCCTTTGTGGCGTCGGCGGCTATGCCTATACATTCGCTGCCGGTTTCTGCGGTGATTTGAGCGGCCACAGCTTTTACCTTCTCTTCATTTATATCTGTCAGCGCCACGTTTGCGCCGAGGGTTGCAAGCTGGCGTGCGGCCTCGCTGCCAATGGCGCCGGCGGCTACTGTTATTATTATTACTCTCCCTGTGAAGTCGTAGAGCGCAAGGAAATTCTCTTTAAGTGATTGCATAATAAGCGTTTAGGAATGAGAGGTGTTGGAAATTAGTCGAGGGTCTGGTCGCCTCCACCGTTCACAAAGAGCACTTGCCCGCTAATCCATGCCGAGATGGGCGCTGCAAAGAAGAGTACAGCCTGGGCAATATCTGCTACCTCGCCGAGACGGCGGATGGGTGTGTGCTTAAGCATTGCTTCCTCAATCTGTTGGGTGAGGATGGAGTTGAGGGCAGCCGTACGAGTGGCGCCGGGACCCACATTGTTGATGCGCACTCCTAATGGACCGAGGTCATACGCCAGGTTGGCAGCCATGGCATTGAGGGTAGCTTTGTAGACGTTCATATTGGGTTCTTTGTCAATAGAACTCATGGAAGTGATGTTGACGATTGAACCGTAACCGGCCTTCTGCATCAGAGGTGCTGCCAGTTTGCTGAGTTGCCAGGGGGCAAACACATTGATGGCGTAGATGCGACGCACATAGTCAAGGTCGATTTTGAAGGGGTTCTCGCGTCCGCCGCCGCCAAGACCGGCATTATTGACAAGAATGTTGATTTTGCCATATTCTGCCACCGTGGCGTCAATAAGAGCCTGAAGGTCGGATTCGTTGAGCACGTTGCACTCAACAGCGATGGCTTTCCCGCCCATTTTGACAATCTTGTCGACTACTGCCTGAGCCTTCTCTTTGTTGATGTCGCTGACAACGACCGAGGCGAGGCTCCCTGATAGGCAAGGATGAGGGAACAGCCTCGGCCTATACCGTCGCCGCCTCCGGTAACTACGGCAACCATTCCATCCAGATTCAGAGTCAGACCGGCATTGGGGTCACACTGCTGTGTTGTTGAATTTCCCATTTTTGAGTTACTTAGGGATATTCAGTTAATGGCTATGAGAAAAGGGACTGCAAAAGTATGAGATCG
>ERZ825384.1100-NODE-1100-length-33100-cov-4.636496_pt1 | contig 33100 bp, 30 predicted proteins | sample MGYA00519931_ERZ825384 | MGnify/ENA primary metagenome ERZ825384 (study PRJEB31778, sample SAMEA3449200) | human gut metagenome | biome: human gut; feature: human-associated habitat; material: faeces | place: United Kingdom | collected 2010/2012 ...
AAAATCGTCCACATCGCGGCCGACAAGGGTCTTTATAATGTGGTCCTTCATGGCGCCGATTATTGCGCCGGTGGTATCGCCGGTTATAACGCCGGTGGGTGGTGCTTCGCCGTAGCCGACGGCTCCGGTATCGGTGTGTATTTCTACCACCACGTCCTCTACGCTGTTTACGGAGCGCAGAGCGGTCTTGAAGGGAACGCGCAGCGGCACGGATATCATGCCGAGACGGACTTCTGTGATTTTCATGAGAATCTCCTTTAACAAAGTGGATTGATTGGATTATAGCACGCTTTGATACCTTTTTTCAACGGCAGTATATATTATTTTGCTACCGCTGCGCATTTGTGCTATAATAATCCCGCTTATAAAGGAAAAACAGGAGGAAAAACTTATGAGTGCATATGAAAGCATAAATGCCCAGGCTAACGCCGCGATAGACGAACTGCTTGAGGCTGCGGATACGCTTAAAACGGGCGATATATTGGTTATAGGCTGCTCGACAAGCGAAGTGATGGGCAAGCTTATAGGCACGGGCTCCAGCGTGGAAGCCGCGAAGGCCATAATGGACGCTGTGCTGCCCAAAATAAAGGCGCACGGGCTGTATCTTGCGGTGCAGTGCTGCGAGCATCTTAACCGCTGCCTGGTTGTGGAGCGTGAATGCATGGAAAAATATCACCTTCAGCAGGTTTGGGTAAAGCCGCAGCTGCATGCGGGCGGCGCATTTTCAATGGAGGCGGTGGCGCGCTTTGACGACCATGTTATGGTGGAGGATTTGCGCGGCAGGGCAAGCGCCGGAATGGACATAGGCGGCACGTTCATAGGCATGCATATGCATCCGGTGGTGGTGCCTGTTCACGCAAAAACGCGCCATATAGGCGAAGCAAACGTTACCATGGCGCGCACACGGCCCAAATACGTTGGCGGCCCGCGCGCGGCGTATGACGAAATGCCCCACAGATAAGCAGAATATATTATTTTTCTGCGGCTTAAACTGCTTGCACTTTTTGGATGAGTGCAATATAATAGACAAAGTTATACCAACGCTTCGGGTCTGTGGTTGAAAGTCGATGCCAGTCGCAGGCGAAACGATCCACATAAGCGGGCGCAAAGCCGCCCGTGAGCATGGTGCGGCTTAGATGTAAGTCCGTCCGCGCATAACGCGCGAGAGGGCCGGTAGTGGGAGGCAATTACGCTCAGTAGCGGAAGCCCCGGGCGGCGAGTGTGGGGGCAAAGACCAGGTCAGCCGAAGTTTGGTACAGCCAAATAAATAATATTTACAAGGGGAAACACACACATGTTCCAGGACAAGACATTGGTATGCAAGGATTGCGGCGCTGAATTCGTATTCACGGCCGGTGAGCAGGAATTCTATGCCGAAAAAGGCTTCCAGAACGAGCCCATCCGTTGCAAGGCGTGCAGGAACGCTCGTAAGTCCCAGCGCTCCGGCGAGCGTGAGATGTACGACGCCGTTTGCGCGGCGTGCGGCGCGCCCACCAAGATTCCTTTCGTTCCCAAGAACGACAGGCCCATCTATTGCTCCGCCTGCTTCCAGGCGCGCAAGGGAAGGTAAGCTGACAGCTTAAAACCCACAAGCCTCCGTTTTTTTGGCGGACGCAGAACGTCCCCCCACCTTTGGGGCTAATCCCCTTTGTTCCGCGCAGCGGTATATCGGTGAATTAGAAAAGGCAAAAATGAAGAACTCCGAAGTGATTCGGGGTTCTTTTTTATTCTGGCAGGCGAAAAACAGATATTTTGCAAATTTCATCTTGACATTACACAAAAAATAAATATAATAAGATTAAGAACTGTTACTAATATTGAAAGAGGAGGAAAGCGCATGATCTATTCCCGGCAGAGGGAAATAATACTGAACACGCTCAGGACGAATCCTGTTCACCCCACGGCGGACGAGCTGCACGAGATGGTGAAGGGGCAGGACCCGAACATAAGCATAGCAACCGTGTATCGCAACCTTAATCAGCTTGCGGCTGCGGGCAAGGTGCTCAAAATTTCCAATCCGAACGGGGCGGACAGGTTCGATGGCAACATTGTGCATCATAACCACGCCGTATGCTCCTGCTGCGGCAGAATGTTCGATATAATGGTGCCGCTGCCGGATGTTTGCGCGGCAGCCAATGCACAGCGCGACATATATGTGGACAGCGTGAGCATGCTGTTTTCCGGAATATGCGCACGGTGCGGAAAATTGCGGCAGAATGGATACCACTGAAAAAGACATACTATAAAATAACAGTAAAAATTGAAGGGAGAAAGATAAAAATGGAACTCAAGGGAAGCAAGACCGAAGCGAATCTGATGGCTGCGTTTGCGGGCGAAAGCCAGGCCAGGAATAAGTATACCTACTATGCGTCCGCCGCCAAGAAGGAAGGCTATAACCAGATAGCAGCCATATTCGAAGAAACCGCCGGCAACGAAAAGGAACATGCAAAAATGTGGTTCAAGCTGCTGCACGACGGCAAGGTGCCTGATACGCTGACCAACCTGAAGGACGCCGCAGCGGGCGAAAACTATGAATGGACGGATATGTATGCCCAGTTTGCGGCCGTAGCCAAGGAAGAGGGCTTTGACCATATTGCGTATCTGTTCGAGGCGGTCGGCAAGATAGAGAAGGAACACGAAGAACGCTACAATAAGCTGATAGATAACATTGAAAACGGCAAGGTGTTCGAGCGGGATGGCATAGTTGTTTGGAAATGCAGCAACTGCGGCCATATACACATCGGCACCAAGGCGCCGGAGGTTTGCCCCGTGTGCGCGCACCCCAAGGCTTACTTTGAAATAAAGGCCGACAATTATTGATAAAACTGAACGTATGATTTGCTTTGCGGCGGCAACTTATGTTGCTGCCGCATTTTGTTTCGCTGTAAAAAATAATGCATAATTATACCAAAATATAAAATGATTATGCTGTATACAAGGATACAAGAATACGGGAATCCGTGGAGCCGAAAATACTAAAATCCAGAGAAATAAGCTAAAATTATGCATTTGGCTAAAAACGCCGCCAGCTATCATGAATGAATAAAAATATAAAAAATTTGTAGACATTTTAACGGATATGCAGTACAATCATACATGGCGGAGTTGGTACTGTACGCTCTGCCCAAAATGATTGCAGAGGTTTGTATTGATGAACAGAATCGAAATCAACCGGAAATGGTGCAAGGGCTGCGGCATATGCGCGGCGTTCTGCCCCAAGAAGGTGCTTGGCCTTGACGAAGAAACGGAGAAGGCCACGGTGGTTAATCAGGATGAATGCATAGCCTGCTATATGTGTGAGCTGCGCTGCCCTGATTTGGCGATCAAAGTGATTAAGGAGGGCGACAAATGAGCAAGGCAATTCTGCTGCAGGGCAATGAAGCCTGCGTTATGGGCGCAATAAAGGCGGGCATGCGTCTTTTTGCGGGTTACCCCATAACCCCTTCCTCGGAAATAGCTGAGCAGTCCAGCATACTGCTCCCCAAAGTAGGCGGCAAGTTCCTCCAGATGGAGGACGAGATCGCATCCATAGCGGCCGTTTGCGGCGCAAGCCTGGCCGGCAAAAAGGCAATGACTGCCACCAGCGGCCCGGGCTTCTCCCTTAAGCAGGAGCTTATAGGCTACGCTGCCATGGCGGAGCTGCCCATAGTTGTTGCCATGATAATGCGCGCAGGTCCCTCCACTGGCCTTCCCACCTCCCCTGCACAGGGCGACGTGATGCAGGCCCGCTGGGGTACGCACGGCGACCATCCCATGATAACCCTTTGCCCCAGCTCCGTCAAGGAAATGTACGAGCTGACCATAAAGGCATTCAACTTTGCGGAAATGTACCGCACACCCGTGCTGCTGATGACGGACGAAGTCATTGCGCACATGCGTGAAGGCGTTGCGCTGGAAGACGATTACAAAGTTGTTGACCGCGTGCATCCCGCCGAAGCGCCCAGCAAGGACTATCTACCCTACAAGGTTGAAGAAGGCAGCATGGTTCCCCCGATGGCAGCCTACGGCGAAGGCTATCACTTCCACGTGACCGGCCTTTCCCATGGCGAGACCGGCTTCCCCACCAACACCCCCGCTGTGCATGAAAAGCTGATGGCGCGCATAAACGGCAAGGTGAAGGAGAACGATCCCAACTTCGCCATAAACGAAAAGTACATGACCGACGATGCAGAGCATATATTCGTGGCGTACGGTTCCGTGGCCAGGACTTCCATGAACATAGTCAAGCGGCTGCGCAGCGAAGGCATCAAGGCGGGCCTTTTCACCGTGAAGATGCTTTGGCCGTTCCCCAAGACGGAATATCAGTCCCTGCTTAACGAGAACGTGAAGAACATAATCGTTCCCGAAATGAACCTTGGCCAGTATGTGGGCGAGGTTGAACGCTACACCGAAGGCAAGGCCAAGGTCAGCCTGATAGCTAAGGCTTCCGGCGAGCTGTTCAAGACCGAAGAACTTTACAACGACGTAATGGCGGTGATTTCAAAATGACGAACGTACAAGATTACCTCAGAGAGTCCCATATGCCCCATATCTGGTGCCCCGGCTGCGGCAACGGCATCGTGATGGGAAACATAATCCGCGCCATAGATGAGCTGGGCCTTGACCGCGACAAGACCGTTATAGTCTCTGGTATAGGCTGCTCCTCCCGCGCACCCGGATACATGGATTTCGATACCCTGCACACTGCGCACGGCCGCGCGCTTCCGTTTGCTACCGGCATAAAGATGGCTAACCCCGATCTTCATGTTATAGTAATCTCCGGCGACGGCGACGCCACCGCAATAGGCGGCAACCACTTTATCCATGCCTGCCGCAGGAATGTTGATATAACGCTTGTGGTAGTCAACAACTGCATCTACGGCATGACCAGCGGCCAGTTCTCGCCCATGACTCCTACCGGTAAGTTCGCCACCACCGCCGTTTACGGCAATATCGACCGCCCGTTCGATTTGGTGAATCTGGCCGGCGGCGCAGGCGCGACCTATGTTGCCCGCGGCAGCGTGTATCATGCGATGCAGACAAAGAATTATATAAAGCATGCAATAGAGCATAAGGGCTTCTCCGTTGTTGAGTGCCTGTCCACCTGCCCCACCTATTACGGCCGCAGGAACAAGATCGGCGATGCTGTATCCATGATGGAAAGGCTGCGCGACGACTGCACCATGCTTAAGCCCGGCGTAACGGAATACGACAAGCCGTTCGTCATAGGCGAATTTGTTAACAAGGAAGCCAAGGAATATACCGAGGCTTATGATGAAGTAATTATGAAGGCCGGAGGAAAGAAATAATGGGTAAGCGTATTGAATTCCGTTTCAGCGGTTCCGGCGGACAGGGCATAATCTCTGCCGGTATAATATTGGCCGCGGCCGCCGTGCACGACGGCAAGTATGCCATACAGAGCCAGAGCTACGGCCCCGAAGCCCGCGGCGGCTCCTCCAAAGCAGAAGTGGTAATAAGCGAGGAGCCTATCGATTATCCCAAGGCGACCACACCGGATTACCTGCTGTGCCTCACGGACGACGCATTCAAGACCTATGGCCTTGCGGCGGACGATAAAACGGTTATATTCGTGGATTCTTCCATGCATACCGACGGCAGCGGCAAGAACGTTATAAAGGTTCCCATTCTGCATGCCGCGCATGAGATAAATCCGCAGGGCGCAAACGTTATAGCCGTATCCTTCCTGGTTGGCTATACCGGCCTTGTAAGGCGCGAGAGCGCGCTTGAATCGCTCAAGGAGCAGTTCCCCCGCTTCATAGAAAAGAACATGAAGTGCGCGGAAGCCGGCTTCAGGTTTGCAGACGAGCTGCTTAACAAGTAAAATTACCATATCCCACCTGTTGAAAAATCGACAGGTGGGATATGTATACCCAAACGAAGAAAAATAGTGTAGAATTATAGCATAGATATATTCTGCTTTAACGCATAGAAAGGACGGTACAGTATGGAACCACTCAGGATCGACCATGTAGGTATAGCGGTAAACAGCCTTGACGAAATGAGGCCGTTTTATGAGGCGCTCGGCCTTAAGAGCACCGGCATAGAGGAAGTTAAGGAGCAGCAGGTGCGCGTGGAGTTCTATCCCTGCGGAGACAGCGAGCTGGAGCTGCTTGAAAGCACCACCGAGGATGGCCCCATAGCCAAGTTCATAGAAAAGAAGGGCACCGGCATACAGCATATTGCCATCCGCGTTCCCGATATAAAGGCTGCCATAGCCGAAATGCAGGAAAAGGGCTTCCGCATGATAGATAACGCCCCCCGTTACGGAGCGGGCGGAGCAAGCATAGCCTTCATGCACCCCAAGGCGTCCGCGGGCGTGCTGCTGGAGCTTACCGAAAGAAAATAAAAAATATCAGGTACAACACAAATTAAGGAGAAAAACAGATGGGAAACAAGATAGATCTGCTTTACGAGAAGAAGGACAGGATCGCTGCCGGCGGCGGGGAAAAGCGCATAGCCAAGCAGCATGATTCCGGCAAGCTGACCGCCCGCGAAAGGCTGAACTACCTGCTGGATCAGGGCAGCTTTGTTGAGCTTGACGCATTCGTTGAAAGCCGCTACGACGCCAAGGCCCCCGGCGACGGCGTGGTTACCGGTTACGGCATGATAGACGGCAGGCTCGTGTATGTTTTCGCACAGGATTTCACCGTTGTGGGCGGTTCGCTGGGCGAAATGCATGCAAAGAAGATATGCAAGGTGCTTGACCTTGCGCTTAAAATGGGCGCGCCCGTAATAGGCCTTAACGACAGCGGCGGAGCAAGAATACCCGAAGCCGTTGACGCGCTTTCCGGTTACGGCAACATATTCTTCCGCAATACCATTGCATCCGGCGTGGTGCCGCAGATTTCGGCCATAATGGGCCCCTGCGCAGGCGGCGCGGTGTATTCCCCCGCACTTACGGACTTTATATTCATGTCCGATAAGACCTCTTACATGTTCATAACCGGCCCGCAGGTGATAAAGACCGTTACCCGCGAGGAAGTTACCAGCGAAGCCCTTGGCGGCGCAATGGTGCATAACCAGAAGTCCGGCGTGGCGCACTTTGTATATCCCGACGAATATCAGACGCTTGAGGGCATAAGGCGCCTTGTAAGCTTCCTGCCTTCTTCCAACCGCGAGAGTGCCCCTGTAAGGTACTCAGGAGACGATGTGAACAGGGTATGCGAAAACCTGAACGAGATAATGCCCGAAAGCAGCAACAAGGCTTATGAAATGAAGACCGTTATAAAGAGCGTTGTTGACGACGGCGACTTCTTCGAGGTGCAGCCCTACTATGCGAAAAATATGATAACCGGCTTTGGCCGCGTTGGCGGGAAGAGCGTTGGCATACTGGCCAACGAACCCACTGTTATGGCCGGCAGTCTGGATATAAATGCTTCCGATAAGGCCGCAAGGTTCATCTCCTTCTGCGACAGCTTCAATATACCGCTCATCACCTTTGTTGATGTTCCCGGCTTCCTGCCCGGCGTGAACCAGGAATACGGCGGAATAATCCGCCACGGCGCGAAGATGCTCTATGCCTATTCCGAGGCTACCTGCCCCAAGATAACCGTTGTTACCCGCAAGGCCTACGGCGGAGCATATCTTGCAATGTGCTCCAAGGACCTTGGCGCGGACATGGTGTTCGCATGGCCCACGGCGGAAATAGCCGTTATGGGTCCGGACGGCGCGGCCAACATAGTTTACCGCAAGGAAATAGAGGCCAGCGAGAACCCGCAGGAGACCCGCAAGCAGATGATAGAGGAATACCGCAAGAACTTTGCCAATCCTTATCAGGCGGCGTCCCGCGGCTTTGTGGACGACGTTATAGAGCCCGCGCTTACCCGCGTGCATATAGCCAGCGCCCTTGCCATGCTTGAAAGCAAAAAGGAAACCCGTCCCGAAAAGAAGCACGGCAATTTCCCCGTTTAAGCCAAGGAGGATATTTACACAATGGCAAACGAAGAAAACCAGTTCACTAGGCCGTCTCTTGACGAATTCCCCGTGCCTACCTATGACGAATGGAAGGCCGCGGCGATAGAATCGCTCAAGGGTGCGGATTTTGATAAAAAGCTGCTCACCAAAACATATGAGGGCATAACGCTTAAGCCCATATATACCGATGCGGATTATTCCGCTAACCCCGAGCGCCCCGGCGAGGGCGACTATCTGCGCGGCACCGATCCCGCGGGCTACATGGATCACCCTTGGGCGATAGCGCAGGAGATAACCGCAGTTGAACCGGAGGCGGCCAATAAGCAGATACTGCATGAGCTTGACCGCGGCGCTACCGCCGTTAACGTTAAGCTGTGCGGCGGCGTAAAGGTAGAAAACGAAGCGGATATGGCAAAGCTGTTTGAAGGCGTTGTGCTGCCCGCGGCCGGCTTGCACGTAACCGCAGGCGGCTCCGCAATAAGCAAGCTGAAGCTTGCCAAGGCCGCCGTTAAGGACTTTGATAAGGCGGAAGGCTGCTTCGGCGCGGACCCCATCGGCATGATAGCGCTGCGCGGCGGCATAGGCAAAACGCTTGAAAAGGCGTATGACGACATGGCGGAATCCGTAAAGTTCGCCAAGGAGAATGCACCCAAGCTGCGCACCGTTATAGCGGACGGCAACGTATACGCCAACGGCGGCGCTACTGCCGTGCAGGAAGCGGCTTATGTTATAGCCACCGCCAGCGATTATATCGCCGCCATGATGGAGCGCGGCATAAGTGCGGACGATGCTGCTAAGAGCATTCGCCTTTCCGTGTCCCTCGGTTCCAACTTCTTCATGGAAATAGCCAAGCTTAGGGCGATGCGCGTTGTGTACGCGCGCATGGCGCGCGCATACGGCGCGGGTGACGAGGCCGCCAAGGCGGACGTTTACGCCCGCACTTCCGCGTTCACCAAAACGGTGTTTGATCCCTATGTAAATATTCTGCGCACCACCACGGAAGCTTTCTCCGGCGTTGTTGGCGGAATAAATGCCATGAGCGTTTCCCCGCTTGATGAAGCCATCGGCGAAAGCGATGAAACCAGCAAGAGGATAGCGCGCAACCTGCAGCTTATGCTGCGCGAGGAATTCGATCTGCTGCATCCTGTGGATCCCGCAGGCGGAAGCTGGTATGTTGAAACCCTTACCGGAGAGCTGATAAAGGCGATATCCGATAAATTTAAGGAAATAGAGGCTAACGGCGGCATGTATGCCATGCTTGAAAAGGGCGAAATACAGGCCGAAGTTAAAAAGGTGCTCAACGAGCGCTTTAAGAAGCTGGCTACCCGTGCGGACAGGGCCGTGGGCACCAATATGTATGCCAACATGAGCGAAAAGCCGCTCGAAAGGGCTGCAAAGCCCGCTGGACAGCCCTGCTGCGGCGGCAGCATGGCCATGCACATTGAACCCATCGAACAGCACCGCTGGACGGAGCAGTTTGAAGCGCTGCGCAAGGCTACCGACGATGCGGCGGAAAAGACCGGCAAGCGCCTGAGCGCGTTCCTTGTGAACATGGGGCCGATCCCCCAGCATAAGGCCAGGGCGGATTTCTCGCGCGGGTTCCTTGAGGTGGGCGGCATAAACGTTATTGGCAACGATGGCTTTGAATGCCCCAACTGCGCCGTTAAGGCGGCGGTGGAAAGCGGCGCGGACGTGGCCGTTATCTGCTCCACCGATGATACTTATCCGGAGCTTGTTCCAGCCATTGCAAAGGGCATAAAGGAAAAGGCACCGAATATGCTGGTTATGCTTGCGGGCGCACCTGCGGCGGAGTTCAAGCCCAGCTATGACGAGGCGGGCGTGGACGAATACATTCACGTTAAAGCAAACTGCCTTGAGATACTTAAAAAGATACAGTCCGAGAGGGGGATAGGCTAACATGAGCACAAGACCCGATTTTTCGAAAGTAGATTTTACCGCTCCCTGCCTTGAAAAGGAAACCAAGGAGCAGTGGGCTGCGCGCGTTAAGGCCGAAACCGGCATGAGCGTTGAAGAACTGGTCACCCATACCATGGAGCAGATAGACGTTCAGCCCAACTATACCCGTGCGGACATTAAGGAAGCCGTGCACACCGGTTACACCGCCGGTCTGCCGCCTTTCCTCCGCGGGCCGTACCCCACAATGTACGTCACCCGCCCGTGGACCGTTCGCCAGTATGCCGGTTTCTCCACCGCGGAAGAATCCAATGCATTTTATAGGCGCAACCTTGCCGCCGGTCAGAAGGGCCTTTCAATAGCGTTTGACCTTGCTACCCACCGCGGCTACGATTCCGATCATCCCAGAGTGGTTGGCGACGTTGGTAAGGCCGGCGTTGCCGTTGATTCCATACTGGATATGGAAATACTGTTCAAGGGCATTCCGCTTGACCAGATGTCCGTTTCCATGACCATGAACGGCGCGGTGCTGCCCATAATGGCGTTCTACATTTTGGCTGCCGAAGAGCAGGGCGTTGATAAGTCCAAGCTGGCCGGTACCATACAGAACGACATACTCAAGGAGTTCATGGTGAGGAATACTTACATCTATCCTCCAAAGACCTCCATGCGCATAATAGGCGATATATTCGCGTATACCGCAAAATATATGCCAAAGTTCAACTCCATCTCCATCTCCGGCTACCATATTCAGGAAGCCGGTGCAACCGCGGATATAGAGCTTGGTTACACCCTTGCGGACGGCCTTGAATACATCCGCACCGGTATCGCCGCCGGACTGAATATAGATGCGTTCGCGCCCCGCCTGTCCTTCTTCTGGGGCATGGGCAAGAATTACTTTATGGAGGTTGCCAAAATGCGCGCGGGCCGCGTGCTGTGGGCCAAGATAATAAAGGAATTCGGGCCGAAGCTTGATAAGTCCATGGCGCTGAGGACGCATTGCCAGACCTCCGGCTGGAGCCTTACCGCGCAGGATCCGTTCAACAACGTTGGCCGTACCTGCATGGAAGCCATGGCTGCCGCGCTTGGCCATACGCAGAGCCTGCACACCAACGCCCTTGACGAAGCCATTGCCCTGCCAACGGACTTCTCCGCGCGCATAGCAAGAAATACCCAGCTTTATATTCAGGACGAGACCCGCGTTTGCAAGGTGGTTGATCCTTGGGGCGGTTCATACTATGTTGAAGCCCTGACCGATGAGCTGATAAAGCGTGCATGGGGCCATATACAGGAAGTTGAAAAGCTGGGCGGCATGGCCAAGGCAATAGAAACCGGCCTGCCCAAGATGAGAATAGAAGAAGCCGCCGCGCGCCGTCAGGCCCGCATAGACTCCGGCCGCGAGAATATAGTCGGCCTGAACTATATGCAGCTTGAGCACGAGGATGCAATAGACATTCTTGAAGTTGACAACACCGCCGTGCGCGAGGCGCAGATAGCAAGGCTGAATAAGCTGCGCGCCAATCGCGACAATGAAAAGGTTCAGCAGTGCCTTGACGCGATCACCAAGTCCGTTGAAACGGGAGAAGGCAACCTGCTTGAGTTGGCCGTTGAGGCCGCCCGAGCGCGCGCAAGCCTGGGAGAGATATCTATGGCAGTAGAAAAGGTCTGCGGCCGCCATAAGGCCGTTATACGCTCCATTTCCGGCGTATATTCCAAGGAATCTTCCGATACCGCCGCGATAGAGCGCGTAAGGAAGATGACCGATGAATTCGAAAAGCGCGAAGGCCGCCGTCCTCGCATAATGGTAGCCAAGATGGGCCAGGACGGTCACGACCGCGGCGCCAAGGTAGTCGCCACCGCTTATGCGGACATGGGCTTTGACGTGGACGTAGGTCCCCTGTTCCAGACCCCTGCCGAGACCGCGCGCGACGCCGTGGATAACGACGTGCATATCGTTGGCATGAGTTCCCTTGCCGCCGGACACAAGACGCTGCTGCCGCAGCTGATGGAAGAGCTGAAGAAGCTTGGCCGCGAGGACATAATGGTAATAGCGGGCGGCGTTATCCCGCCGCAGGATTACGATTTCCTGTATAAGGCCGGCGCGGCTTGCATATTCGGGCCCGGTACCCGCATACCCGAGGCCGCGGAAGAAATGCTCAATAAGCTTAACGAGCGCCTTGGCTACACCAAATAAAAATGGCAGAGAACAAGGAAAACTATAAACCCGAATGGACTCCGGACGGTGCGGGGAGCGAATTCGCTTCCAGCGTTATGCCGGGGATAGAAGGCAGCGGAGTGCAGGAAACTGCGCCCCGCCCCTTTTCGCGTAAACAGATGAGCGTGGAGGAGTATGTTCAGGGCGTGCTCAGCGGCAACCGCCGCATTCTGGCGCAGGCCATAACCATTGTGGAAAGCAATTCCGAAAAGCATTTCGCATTGGGGCAGGAAATAATCCGTCGCATTTTGCCCTATACCGGTAACAGCATACGCGTTGGCATAACGGGCGTGCCCGGGGCCGGTAAAAGCACGTTTATAGAGTGCTTCGGCAATATGCTTTGCGATAAGGGGAGGAAGGTTGCTGTGCTTGCCGTGGACCCGACAAGCAGCATCTCACGCGGCAGCATACTGGGCGACAAAACGCGCATGGAGCGCCTTTCAAGAAGGAACGAAGCGTTCATACGCCCGTCTCCTTCCGGCGGAACATTGGGCGGGGTAACGCGCAAAAGCCGCGAAACCATGCTCCTTTGCGAAGCGGCCGGATTCGATACCATTCTTGTTGAAACCGTGGGCGTAGGCCAGAACGAAACCTCAGTGCGCGCAATGGTGGACTTTTTCCTTGTTATAACCATTGCCGGCGCTGGGGACGACCTTCAGGGCATAAAGAAAGGCGTTATAGAAACGGCGGATGCTATTTTGGTCAATAAGGCCGACGGGGACAATAAAACCCGCGCGCAGGCCGCCAGGGCCGAATATGAGCAGGTGCTCAGATATCTGCGCCCTGCGACCGAAGGCTGGACCACGGGAGCATACACATGCTCCGCCATAACGGGCGAAGGCGTGGAGGGCATATGGAACGTTATACTCGGCTTTATCAAGCAGACGCGCCGCACAGGCGTGCTTGAATCCCGCCGCGGATCGCAGACCATGGAATGGGTAAAGAGCATGACGGACGATTATATCCGTACAATGATCTATTCAAATCCGCGCGTGCAGAAATGCATGGACGAGCTGAGCGTGCATGTTATGAGCGGGGAAATGCCGCCAACGCTTGCCGCCAAGGAATTGATAGACACCATCGAAGCAGCGCTCAAAGCCTGAAACGCATAATTAAACATAAAAAGAGACAGTCAGGCGGCTGTCTCTTTTCTGTATGAAGATTTATTTTTACATATCAAGCGCTTCGAATTTCTTCGCGGATATGCGATACACTACATATGATGTAAGCCCGTATATCACCGCGCCTATGGCAAGTATGATGCACTTCGTTCCCATGTTTTCGGGATCGGGCGTATCGAGCACATCGCGGAAGAACGGAACGGCAAACGTACAGGCTTCCGCAATGCCAATGTACACAAACGTTACTATGCTTGCGCGGGCGAATACACGGCCGACCTTATCAGGCCGCGAAAAATAGCCGGTGAAGAAAACATAATTAAAGACGGCGAGCATTATGAAGCTTAGCCCGAAAAAAGCAACGTTCGGATCCATTCCGGCTTCATTTGCGCCAAGGCCCAGCGCGCGGCGGACGAACATGAAGCCAACCGCCAATACGCACTGCGCAAGCTGCAATATAACGGCGAACACAATGCGCGCGCACACGGCGTCCCGCTTCCTTATGGGCAGGGAGAGGGAATATGCAAAGTCGTGATTTTCGCGTCCGCTGAGGCAGATGAAGAATATGCCCAGCGTGTTATAGAAAAACAGCACATACATTGGATAATTCGGAATAAGCATCATTGAACTCAGCAGCAGAAAAAGCACCGCCGCCGGATGCAGGGCAAGCTTAAATTCCTTATACAACAGCTTTGACAGCATGGCTTTCACTCCTTTTCAAGATGTATCATGGCCGTTTCAAGATCGGCCGGGGTAAGGCGCACAAATGCGGGCAGCTTGGCTGCGTCCCGCTTGTTCACTATGGCGGTGTAGCCGTGCTTGGCGGGCTTGGCGCCTATGAGCAGCGCGCTTATATAGGCGGGGATGGCATCGGCGTCTATTTCTGCGGCCATATACTGCCCAAGGAACTGCTCAAGCGGCATACTCGCGGCAATCTCCCCGCGGCGTATATATGTTATTGAATCCGCGCAGCGGTCAAGGTCGCTTGTTATATGCGTGGAGAAAAGTATGCTTACGCCTTCGCGCTGAAGCGAAAGAAAAACATCCAGCAGATCGTCACGCGATACGGGATCGAGCCCGCTTGTGGGTTCATCGAGTATAAGCAGCTTCGCCCTGTGGCTCAGTGCAAGCGTGAGCGCATATTTCACCTTCATGCCGGCGGAAAGCTGATCCGGAGTTTTGCTTTCGTCCAGCTCAAACTGCGCCATATAGCGGCGGTACGCCTGCTCGTCCCATTCATCGTAAAAGCGGCGCGTAACGTTGGTTATAGTCTTGATTTTCTTTTTTACATAGTAATCCACGCCGCCGGAAACGAAGCCTATTTGTTTTTTTATCTCCAGCTCGTTCTTTTCAAGTTCCATGCCGAAAAAGCGTATCTCTCCGCGGCTTGGATGCACCAAATTGAGTATTGATTTGAGCGTGGTGGTTTTTCCTGCGCCGTTGCGGCCGATAAAGCCCATTATAGCACCCTGTTCAACCGAAAAGGAAATATCCTTTAGGCTGAAGGAAGGGTATTCCTTGCATAATCCTTTTACGCTAAGCGCCTCCATTCAGGCAGCCTCCTTTTTAAGTAACATAGTTTGCGCAACGAGTGTTGCTTACATTATACACACATTGACAGCATCTTGTCAAGGCCGTGCGATTTGACATGGATTTTACATAACATTTCTTTTTGATTTTACACGGAATGGGTATTATTTAAGCATAAACAAAAATGATTAGAGGGAACCGAAAGGAGATAAGAATTATGAAGAAGATTATGATGATCGTACTTGCCGCGATAACTGCGGCGGCTATGTTTGCGGGCTGCGCATCCGATAACGGCAGCGCGGGCGGCAGCGTTTCAACGGACGGCTCAACGTCCATGGAAAAGGTGATAGGCGCGCTTGGCGAATCGTTCATGGCGAACAACCAGGGCACAACGTTCACTTACAATCCAACCGGCTCAGGCTCCGGCATAAAGGCCGTGCTTGAAGGCCGCTGCGATATCGGCCTTTCCAGCAGAAGCCTGAAGGACGACGAGAAGGCCGAAGGGCTTAAGGAAACCGTACTTGCATATGATGGCATCGCCATAATAGTGCATCCGGATAACCCCATAAACAATCTTGACCTTGAAACCATCGCAAAGCTTTATACCGGCGAAATCACCAACTGGAAGGATGCTGGCGGCAGCGATGCGGAAGTGGTGCTCATAGGCCGCGAGGCGGGCAGCGGCACAAGGGACGGCTTTGAATCCATCACCGGCACTGCCGACAAGTGCCAATACCGCCAGGAGCTTACCTCCACCGGCGACGTTATAACCACCGTATCTCAGAACCCCAACGCCATCGGCTATGCTTCCCTTGCCTCTCTGAAGGACAGCGTTAAGGCCCTGACCGTTGGCGGAGTGGCCCCCACCGAGGACACCGTTAAGGACGGCAGCTACGTTGTACAGCGCCCGTTCGTGCTGGTAACTAAGGACGGTGCGGCCCTCAGCGAAACCGCGCAGAAGTTCTTCGACTACGCCACCAGCGCCGATGCGGCGGACATAATCGCCAAGGCCGGTGCGGTTGCAGCGAACTGAGCGTGAACAATACAAACCTTAATGATCGGGCGGCCGAAGGGCCGCCCAACAGTCAAGCTAATAAGAAAGGAGCAGGCATGAAGCAGAATAAGAAGCATACAGCAAAGCCGATAGAAACCATTGTGCACGGAATATTCCTTGTGGCGGGACTTATAACCGTGGGCTGCGTGCTGCTGATAACGGTTTATCTTATAATATCCGGCCTGCCCGCAATAAAAGAAATAGGTCTTATACCGTTCCTGTTCGGCAAGGTGTGGGCGTCCACGGCAAAGACCACCGAGCCTTCCTTCGGCATACTGCCGTTTATACTGACCAGCGTATACGGCACATGCGGCGCAATAGTGCTGGGCGTGCCGGTAGGCTTTATGGCAAGCGTGTATATTGCAAAGCTTGCGCCGAAGAAGCTGAAGGCTGTAATGCAGTCGGCAGTCAGCCTGCTTGCGGGCATACCAAGCGTTGTATACGGCCTTGTGGGCATGCTGGTGCTTGTGCCGGGGATAAGGAAGCTGCTTAACGTGCCGGACGGCGCAAGCCTGCTGGCGGCGATAATAGTGCTGGCAATAATGATACTGCCTTCAATAATAAAGGTGTCCGTAACGGCGCTTGAGGCCGTGCCGAAGGAATACGAGGATGCATCGCTTGCCCTTGGCGCGACCGAGGTGGAAACATACTTCAGGGTATCCGTCCCAGCGGCGCGCAGCGGCATTGCTGCGGCGGTGGTGCTGGGCGTTGGCCGCGCGATAGGCGAGGCGATGGCGGTTATGATGGTTTCCGGCAATGCGGCGAATATGCCAGGGCTTTTTGAAAGCGTAAGATTTCTTACCACGGCCGTTGCAAGCGAAATGTCCTATTCCGGCGGACTTCAGCGGCAGGCGCTGTTCTCCATAGCGTTGGTGCTGTTCGTGTTCATAATGCTTATAAACGCGGCGCTCAATTTCTTCCTGAAACGGGACAAGGAGGCGTAAATATATGAACAAAAAGCTTTCGCCCGGCCGCAGGGCATATACGGCTGGCATGAAGGCGCTGATGTATGCGTCCACAGCCGCGATAGGCGCGCTGGTGCTGTTTTTGATAGGGTATGTACTTTACCGGGGCATACCGAACATAACATGGAAGTTTTTGACCACGGCGCCCAGCATACTGAACGACACGATAGGCATTTGGCCTGATATACTGAACAGCATTTATGTTGTGATAGCAACCATAATAATCGTGCTTCCGCTTGGCGTATGCGCGGCAGTATATCTTAGCGAATATGCATCGAACAAAAAGCTTGTACGTGTTATAGAATACGCTGCGGAAACGCTTTCCGGCATACCGAGCATTATATACGGCCTTGTGGGCATGCTGTTCTTCTGTGAATTTTTGAAGATGCAAACCTCGCTTATGGCGGGCGCGCTCACGCTTGTTATAATGAACCTGCCTACGGTAATGCGCACAACGCAGGAAAGCCTTAAAACCGTGCCGCAGAGCTACCGTGAAGGTGCGTTCGGCCTTGGCGCGGGCAAATGGCGCGTAATACGCACGGTGGTGCTGCCGGGCTGCGTGGACGGCGTTATAACCGGCTGCATACTGTCTGTCGGCCGAATACTCGGCGAATCGGCGGCGCTGCTTTTCACGGCGGGCATAGCGCACGTTGTGAACGGCTTCTTCATGGGGCTTAAAAGCTCCGGCGCAACGCTTACGGTTGCACTGTATATATACGCAAAGGAACGCGGCGAATTCGGCGTTGCGTTTGCAATAGCGGCAATACTGATGCTGCTCACGCTAATTATTAACCTGAGCGCAGAGGCCGCGGCAAAAGGCTTTAAGAACAAAAGGCGTATATGATTACGGGAGGGAAAGAGCATATGGAAGCCAATGAAAAGAGCATTATAAGCGTTAAGGAGCTTTGCCTATGGTACGGCAACCATCAGGCGCTGAAAAATATAAACATAGATATACCTAAAAACAGCATAACGGCGCTTATAGGCCCGTCCGGCTGCGGCAAGTCCACGTTCCTTAAAACGCTTGACCGCATGAACGATTTGATACCGGACGTTAAGATAACGGGAAGCGTTGAATACAAAGGGGAGGATATATTCGCGCCGGGCGTGGACGTGAGCGAGCTGAGACGGCAGATAGGCATGGTGTTCCAGAAGCCCAATCCGTTCCCCATGAGCATATATGATAACATTGCCTACGGCCCGCGTACCCACGGCATAAGGAACAGGGCCAAGCTGGACGACATTGTTGAAAAGTCCCTGCGCGGCGCGGCAATATGGGACGAGGTAAAGGACAGGCTGAGGAAGAATGCGCTTGGCCTTTCCGGCGGGCAGCAGCAGCGCCTTTGCATAGCGCGTGCGCTGGCGGTGGAACCGGACGTGCTGCTGATGGACGAGCCCACAAGCGCGCTGGACCCCATATCAACATCAAAAATAGAAGAACTGGCCATGCAGCTGAAGGAGCAATACACCATAGTCATTGTTACACACAATATGCAGCAGGCCGTAAGAATATCGGACAACACGGCGTTTTTCCTGCTGGGCGAGCTTGTTGAATACGGCAAGACGGAGGAGATGTTCTCCCAGCCCACGGATAAGCGCACAGAGGATTATATTACAGGGAGGTTCGGATAATGAGAAGCCGGTTTGACAATCAGCTTGCGGAGCTGAACAGGGAGCTTATTGAGATGGGCGCAATGTGCGAGGAATCCATAGGCATGGCGCTGAAGGCGCTTATGGAAGGCGACAAGGCGCTTGCGAAAAAGGTTGCCGGGCTTGACGTGGCGATAGACCAGAAGGAGCGCAGCATAGAATCCATGTGCCTGAAGCTTTTGCTTCAGCAGCAGCCCGTTGCGCGCGATTTAAGGCAGATATCCGCCGCGCTGAAGATGATAACCGATATGGAGCGCATAGGCGACCAGGCGGAGGATATTGCGGAGATAATAACCTATCTCAGCGACAGGAGCGCCGCCAACGAGCAGCTTATGCGCGAAATGGCGAACGCGGCTATAAAAATGGTCACGGATAGTGTGGACGCATATGTAAAACATGATACAATAATGGCGGAGAAGGTCATTGCCGCGGACGATGTTGTTGATGCATATTTCGACAGGGTGAAGCATCAGCTCATCGAAAGAATAGCGGCCGACCCGACGGACGGCGAATATGCGCTGGACCTATTGATGATAGCCAAGTATTTTGAGCGCATTGCCGACCATGCGGTGAACATTGCCGAATGGGTCATATTCTCCGTAACGGGAGTGCATAAGGAGGACTAAAGTGCATGATATGGTGCGTGGAGGATGACGCAAGCATACGGGACATAGAGGTATATGCGCTGAGCTCAGCGGGCTTTGCGGCAAGGGGCTTTGAGGACGGCAGCAGCTTTTATGCCGCCATAACGGGCGAAAAGGATAAGCCGCAGCTTATTGTGCTGGACGTTATGCTGCCGGGCATTGACGGAATAGAGCTGCTAAAGCGCATCCGTGCGAACGCCGCGCTGAAGCAGATACCCATAGTCATGGCCACGGCCAAGGGCAGCGAATACGACAGGATACAAGGGCTTGACCTTGGCGCGGATTATTATCTGACCAAGCCCTTCGGCGTGATGGAGCTTATATCCTGCGTTAAGGCCGTGCTCAGGCGGTGCGGCGCGGCAAAGGAAGCGGACACGCTTTGCGCCTGCGGCATAAGCATGAACACACTTGAGCATACCGTGAGCGCAGACGGGGAGCGAATAACGCTGACATACAAGGAATATGAGCTGCTGAAGCTGTTCCTTTCCCATATGGGCACGGCGTTCACAAGGGAGCAGCTTATGGAACGGGTTTGGGGAACGGACTACATGGGCGAAACGCGCACCATAGATATGCATATACGCACGCTGCGCCAAAAGCTTGGCAAATGCGGCGAAAGCATCAAAACCGTAAGAAACGTTGGCTACCGGATGGAGGAAGGGCAATGACGAAAAGAATATTCAGGGCTATAATGCTTGTTGCGGGCATAATACTGCTTGCAAGCCTGCTGATAATAATGGACTGCTTATACGAATACTTTGCAAGCCTGCAGGAAAGCGAGCTGAAGGATCAGCTGAGCCTTGCGGCGGCGGGCGTTGAGCAGGGCGGGGAGGAATACCTTGCCCGCGTGAAGAGCGAAAGATACAGGCTGACATGGATAGCGCCCGACGGCACGGTGAAATACGACAGCGGAAGCGACAAAAGCACGCTGGACAACCACGCCGCGCGCGAGGAGGTGCGGCAGGCGCTTGAAGCCGGAGAAGGGCAAAGCACGCGCTATTCGGCAACGCTTATGCAAAAGACGATGTACTACGCAAAGCGGCTTGACGACGGCAGCGTAATAAGAATATCCGTAAGCCGGGCTACCATTGCAACGCTGGCACTGGGCATGCTGAGGCCTGTGGTGATAATAGTGCTGGCGGCGCTGGTATTGGCGATAGTTATGGCGAACAGGCTGGCGCAGAGAATAGTTGCGCCGCTGAACGCGCTGGACCTTGACCATCCGCTGGACAACGACGCATACGAGGAGATAGCCCCGCTGCTGAGCCGCATAAACCGGCAGCATACGCAGATAGACGCGCAGATGCGCGCGCTGGACAAGAAGAAGGACGAGTTCAATGCCATAACCCGCAGCATGAACGAAGGACTTGTGCTGCTGGATGAAAAGGGGAGCATAATAAGCATAAATCCCGCGGCAAGGCAGCTATTCAACGCGGAAGAAAACTGCGCGGGCCACGATTTTATTACGGTGGACAGGAACCCCAAACTGAGCGAGGCCATACGCGCCGCATACGACGGCGGCCACGGCGAGACGAGCATCGACCGCGGCGGCAAGGTATATCAGCTTGACGTGAGCCGCATAGAATCCGACGGAAAAACGGCAGGCGCGGTGATACTCGGCTTTGACATAACCGAAAAGCAGAATGCGGACGCAATGCGCCGCGAGTTCACGGCAAACGTTTCGCACGAGCTGAAAACGCCGCTACAGGGCATTATAGGCAGCGCGGAGCTGATAGAAAACGGCATGGTGAAGGCGGAGGACATGCCCCGCTTTGTGGGCCACATTCGGCAGGAGGCGCAGCGGCTGGTTACGCTGATAGGCGACATAATAAGGCTGAGCCAGCTTGACGAAGGCTGCGATATGCCTACGGAGCGCGTTGACCTGAAGGCGGTTGCGGCGGAGGCAGCAAGCGACCTGCGCACGGAGGCGGAGGAAAGGCACATAGGCGTTGAGGTGCGGGGTGAAAGCGTCTGCATAACCGGCGTAAGGCGGCTATTATATGAAATTATTTACAACCTGTGCGACAATGCCGTTAAGTACAACCGCGCGGGCGGCAGCGTAAGCATAACCGTGAGCGAAAAGGACGGCCTTGCCACCGTTACCGTTGCGGATACGGGCATCGGCATACCCGAAGAGCATCAGACCCGCGTGTTTGAACGGTTTTACCGCGTGGATAAGTCCCACTCCAAGGAGAGCGGCGGCACGGGGCTTGGCCTATCCATAGTCAAGCACGCGGTAATGTATCACCACGGCAGCATAAGGCTTGAATCCGTCCCGAACGTGGGCACGACAGTAACCGTTTCGCTGCCCGCGTAAAGCGGGTTTTTATATGCAAAGAGTCTCCCGTGCGCGGGCGACTCTTTTTTAACAAAAAATTCACCGTTTTTCGTTTCCTCTCTTGCTTTTTTTCTCGTTAAGGGATACAATATATTCCGTGTAATACTAAAATTATGCGGTACGGACCGACATTTTTTAGGAGGAAGGAAACATATGAGAAATCAAGTGTTCAAGAAGCTGTTTTCCGTGCTGCTTGCGCTGATAATGGTGGCAGGTCTGCTGCCCGCGTCAGTGCTGGCGGAGGGGGAAGGCAATGCGGATTCTACGCCCGCGCCTACGGAAGCAGTGCAACCGACGGAATCGGCTGAACCCACCGCGCCGACCGAGACGGAGACTCCCGAAGTCACCGAAGTTCCCGAGCCTACGCCCGAGAACCCCGCGGCCACGGTAGAGCCCACGCAGGGCGAGCCCACTGCCGAACCCACGGATGAGGGGATTATGCCGGCGAACGTGATGCCCGTGCAGGCGCGTGTTGCCGCGCGCGATACGAGCGGAGATGACTATTACCGCATAGTTCATCTTGATTGCGGCAGAGAGTATTTTTCAAAAGATTGGATAATTGCGCTTATCAACGAAATGGCCGCGGCTGATTATAATCAGCTTCAGCTTGCTTTTGGCAATGGCGGATTCAGGTTTTATCTGGATGATATGTCTGTTGACACATATTCAAGCGAAGCTGTTAAGAGCGCTCTTGAATACGGAAATAAGCAATACAATACATATGGCGATAATGGCAAAAAGGACAGTGAATGGATAGAGTATAATCCTACCACAAATGCGCTGACCGAACCGGAAATGGATGCCATTATAGCCTATGCCAAAACAAAGAGTATAGAAATCGTTCCGATGCTTAATACCCCGGGGCATATGAATGCTCTGCTACATGCAATGAGTAAATTAGAAATAGGGGAGTATAACGACCTTATCGTAAGCAGCGGCTGCATGAATTTAAGAATAGATAAAGCGGTTGATTTCACGGGAAAACTTGTTGAAAAGTATATTAAGTATTTCAAAGAAAAAGATGTAGTTTTTTTCATCTTGCCATGGACGAATACCATGATGCCAGTGGAAATACAAGCTTTACATCCGAATTTTTCACATATGCAAACAGGCTTATTGACAATGTTATTTACGCAGGAATGACACCGCGCGTATTTAACGATGCACTTACAAGCAGCAATAATAGAAACAGCTTTACTGCTGGTACACAGGTTTGCTGCTGGAATTCAGCAAACGTAAGCGGATATTCGCTGATAAATACCAGCCACGACTTCTATTATGTTTCTACCAATGAAGCTTGGAATCTGAATCATTCAATTTTTAATGGTGAAGGGTATACCTTCGTTGGAGACTACGCAGAAGATACTTGGATAACCCATGCAAAGAAGTTTAATAACAACACATTCTTGTATAAGAAAGTAAGTAGCAATATAAACCCTGTCGGCTCCATGTTCTGCATATGGTGCAACACCCCCGGTAAAAACGATGAAACCGAAATCGCGCAGCAGATTCGCATGATACTGCGCGTTATTGGCGCGCGCATGCAGAATAGCGAAATCTATTCCGCTTCTGATGTGCTTGTTGAGGGCGGGTTTAAGGCTGATGGAACAATAAATGTTCCCACCAACAACAAAACCGTAGTCAACGATAACGACACCGTTCGCGTAACCGGCCCCAACCTTGCGGCGCTGAAGTGTGAGACTACAACGGTTACGATACAGGGTGCTGCTGAGGGGAAGATAGCGGCCTATAATGTGACCCCTTTGACCGCGGATTCTGATTATACCGAAAAGGCCGAGGTTCGCATAAAGATACCCGAAGGATGGGACAAGACCAAAGTTAAAGCGTTCATCGTTGAGGATGGTACTGCTAAGGATATCGACGGCACGGCGACCGAGGACGGCTGGTATGTGTTTACCGCGCCGCACTTCTCCGTAATGGGCATATATGAGAAGGCCGCAACGACAGAGGTTGGCGGAACGATAGAAATCACGAAGGGGAGCACTGGAGTTATAACTGTTAACGGCGTAGTGACCAGCGATAAAATTGGTAGCCCTGTAAACGCTGACATCGCTGCAGTGGCAGAGAACGGTATAACTACTACTGCCGGAGAGACTACCACTGCAGAAATTACGTCTACCAACGACCTGAAAGAGGGTAATAAGTACCTGATTTATAATACCCGCTATAATAATACTCTTACCAATCAAGAATCAACGTGGTATAATTATTATAAAGGCTTGAAGCTCAACGGAAGCGTAACTACTGATAACGGTAATTGGTGGAAAATTAAGAGCGTAAATGGCGGATATACTGTAGACTATAATGCAGGTAGTAAATTCCTGACTATAGGTAACAACACGGCTTCGGTTGGTAGCAGCTCTGCAATACTGAGTTTGTCATACAATGAGACAGGCAAGTACTGGAATATATTTCAGAACAGTTACTATCTGAACAATCTTGGCGATACTGAAACGGCTGGCGGATGGAAAGACAATGCTGCACCTACAGATGCTGGCAGCCAGTGGCAGATTCATGAAATAAGGCAGACCGGCGATAAAACCACCATAACTATCAAAGGTATAGCCGCCGGCGAAACCACTATCGAGATAGATGGCAAAACCTATACGATTAAGGTTGTGGATGCGACGTTGGCGGAGCAGGTACTGCCCATCAACCTGTGGATAACTAACACGGGCGTTGTGCCGGACGGATGGGGAACCTCTTACGAGAAAGTAACTCGTGAAGGGTTTACCTATGGTCTGGATACAGAGCATATTAATAATGGATGGGAGACTTTCCGCGCGATATATGAATTGAAGGCCACGGAAGGCAGCATACATAGCGAGCAAGGTGTCAAATTAAGTGAGCTTATACCAAATAAAGGTAAAGCATATGGGTATCGTGGCAGCAACACGCCTGAAGAATACAATGTAGATATATGGAAATGCAGCTATAATGCTTCTGCCGAACGCCAAAGCACCGATGGCTGGACGAATAGCTCAAATAAGGGAACGGAATTTGAGTATATTCGCTATTGGGATAATAAATGGGAGTATTGTTCTGCTAAAACCGGAGAGTGGACTGAAGTAGGTGAAGTTGGCGCAGGTAAAGACGATTCCGGTAAAAATCAGGTATGCGTATGGTATCGCCAGGTGACCACGGTTACAAGCGAGGTTACTACGGAAATAGTTGACTGGGGCCCGATACAATATAGTAAGGATCAATGTCTGCTTGATTTCGCGGTAAAATACGACGGTACTGCGAATAGAATACCGAATAGTTTCCCCGTAACGGGTAAGACAATTGGGTTCGACATTGCGCCTATCGACAATGTAACTTACTACGGTACTGATAACGGGGCTATTTATCGTACTGTTTATGGTATTGCCGGTGTAGAAACCGCGGAATATGAGGTTTACATGATAACCCTCACTCCGAGCGCGAATGAACCTTCATCGTCAATCAGCGATTATAATAAATATGAATATAAAGGCACGGAAAAAATAGCGTGGGCCAAGACTGAGGCCGATGCCAACAGCACCGAGCTTAACAAAATGCCCAATGTGGAATACGGTGGCGAGCCGTTCCTTGAGTCCGTTAAGATATATCAGAAGCAAGGCTTGCTGGTAACGTATTATCTGCGCGCCAAGCAAACCCCTGATAGCTTGACGGTGCATTACGCAATACAAGGCAGCGAAACGGCGTTCTATGAATACAACATAGCCGTTAACCAAGGCACAACCTTTAATTCCGGTATAGATCTTGATCACAGTCAGGATCCTTATGTTGGCGGGCCGCTGCTTAACGGAACGGTGATAAACAGCAACGGCGAAACTATAACTGTATCTTCGAACCTTGCCACGCTGCAGGGTCTTGAACCGCAGTATCGCTATTCCAAGTACAAAATTGTTGACTTTAGAAAAGATGATAAGAATGTATGGATATACTATACGTTCACACGCGAGCACACGTATGTTATCGATTTCGGCCTGCCGCTGAAGATTAAGTTTAGCGACTTTGGCGTAACGAATGATGCAGACATAAAAACAGTGTCTCTTTGGGAAAAAGAGATAGTACACGAAAACAAAGGACTGTATGGCACGGCCAAGGTTATTACGGGAAGCACGGAGGGTAAGTACGTCCTGTACACACTGGATAAGCCGCTTGACCAGAACATAACCATACCGCTGTATGTAAAGTTTAATCAAAGAGGTGATAACGACAAACCGCAGTTGTTCACCGCTAACATCATCCCCGCCACGAACGTCTACTACGAGGACAGCTTTGCGAAGTTTACCAACGGCAGCGGCGCGGCAGAGGGCGCAACGTGGGCACCGGTCTATGACACCAACATAACTGCCGAGAACAACCCCTACGCCAACACCACCCAAGCCCTCGAAGCGCTTGGCAATAAGACGAACGTCTACGGCTACGACCCTGCCTACGACAAATGCACCATGTTCTCCATGGGCAGCGCGCAGAAGGTGACCGTGACCAGCGACATGGCCAAGGATGGCGTAGTCTGGCCGACCGCGCAGTTTACCTTCAAGGGCACCGGGTTTGATATCATCAGCTTGACGGATAATACGTCGGGTGCGATATTTGTGTTCGTGTATGAAGGAAAAGATACTACCGGTAAGCTCGAAAATGCATACATGGTAGATAACTACTATGGATATATGCAGCAGGAAGATGGAAGTTGGGTTGTTGATAAAACGTCGAAAAACGCACTTTATCAGATACCTGTCATGCGTATACGCAAGCTTACATATGGCGAACATACTGTTGTGGTAAGAGTGTTCTACGATAATGCATTTGACAGTACCGAAGGGCAGACTTCATACAGCTTCTGGCTTGACGCCGTGCGCGTGTACGACCCGATGGGGGCGAATGACGATACTTATACGCAGGATAAAGAAGGTTATCCGCAGTACATCAAGCTGCGTAGTGAGCTGAAGAAGCTTAATAAAGATGGAAGTGCTGATAAAGGCGCGTTATTTATTGATGGCAATGAGAATGCAACTATAAAGGAGTACTATAACCTTGGCCCAAACAATGAGGTATATCTGGCTAAAGGACAGGCTATAACGTTTAAGTTGGGCGAAGAGAATGGTTTAGCAAACATAGCTACTGTACAAATTGGAGCGAAAGCACCGACAGGCGCAACGAACCTTACGGTCAATGGTAACGTTGTGCTGGTAGAAGGTCTTGGAACAGCTACCGAGATGTATTATGACATTACGAAGCAAGTTATAGGTGACGCGGGTGAAAATGCTGCAGCTAATGTAGTTACAATAACCAATAACACAGGCAATATACTCTCGTTGACAAACTTGAAGATAACCTTTAGTACTAAGCCTGTAAGTGATGTAGCATTTGATCAGCTGAGTCTCGGTGATCAAGAGAATGCATTGGCAGTCGTTCGGGCGCTGTTTGCGCCCGTGCCGGTAGAGCCGGAGCCCGAGCCGGAGCCTGAAAAGACATTTGAGCCGGAGCGGTTCGAGGCAAGCTGGAGCAGGAACGTTATGCAGGGCAGGAAGGCTACGCTTACCGTTAAGACCTCCGAGGACGTGGAAGCCATTACCGTGGACGGTCAGACCATAAGGAGCTACCGCACCCGTACCGAGCGCGTGGGCTTCGGCCGCCGCGCGAAGCGCATAACGTACAGGGAGTTCAATTACAGCATGGTGGCTCAGGAATCCGCGGACTTCAGCGTGACCGCCATCAATGCGGAAGGCACCGAGAGCGAAGCCATCACCGCGCGGCTTACCGTTAAGACCCGTCCCAACAGCATGCGCGATATGTGGGATTGGTTCAAGGGTTGGTTTTAAGGAAAGGGGTGAAGAACATGAAAAAACAATATGTTAGGCCCGAATTGTACTTCGAGAACTTTGAGCTGAGCGCTAATATAGCAACGGGATGTGGACGTAAAGTAGAATATAGTACGGACGTATGCACTTATGAGACAGGTGGGTCAACGTTATTTTCTACGAATAACACTGGGTGCGTAGTTAAGGATACAAACCAAGATGGCGACCCGTATTGCTATCACACATTGAACCCAGATAGCAAACTCTTTAATTCCTAACTAACCGACACGAGTACGAGTGCCCTGCCCGCATAGGGCGGGGCGCTTTTTGACGGAAAGGAGTATGCCATGAAAAAAACTGCAATTATACTGCTTGCGCTTGCGCTGGCGGCGCTTATGCTTGCGGGCTGCACGGGCGGCGGGGACGACCTGAGCGACGCGGTGGAGATACCGCCCGAAACCACGCCCGCAGTAAGCAGCGGCGGCGACATGCAAAACGATAACGCTGCGCAAAACGGCGGCAGCAGCGGCAATACCGCCGAATACGGGCTGGAAATAAAGGGCATAAGCAAATACGCGGGGCTGTTTGTTGAGGACGGCACGGACGAAACCGTGTCCGACGTATGCGCCGTAACGGTGCGCAACAATGCGGAAAAAACGGTGCAGTATGCGCATTTGACCGTTACCATAGGCGAAACGGCATATGAGTTTGACGTAACCACCCTGCCGCCCGATGCGGAGGTTCAGCTCCTTGAGCTCAACCGCCGGCCAATGCCCGAAAGCACGGATGGATACACGGCCTTGGTAACTATGTATGCCGCGTTCGATGCCGAACCGGGCATGAATGCTGACGCGCTGGAGATAACCACGCAGGATACGGCAATCACCGTAAAGAACATTTCCGGCAAGGACATGGGGCAGGTTTATGTATACTATAAGGTGGCGTATGGTGAGCTGTACCTTGGCGGCATAACTTACCGCGTGAGCGTGAACGGCCTTGCCGCAGGGCAAAGCACAACCTGCTACGCCGGACACTATTCAACCGAATACAGCAAGCTGATGTTCGCCACATATGAACACTGAACGCTTCACCTTCGGCGGGGTAACGCTTGAAGTGCGCGGGCAGGACGCATGGACGGTATCCAAGGCCAGCGCCCGCTTCCATGCGGAGGACGGCGCGGAAACGAACCATGTCATATCCGTGGAATACAGCCCAACCCCGCCGCCCGTGCCCGACCATGCCGTGAAAAACGGCCCGGTGAGCCGCTGGCGCGAAGTGGAGGCGCTGCATACGCTCAGGGTATACGGCGCAAGGCAGTTTTCGTATGCCGTGCGCACGCAGGGGCAAACGCGCCTTGTGTTCGGCGAAGGCTACCGCAGCACAATGTATTCCCAGGCAATACTTGAATCCGCCGATATGTTCGATATTCTGGCGGGCTATGGCCAGCTTGTGCTGCATTCGTCCTATGTGCTGCCGCCAAACGGTAAAGCCGTGCTTTTCAGCGGCCCCAGCGGCATAGGCAAAAGCACGCAAGCCGCGCTGTGGCAGCAGTATGCCGGCGCGGATATTATAAACGGGGACAGGACGCTCATCCGCACGGATGACCTTACCGCAAACGGCGTGTTCTATTCCGGCACGTCCGGCATATGCAAAAACGCCTCAGCGCCTATTCGGGCGATAGTGCTGCTTGATAAGGCTGATGAAAATACGCTGCGCCGCGCCGGGGCAAAGGAGGCTTTTGCCGCTGTGCTGAGCCAATGCTCATATTATCAATGGGATGCGGAGTCGGCAATACATATGACGGATTTGGTAGCTGGGCTGGTGCAGCGTGCGGATGTATATCGGCTTAGCTGCCGCGCTGACGAAGGGGCGGTGCGGCTGCTGCAAAACGAATTGTTTGGGGGATAAAATGGAAAATAACAGCGCAGAACCGCGCCTATCATCATATCTTCATGCAAAGGCCTGCCGGGCGGGAACGCCGCTTGCGGGCAATTTTGAGCTTACGCCGCGGTGTAATTTCAACTGCAAAATGTGCTATGTTCACCTGAGCGAGGCGGAGCAGAAGCGGCGCGGCGCGGAGCTGAGCGCGGACGAATGGCTGAGCATTGCGGAAACGGCGCGCGGCGAGGGTATGCTTTTCCTGCTGCTTACGGGCGGGGAGCCGCTGATAAGGCCGGATTTTAGATATATTCTGAGCGAGCTGAAAAAGATGGGCCTAATGGTGAGCATAAACAGCAACGCTTCGCTTATAGATAAGGATATGCTGGACTTTTTCCGCCATGAGCCGCCGTTCAGGTTCAATATAACCCTTTACGGTGCAAGCGGGGAAGCATACGAGCGGCTTTGCGGCAGCAATGCGTTCGATAGGGTGCTTGATAACATACAGGCGCTTAAGGACATAGGCATCGGCGTGAAGCTGAACGTATCGCTTACGCAGTACAATGCGGCGGACATGCAGCGCATTTATGAAATTGCCGAATCGCTCGGCACGCCCATGCAGCTTGCAACATATATGTTCCCGCCCATACGGCGCAACGCCGCAATGGTTGGCGAAAACGACCGTTTCAGCGCGGAAGAGGCGGCGAAGTACAGCGTTATGTGGGACAGAATGCGCTTTAGCGAAGAGCAGTTCCGCGCGCGGGCGGAGGCCATGCGCCGCGGCATAAGCGTAAGCGAAAATACGGACTGCGAGGGCACACCCGGAGAGGGCATAATGTGCCGCGCGGGCAGGAGCGCATTCTGGATAAACTGGCAGGGCATAATGACCCCCTGCGGCATGATGACCGAACCCGTGGCAAACGTGAAGGAGCTTGGGTTCAGCGCAGCATGGGAGACTACAAAGGCGGCGACTGCCGAAATACGCCTGCCGGCGGAGTGCGCCGTATGCGGATATAAGCATGCGTGCCATGCCTGCGCCGCCATGTGCGTAACGGAAACGGGGCATTTTAACGTTAAGCCGGAATATGTGTGCCGCATGACGCACGAAACGGTTCGGCTTACATTGGAGGAGGAAAGCAAATGAAAATACTGAAACGGCTTATTAAGCGAAACATTGCGGGCGATATCATACTGGTACCCGTAGGGGATGCATCGCTTGAAATAAAGGGGCTTATAACGCTGAACGAAACAGGGGAGTTCCTGTGGGACGCGCTTGAAAAGGCGGAAAACGAAAGCGCGCTTGCGGCCATGCTTGCCGCGGAATATGATGTTGATACGGCAACGGCTGAGGCCGATACAAAAGTTTTTTTGCAAAAACTGAAAGAATTAGGTATAATCGAATAGTAAAATAAAACTACCGACGGAGTGGGGGATCTTGACGGGAGTATATTGTGTTTTTTGCAGAACCGGTTTTGAAGCGGGCATAGAGTCCCGCCTTAAGCGGCGCGGTTACGCTACGCTGGTTCCGAAAATAAAAAAGTTTAAGCCGAGCGGAGGAAAGTTGGTTGAAAAAGAACTGCGCCTTCTGCCCGGCTATGTGTTCTTTGAAACGGACGAAAAAGAGCTTGACGTACGCTCGATAAACACGCTGCAAAATGCCATAAAGCTGCTGCAGTATGACGACGGCGAATATCGCCTACGTGGTGCCGATTTGGACTTTGTTGAGTGGATACGGCGGCACGATGGCACGATAGAGCCGACAAAGGTAATAAAGGAAGGGACAAAGATACGCTTTGTGGAAGGCCCGCTGTGCGAACTGAATGGGCGCGTGCTCAAGGTGAACAAAAGCCGCAGACAGGTGCAGATAGAACTGAACAATGCCGACGGCCTGTTGAGCACGATTTGGTGCGCTATTGAATACGTTGAACCGGAGCAGCCTATTGAATGACTGCTCCGGCCTTTTTTTATCTTTGACTATGCCACATTATAAGGAAGGCTATGCCGAAATTGAGCACAGTAAGCGCTGGCATACCCAGCTTGAATGAGGTATGCAGCGTTTTATGATGGAATACCTTCATGCCAAGCACTCCGCCTATTCCGCCGCCAAGTGCAGCCACTGTGAAAAGCGACTTTTCGCTTATGCGGCGCGCACCCTGCTTGGCCTTTGCTTTATCTATGCCCATCATAAGGAACAGTATAAGGCTCATTATGCCAAGATATGTGATGATGATTGTGAACAGAGTTTTTTCGTCCATATTATTCATCCTCGCCGTTATCGTCTGATTTATTTGCGTTGTTTGGACACTCGCGGCAAAAGCGCGGCGCCTTCGGGGAGGAAACAATATCAAGCACGTCGCGCGGCGGCAGGCGAAGATTGTCCCACATGCCGTATTTTTCCGTGTCTGCAATGGCGTTCATTATGCGTTCCTCTGCGTCCGGTATAAGGCCGGTAAAGAAGCGCATCACCTGCTTCATTTCCTCTCGCTTGGTATGGCCTGCGGCGGGGCAGTTTGGCTTGCGTATTGGCAGCTCCAGCCGCGTGGCGATGCTGAGCGCCTGCTTTTCCGGCAGGAATACCATCGGGCGGATAACGGTAACGTCCTTGCGGCCAAGGTATGTTACCGGACCGAAGGTATTTAGCCTGCTTTCGTAAAGAAGACTCATGAAGAAGGTTTCTATAACGTCGTCTCGGTTGTGGCCAAGGGCTACAAGATTGCAGCCGCGTTCCTTGGCAGCATCGTTCAGCGCACCGCGCCTAAGCTTTGCGCAAAGGGCGCAGGGGTGGCTTTCCTTACGTATGTTGAACACAACATCCCCAATGTCGGTTTTTATAATGTCAAACGGCACGTCTATGCTGCGCGCAAATTCCTCCACCGGTGCAAGATCCTGGTTCGTCAGCCCAAGATCGAGCATCACGCCGCATACGTCAAAATGCCTGTAACAAAACCGCTGATACAGCTTTAATCCATACAGCAGCAGAAGACTGTCTTTTCCGCCTGATACGCCAACACATATTTTATCTCCTTCGCGTATCATATTGTATCTTTCGTCCGCGCGGCGGATGCAGCCCAAAACTCTTTTCATGTCCTTAGTTCCTTTTTTGTCGCTCATTTTTGCAGTATACCATAATTCGGCCCCGAAAAGAACATATAAAATGTATTTATGTATTTAAGGTGAATTTGTATAAACCGCTATTGCCCAAACGCATGAAAAAAGGTTATAATAATATATGACCATTTCAGTAGCGTTATTGAACGCAGAGGGAGGCTCAACTTGATAAAGGTAATCTTTGGCGAAACCGGCGCGGGCAAGACCAAGCGCATAATTGACATTGCTAACGAAACGCTTAAAACGGCTAACGGCAGCATAGTGTTCATCGATAACGACAGCCAGTATATGTTTGGCTTGAAGCATGATATCCGCTTTGTGGATGCTTCGGAATATCATATAGACAGTCCCAAGATGTTCTTCGGCTTCGTTTCCGGCATTGCGGCGCAGGATTTCGATTTGGAATACCTTTTTGTTGACGGCTTTATGAAAATAGTCCATCATCCGCTGGATACATTGGAGGATTTGTTCAAGGAGATGGCAGCGTTTGCGGAGCGCCGCAAGGTTAAGCTGGTGCTTAGCATAACCGGCAGCGTAAATGATGCGCCCGCGTTCCTTAAGCCCTATATAGACGAAGAATAATTATTCATGCCGTTGCGGCGGCGCATAAGCTGCGCTGCCGTGCGGCGTTTGTGTGCGCAATTTATGTTGCATTGCGCGCTGAATTATGATAGAATACAACTTGCGCCGGAATGATGGAATTGGCAGACGTGACGGACTCAAAATCCACAACGCCGTTTCATACCACCTTGGCGTAAACCCTTGATTTTACAAGGCTTTTTGAAAACTGAAAATGGTTCTTGTTTTTAATGTCCCTCCACGATGTCCCTCCGATTTCTCGGGCAGGGCATCGGGAGATGACTTAAAATATGAGATGCCGGTGTGTTGGAATTGGCAGACGAGGCGGACTCAAAATCCACAACGCCGTTTCATACCACCTTGGCGTAAACCCTTGATTT
>ERZ825384.1115-NODE-1115-length-32723-cov-4.651769_pt1 | contig 32723 bp, 35 predicted proteins | sample MGYA00519931_ERZ825384 | MGnify/ENA primary metagenome ERZ825384 (study PRJEB31778, sample SAMEA3449200) | human gut metagenome | biome: human gut; feature: human-associated habitat; material: faeces | place: United Kingdom | collected 2010/2012 ...
CATCTGGCCGCCTTCAAAGCCGTTCTTCTTGCTGCCGCTGCGGGCCTTCTGGCCCTTGTGGCCCTTGCCGGAGGTCTTGCCCAAGCCGGAGCCCGTGCCGCGGCCTACGCGCTTTACGGACTGGGTGGAGCCCTCTGCCGGCCTTAACTCTTGTAGTTTCATGCTTCCTACCTCCGAATTAAACTTCTTCGACCTTTACAAGGTGCTTTACCTTGAAGATCATGCCGCGCACGGCCGCATTGTCGGGCTTGATAACGGTGCTGTTGGTCTTATGCAGACCCAGCGCCTTTACGGTAGCCTGCTGGTCGTCAAGCGCGCCAATGGTGCTCTTTACGAGGGTTATTTTCAGTTCAGCCATCGTTTCCTCCTATCAGCCGAGGATCTCTTCCACGGTCTTGCCGCGCAGACGCGCGATCTCTTCCGCAGTGCGCAGCTGGCTGAGTCCATCCAGGGTCGCCTTGACGCAGTTAGCGGGGTTGTTGGAGCCGTAGCTCTTGGTGCGGATATCCTTTATGCCGACCATTTCAAGCACCGCACGGACGGGGCCGCCCGCGATAACGCCGGTACCTTCTTCGGCGGGGAGCATCCTTACATGGCCCTTGCTGTACTTGCCTTCCACAGCGTGCGGAATGGTGGTGCCAACAACGGGAACCTGTATCATGTGGCGCTTGGCGTCAGCAACGCCCTTGCGCACGGCTTCGGGAATCTCGGTAGCCTTGCCAAGACCAACGCCGACCCTGCCTTCGCCGTCGCCGACAACCATCAGCGCGGTGAAGCGGAAGTTACGGCCGCCCTTAACGACCTTGGCGACGCGGTTAATGTATACAAGCCTTTCCTTGAGTTCCACTTCGGGTGTATCGATACGCTTTTGCATTTAGACCTCCTTAGAATTCCAGCCCGGCCTTGCGAGCGCCGTCGGCAAGCTTCTGAACGCGGCCGGTGTAAAGATAACCACCGCGGTCGAATACTACCTGCTTGACACCCTTTTCAATGGCCCTCTTGGCGACCATTTCACCCACTATCTCGGCAGCTTCGCTCTTGGTCTTGCCTTCAAGCTGGGCCGCGACTTCCGCATCCAGAGTGGAAGCGGCAGCCAGAGTGTGGGAAGCGTCGTCATCGATGACCTGGGCGTAAATGTGGTTCAGGCTGCGATATACGTTGAGCCTGGGGCGCTCGGCGGTACCCAGGATGTGCCTGCGGGTACGCTGATGCCTCTTTTGACGTATAGAGTTTTTATCTATCCTTGATATCATTATCCTTGCTCCTTATCTACGCCTTACTTACCGGTCTTGCCTTCCTTACGGCGTACATGCTCTCCGGCGTAGCGGATACCCTTGCCCTTATAAGGCTCAGGCTCGCGGACCGCACGGATATCAGCCGCCATCTGGCCGACCTGCTGCTTGCTCGCGCCCTTGACCACGATGCGGTTGGGTGCGGGAACCTCAAAGGTGATACCTTCGGGAGCGTCAAACTCGACGGGATGGGAATAACCCATGTTCAGCACGAGCTTGCTGCCCTGAAGCTGGGCGCGGTAACCAACGCCTTCAATCTCCAGATTCTTCGCAAAGCCCTCGGTCACGCCCACTACCATGTTGTGTATCAGGGAGCGGGTAAGACCGTGCAGCGCGCGGTGACGCTTGTCGTCGCTGGGGCGCTTCACGTGAAGCACACCATTGTCCTGTTCAATCTCCATATCAGGAGAGATCTTTTCACTAAGAGTGCCCTTGGGGCCCTTCACGGTCACGGTGTTGCCGTCATCGACCGTGATTGTCACTCCGCCAGGAACGCTTATCGGAAGTTTTCCGATTCGTGACATGTTATTACACCTCCGTTTATATTGGTTTTATTACCAGATGTAAGCGAGGACTTCGCCGCCCACGCCCTGCTTGCGGGCTTCCCTGTCGGTCATTATGCCGCGGGAGGTGGATATGATGGCGATGCCCAGACCGTTCAGCACCTTGGGCAGCTGGTCCTTGCGCGCGTAGATGCGCAGACCGGGCTTGCTGATGCGCTTGAGGCCGGTTATGACCCTCTGCTTGTTGGGGCCGTACTTGAGGTCGATGTGGATATACTTGGCCACGCCGTCCTCGCGGATGTCATAGCTCTTTATGTAGCCCTCGTCGAGCAGTATCTCGGCTATGGCCTTCTTCACCGTGGAAGCGGGGACGAGAACGTCCTCATGCTTGGCGGTAAGAGCATTGCGGATACGGGTCAGCATATCGGCGATGGGATCGGTTATCAACATAGTCTTTTTTCCTCCTTTCGATATGCTTACCAGCTGGCCTTACGCACGCCGGGTATCTCGCCCTTGTAGGCAAGCTCCCTGAAGCAAACACGGCAGATGCCGTATTTGCGCAGGACGGAATGCGGACGGCCGCAGATGCGGCAGCGGGTGTAAGCACGGGTGGAATACTTCGCCGGGCGCTGCTGCTTTATTTTCATGCTTGTCTTTGCCACTGTTTCTTCCTCCTAAAATCACGCCTGCATGAAGGGCATGCCCATCATCTGGAGCAGCGCCTTCGCTTCTTCGTCGGTCTTGGCCGTGGTAACGAACACTATGTCCATACCCCTTATCTTATCAACATCGTCATAGTTGATTTCAGGGAATATCAGCTGTTCCTTCAGGCCCATGGCGTAATTGCCGCGGCCGTCAAAGCTGGTATCGGGTATGCCGCGGAAGTCGCGCACGCGGGGAAGCACTATGTTGATGAGCTTATCAACGAAGTAGTACATCCTGTCGCCGCGCAGAGTGACCTTGGCGCCAATGTTCATGCCTTCGCGAACCTTAAAGTTTGCAACGCTCTTCTTGGCCTTGGTCACAACGGGCTTCTGACCGGCTATGATGCTCAGCTCTTCCACTGCGCTCTCCATGCCCTTGGGGTTGTCCTTCTCGGAGCCTAGGCCCATGTTGATGACTACCTTTTCAAGCTTGGGGATCTGCATCACGTTCTCGTAACCGAACTTTTCCTTCAGCTGGTTAACGATCTCGTCGGTGTACTTCACCTTGAGACGGGGAGCCTCGGTAAAGGGCTTCGCCTCAACGGCGTTCTTTTTCTTCTTGGCGGGTGCCTGAGCGGCGGTATCTTTCTTAGCCATTCTCTATTCCTCCTGCCTCAGTCGATGTTCTTGCCGCACTTTTTGCAAACGCGGACCTTCTTGTCGCCGTCCATGGCATGGCCAACGCGGGTAGCCACGCCGCACTTGGGGCAAACCAGCATCACGTTGGACGCGTTGATGGTGCCTTCATGCTCTATACGGCCGCCGGTTTCGCCCTGCTTGCGGGGCTTGCGATGCCTGGTCACCATGTTGGCGCCCTGCACCACTATGCGCTCCTCCGCGGGGAGGGCAGAAAGGACCTTGCCCTTCTTGCCCTTGTCCTTGCCGGAGATGACGACTACGGTATCGTCTTTCTTGACGTTAAGCTTCTTCATTGCGTTTCCTCCATCAAAGCACTTCGGGTGCAAGGGAGACTATCTTCATGTAGTCCTTAGCGCGCAGCTCCCTCGCCACAGGCCCGAAAATACGGGTTCCCTTAGGCTCCTTCTTGTCGTTTATTATAACGGCCGCATTGTCGTCGAAGCGGATGAAGCTGCCGTCCGGCCTCTGTGTGGGGTAGGTGGTCCTTACCACTACCGCGTGCACAACATCCTTCTTCTTCACGGCGCCGCCGGGGGAGGCGGACTTTACGGAGGCAACTATTACGTCGCCTATGCCGGCGCTCTTGCGGAAGGAGCCGCCCAGGCAGCGGATGCACATGATTTCCTTGGCGCCGCTGTTATCTGCTACTTTAAGCCTTGTCTGCGGTTGAATCATTTTTTGCTCCTTTCCGGCTTACTTGGCCTTTTCAACTATCTCGACCAGTCTCCAGCGCTTATCCTTGCTCAGGGGGCGGGTCTCCATGATCTTAACGGTGTCGCCTATGCCGCACTCGTTATTCTCGTCATGGGCCTTAAACTTGCGGGTACGGTTTACCATCTTGCCGTAAAGGGGATGGCGTACCTTGGTCTTTATGGCCACGACGATGGTCTTATCCATCTTGTCGCTTACGACTTCGCCGATGCGGGTCTTACGATAACCTCTTGATATCTGTTCCATTGGTTTAATCTCCTTTCACCCTTACTCGGCAGCCTTGAGCTCGCGCTCGCACAGCAGGGTCTTGACCCTGGCCACGTCCTTCTTGCACTCGCCTATGCGCTGGGGATTGCTGAGCTGGCCGGTAGCAAGCTGGAAGCGCAGATTGAACAGCTCTTCCTTGAGCTCCTTTTCCTTGGCGACAAGCTCCTCGGTAGAGAGCTTCCTCAGTTCATTAGCCTTCATTGCTTTCGCCTCCTGCCACAGTCTCTTTCTGTACGAACTTGCACTTGAGGGGCAGCTTGTGCATTGCAAGCCTGAGCGCCTCCCTTGCAGTCGCATCGTCCACGCCGGCGATTTCGAACATCACTCTGCCGGGCTTGACAACCGCTACCCAATATTCGGGTGAACCTTTACCGGAACCCATTCGGGTTTCTGCCGGCTTTTCGGTAACGGGCTTGTCGGGGAATATCTTTATCCAAACTTTACCGCCGCGCTTGATGTAACGGGTCATCGCTACACGGGCGGCCTCTATCTGCTGGCTGGTGACCCAGGCGGGCTCCGTGGCCATCAGGCCCCAATCGCCGTAAGTCACGGTGTTACCGCGCAATGCTTTGCCGGTCATGCGGCCGCGGTGCACTCTCCTGCGCTTAACTCTCTTAGGCATCAACATGGTTATTTGCCCTCCTTACGCTTTCTTCACACGGTTGAGCACTTCGCCCTTGTAGATCCACACCTTAACGCCTATGCGGCCGTATGCGGTGCGGGCTTCTGCAAAGCCGTACTCTATGTCCGCACGAATGGTCTGAAGGGGAATAGAACCTTCATGGTAACCTTCGCTGCGGGCTATTTCCGCTCCGCCAAGACGACCGCCGCAGGAAATCTTTATGCCCTTGGCGCCGGCCTTGGTGGCCCTCATCATACTCTGCTTCATGGCGCGGCGGAAGGAGATACGCTTTTCAAGCTGGGCCGCGATGTTCTCGGCTACGAGCTGAGCGTTTGCATCGGGGTTCTTTATCTCCATTATGTTCACGTTGACGGGCTTACCGATCAGCGCGCTTACGTCGGCCTTTATCGCGTCTACACCCACGCCGCCTTTGCCGATCAGCATTCCGGGACGGCCGGTGTAGATGCTCACGGTCACCTTGCCTGCGGCGCGCATAATGTCTATGCGGGCGATACCGGCGGCGTAGTGTACCTCTTTGATATGATCGCGGATCTTCTTATCCTCGATGAGGAAATCGGAGAATTCCTTCTTGGAAGCGTACCAGCGGGTGTTCCAATCCCTGATGACGCCTACGCGGAATCCGTTCGGATTAACTTTCTGTCCCATTGTCTCCTCCTTAGTTTACCTTGTCCAGGATAACGGTTATGTGGCTGGTGCGCTTGCGGATCCTGCTCGCACGGCCCTGGGCACGGGGGCGGAAACGCTTAAGGGTGGGTCCCTGATTAGCAAACACCTCGGCTACGAAGAGCTGATCCGCGCTCATGTCCAGATTGTTTTCCGCGTTAGCAACGGCGGAATTGAGGACCTTAAGCACCGGCTCGCTGGCAGCCTTGGGAGTGAAGGCCAGTATGGCCTTGGCTTCTGCCACAGACTTGCCCCGGATCAGGTCGATGACGACCTTGACCTTGCGGGAGGAGATGCGGACATACTTGGCTATCGCGCGGGGACGCTTGTCGGCGTTGGCCTTGCGCGCTGCGCTCTTTTCTCTTGACCTTGTTGCCATGTTTCGCTCCTCCTTATCTCTGACCAGAGGTCTTTTCGGAACCCCTGTGTCCTCTGAAAGTACGGGTGGGCGCAAACTCGCCCAGCTTGTGACCGACCATTTCCTCGGTCACGTACACGGGAACGTGCTTCCTGCCGTCATGCACGGCGATGGTGTGTCCCACCATCTCGGGGAATATCGTGGAAGCCCTGGACCATGTTTTGACCACGGTCTTCTTGCCGCTTTCGTTCATCGCGTGAATGCGAGCGAGCAAGCGTTCCTGAACAAAAGGCCCCTTCTTAACTGATCTGCTCATTGTTGACTCCTTTCGCCTCTTACTTGCCGTTCCTGCGGCGCACGATGAACTTATCGTTGACGTTCTTGGTCTTGCGGGTCTTATAACCAAGCGCGGGCTTGCCCCACGGAGTGACCGGGCCGGGACGGCCGATAGGCGACTTGCCTTCGCCGCCGCCGTGCGGATGGTCGCAGGGGTTCATGACTGAACCGCGCACGGTGGGCCTGAAGCCCTTATGACGGGTGCGGCCGGCCTTACCAAGCTTAATGTTCTCGTGATCCACGTTGCCAACCTGGCCGATGGTGGCCTTGGCGTTCATGGGGATCAAGCGAACTTCGCCGCTGGGCAGACGGACCTGCGCGTAAGCACCTTCCTTAGCCATCAGCTGGGCCGCGTTGCCGGCGCTGCGGGCGATCTGCGCGCCCTTGCCGGGCTTGATCTCGATGCAGTGTATCATGGTGCCGACGGGTATCTGACGGATCTGCATCGCGTTGCCGACCTTGATGTCCGCGCCTTCGCCGGAAAGCAGCGTGTCGCCGACCTTCAGGCCAAGGGGAGCGATGATGTAGCGCTTTTCGCCGTCTGCATAGTTCAGCAGGGCAATGTTCGCGCTGCGGTTAGGATCGTATTCGATGGTGGCAACCTTGGCGGGCACGCCGTCCTTGTTGCGCTTGAAGTCGATGATCCTGTACTTGCGCCTCGCGCCGCCGCCGCGATGGCGAACGGTGATGCGGCCATGGTTATTGCGGCCGCCGGAGGAGCGAAGGTCTTCCAAAAGGGATTTTTCCGGCGTGGTGCAGGTGATCTCCTCGAAAGCGGAGACGGTCATGAAGCGCTGGCCGGGAGTGGTGGGTTTGATCTTCCTTATAGCCATTGTGTGCCTCCTTACTGGGCGATGCTGTCGAAGAATTCAATACCCTTGGAATCCTTCTTCAGCTTCACATAGGCCTTCTTGATGGAAGGACGGCGGCCTTCGTGCAGGCCCTGCCTCTTCATCTTGCCCATGTGGTTCACGGTGTGTACGGAATCGACCTTTACGCCGAACACGGCTTCGATAGCCTGGCGGATCTCGGTCTTGTTTGCCCTCTTATCGACCACGAAAGTGTAGGTCTTGTCTGCAAAGTGGTCGTAGCTCTTCTCGGTGAGTACGGGGCGGATGATTATATCATGGGGAGACTTCATTATGCGTACACCTCCTCTATCTTTGCCGCGGAATCCTTGGTGAGGATGAGAGTGTTGTACTTGAGAATCTCGTACACGTTCAGAGTGCTGACCAGAGTGGTCTTTACGCCGGGGATGTTCCTGGCGGCGCGCTCTACTATCTCGTCCTTGTCGCTGAGCACTATGAGCGCCTTGCCGACGTTCATGGCGTTGAGCACCTTCACCATTTCCTTGGTCTTGGGGTTCTCTATGTCAAGCTTATCGTAAACGATAATATCGTTATCGTTCACTTTGCTGGTCAGTGCGCTCTTCATGGCGATGCGCTTGACCTTCTTGTTAACGCTGAGGCGATAGTCGCGCGGCTTGGGAGCGAACACTACGCCGCCGTGGGTGAATATAGGCGCGCGGTTGCTGCTGTGGCGGGCGCGGCCGGTACCCTTCTGGCGGTAGATCTTGATGCCGCCGCCGCGTACTTCGGCGCGGGTCAGGGCGCTCTGCGTGCCCTGGCGCTGATTGGCCAGATAAGCCTTAACAACTTCGTGCACGGCGTACTGATTTACTTCAGCGCCAAACACATTCTCGCTCAGGGCGATCTCGCCGATGTTTTCGCCGGCGATATTGTGCAATGCTACGTTAGGCATTTTCTACTTCTCCTTTCCCTTACTTAACGGTTTCCCTAACCATTACCAGGGAACCCTTGGCGCCGGGGATTGCGCCCTTTATGAGCAGCAGATTCCTTTCGGCGTCCACTCTGGCGACCTCAAGGTTCTGAACCGTGATGCGCTCGCAGCCCATATGACCGGGCAGACGCTTGGTCTTGAATACCTCGCCGGGGTAGGTGCAGGCGCCCATTGAACCGGCTACGCGGTAGGAGTGGGAACCGTGGGTCTTGCGGCCGCGGGCCTGATTCCAACGCTTGATGTTGCCCTGGAAGCCCTTGCCCTTGCTCTTGCCGGTAACGTCTACCTTATCGCCGTTGGCGAATACGTCAGCCTTAATGACCTGACCGACTTCGTAAGTCGCGGTATCATCCAGCTTGAATTCGCGTACATAGCGGTGAGCGGCAACGCCGGCCTTCTTCAGGTGACCGAGCTCAGGCTTTGTGATGAGCTTTTCCCTGACGGGGCCAAAGGCTACCTGCACGGCTTCGTAGCCGTCTTTGCCGGTGGTCTTAATCTGAACCACGGGGCAGGGGCCCGCAAGCACTACGGTGACGGGGATCATGGTTCCGTCTTCTCTGAACATCTGGGTCATGCCGACCTTGGTGCCCAAAATCGCTTTCTTCATTGTAAATCCACCTCCGTGCTTACAGCTTGATCTCGATATCAACACCCGCGGGGAGATCGAGCTTCATCAGCGCGTCCACCGTCTTGGCGGAGGGCTGCAGGATATCGATCAGGCGCTTATGGGTGCGCATCTCAAACTGCTCTCTGCTGTCCTTATACTTGTGGGGCGAACGGAGGATGGTAACTATTTCCTTCTCCGTCGGCAGGGGTATGGGGCCGCTTACGCGAGCGCCCGTGCGCTTTGCCGTATCCACGATCTTTTCCGCGCTCTGGTCGATAAGGTTGCACTCGTAGGCCTTGAGCTTAATGCGGATCTTCTGATTTGCCATATTATTTCTTCCTCCTTTTAGTATCGGGGCCGTACACGCAGCCGAGTGTTTCGTTTCTAAAATACCTCGGCCGGGCACTTGCCCGTTGCCCGTATCGTGGGCCCTCGGCGGAAATTACCCGGATGGCATACCGGCAACCTCCCGCTGAGTCTTTCACGTTATCGCCGCGCGAAAAAACTGCGTCCATTCGCACAACGCTCATATTCTACACGATATTCATGGAAATATCAAGCTTTTTTTATAAAAAAACCAAACTTTTTTCGCAAACACGCATCCGGGTGTTTCTATGCCCCGTTCGCCGCTTTTTACTCTTGCTTTTTTGTCAGTTTAAGGTATCATATCCTATATAAATATGTCAATACGGCAAATGCGAAAGGAGACTCCCAATGCTTAAAACCAACAAAGAAAAGGTAGTAAAAGGCTCCGTCGTGGGCAAAATACGGCCCAATGTCTGCCGCGGCTGGCGCGTTGCGCAGGACGGCAAGCCCTTCCTTACCCCAGGCATAGGCGGCATCAATTATAATGTAAAGCTGGGCGACTGTGCCTTCGGCCTTGCGGGCGACCATATTGAACCCGGCGTATCGCTTTATCATGACAACAAGGATTTCAGCGAATATCTGAACATACTTTCCTGCATAGGCAACGAGGCTGTTGTAATGAGCGGGGACGGCAAGGGCAAGCGCGGCTTCGTCACCGGCAAGCACGGCGGCGCGGAGGACGTTATGGTCTACTTTGAGGATGAAACGCTTGACCTGCTCTGCCCCGAGGATAAGGTGCTCATCCGCGCGCACGGCCAGGGGCTAAAGCTTGTGGACTATCCCGAAATAAGCGCCATGAACATTGACCCCGAGCTTTTTGAAAAGCTTGGCATAGAGGAAAACGGCGACGGCACGCTTACCGTACCCGTAGCGGCTGTGATACCGCCCTATCTTATGGGCTCCGGCATAGGCTCCAATCTGCCCTTCCGCGGCGATTACGACATTATGACGCACGATCCCGCCAAGGTGAAGGAGCTGGGGCTTGACAAGCTCCGCTTCGGCGACATAGTAATGCTTCAGGATTGCGACAATATGTATGGCCGCGGCTTCCTCACGGGCGCGGTAGCCATAGGTGTAATAATCCATTCGGACTGCATGCTTGCCGGCCATGGCCCCGGAGTTACAGTAATAATGGCCTCCCAGAAGCCTCTCATCAAGGCCAAAGTCGTAGCCGACGCAAACATAATCAACGGATTGAAGTTCTAAACCCAAGCATAGCAAAAGGCCGTCGCAAGACGGCCTTTATTCGGTTCAGTTCTTTTTAGTTGCTCTGCCTTTTCCTAAGCGCTATGCAAAGCGCGGCGGCAATCATGCCAATGCCAATCGCAAGATAGCTTGCGTCGCCGGTCTGCGGCGGCAACGGGGCAGGAATAACAGGCTGTACATCGTCATAAACAGGATCTTCTATCTTCCTGTAGCCACAAACGCTGCATACGCCGTTTACAAAATCATGCTCGTTTTCGTCAAACTTATCTTTGCAACCATCGAACTTGCACCCGTGCCAATGAGTGTGTTCATCATTCTTCCACTCATCCTGTGCACCATGCATAGTGAATCCGCAGATATCGCACTTGCCGGCATTGTAAACATCCTCGCCGTGATCCACACTCTCCACATAGTGGCATACCTTACATTCGCGCTTATGGCCCGTAGCTACGCCTTCCCATGCGCTCCACTCGTGCGTGTGCAGTTTCTCGTAACTGCATACGCTGCACTTGCCGTCTACCATGTTGTGATTCCCGACATCGGCATACATTCCGCAGCCTTCATCCATACAGCGCTGCCAATGTCTTTCAGCATCGTATTCCCAATCGCTCCAGTTATGGGCAAGATACGGTTCTTGATAGTTGCAAATGGTGCATATGCCGCCTGCAAAAAGATGTTTTCCACCATATTTAATGGCATTGCAGCCTTCAGCCTTACACGGAATCCAATGGTACACATTATTAGCGTAATAGTATTCACTCCACTGATGTTCTTTATGTTCTCTGGTGTAACCGCAGATTTTGCATTTAACTCCACCATTGTCATTATCTTCCAATTCATGTTCACTGAAAGAAGATGGATCAATGGCATTGCAGCCTTCAACAGCACATACTATCCAGTGCCCCTCATCATCAAAGTTCCACTTGCCAACAATATGATCCTTATGAGAACATTCATATCCACACACGCTGCATACAAATCCATTGTTCTCCGCATTCGGAATCATGGTATGCGATATGTACTCATCAACCGCGCCACATCCTTCAATGGTGCATACATGCCAGTGGTCTACATCATCTTTTATCCAATCACCGCTAAAATCATGCTCTTTATGATCTATGGTATAGCCACATACGCTGCACTTGCCGTCTACCATGTTGTGATAGCCAATATCAGCATGCATATCGCAGCCTTCATCCGTACAGTGCTGCCAGTGCATTTCAGTATCATATTCCCAATCGCCCCAGTTATGGGCAAGATACGGTTCCAGATATTTGCAAATAATACATCCGCCGCCTGCAAAAACATGCCTACCGCCCTGCTTACTGGCATTGCAGCCTTCAACCTCGCACCAAATCCAATGATACACATCATTAGCGCGATAATGTTCGCTCCACTTATGTGTATGCACGCCCTCACCGCAGATTTCGCAAGGTATATCATGGCTAACCTTTTCTACTTCGTCGCAACCTTCTGCGGTACAATGACGTTCATGATAGGTTCCCTTGCTTTCCCATGCGCTCCATTCGTGCGTGTGCTCAGGCATACCGTCACCGCAGATTTCGCAGGGTATATCATGGCTAGCCGTTTCTACTTCGTCACAACCCTCCGCGGTACAATGACGTTCATGATAGGTTCCCTTGCTTTCCCATGCGCTCCATTCATGCGTGTGCTCAGGCATACCGTCACCGCAGATTTCGCAAGGTATATCATGGCTAGCCGTTTCTACTTCGTCACAACCCTCCGCGGTACAATGGTGCTCATGGTAAGTTCCTTTGCTTTCCCATGCACTCCATTCGTGCACATGCTCTTCGCCTTCTGCCAGCGCACCGCCGCAAGCGGCAACCGCCTGCGCAAGCAGCAGTACAGCCATAATTATGGCCGTCAACCAATGTTTTTTCATGGTTTATCCCCCTATTCTTGGTTTATTGGTTGACTTGATTATATACCTGTCACAAAAAATTCGCAAGGTAAATTTTTGCATAAATTCAGGATTCTATTTCATATATTATTGTGCAATTTGCACAATTTTCTCACAAGCCGTTTAATCGTCAAAAAATGCCTAAATTTGGGCATCGTCATGAAATTTTCGTTCATGTGTTTCTCGTCCGTCTTTCGATTTTTTACATAAAAAAATAGAGGGCCCGAGCTGATGCCCGGGCTTTGTTCTCACTTCATAAACATCTTTATTATTCTAAGCTTCCGTTTGCTGTACGGGAAGTAGCGCATGGGGAGGTCTATCTTGGTGGATTTATTGACTATGCTGCGCTCGTGCGTGAACGTATCGAAGCTTTTTTTGCCGTGGTAGCTGCCCATGCCGCTTTCCCCTACGCCGCCGAAAGGCAGCGCGGAGGAGGCAAGGTGAATTATCGTATCGTTCACGCAGCCACCGCCGAAGGAGCAGCTGTCCAGCAGCCTGCGCTCGGCGGCCTTGTCCGCCGTGAATATATAAAACGCAAGGGGCTTGGGTCGGCTGTTGACAAAGGATATAACTTCACTCAGCGTATCAAAGCACAGCATGGGCAGCACGGGGCCAAATATCTCCTGCTGCATAACAGGCGCATAGGGCGAAACGTCGCTTAGCAGCGTGGGCGCTATGAAGCGGCGCTCGTCGTCAAACGTGCCGCCAAGGGCTATCTTTTCGCCCTGAATAAGGCCCTTCACGCGGTTGTAATGCTTTTCGCTTATTATGTTTACCATGTCCCGCATATCGCCGTTTGGAAAAAACTGCTCCAGCGCGTCCCGATATGCGCTGATGAACGCATCCTTAACGCTGCGGTGTATCAAAAGATAGTCCGGCTCAACGCACGTCTGTCCGGCGTTGAGCACCTTGCCGAAGGCTATCCTGCGCGCAGCCAGCTTTATGTCCGCCCTTTCATCCACTATTGCGGGGCTTTTGCCGCCCAGCTCCAGCGTAACCGGCGTAAGATGCTTCGCCGCCGCCTGCATAACGGTTTTGCCCACCTCCACGCTGCCGGTGAAGAAAATATAATCGAACCTTTCTTCAAACAGCGCCTGGTTTTCCGCCCTGCCGCCCTCAACGGCGGCAATGTATTCCGGCGGGAAGGTATCGCCGATCAGCTTGACTATTGCCGCGCTTGTTGCCGCAGCATATGCGGACGGCTTTACCACGGCGCAGTTGCCCGCGGATATTGCGCCGATTAGCGGATTTAAGCAAAGCTGCACGGGGTAATTCCATGGCGATACTATGAGCGCCACGCCGTAAGGCTCGGGCGAGATGAAGCTTTTTGCATAGAACTGAGCAATCGGCGTTTTGACCCGCCTTTCCTTGGCCCACTTGGCAACGTGCTTTATATGGTAGCTCAGTTCCTCCAGTACCATGCCCGTTTCGCACATGTAGCTTTCTGTTTCGGATTTGTTCAAATCCTGCTTCAACGCATCGGCAAGCAGCTTCTCGTTCGCGCGTATTGCCCGCTGAAGCTTTCTTAGCGCCTCTATCCTAAACTCCACCGGCCTTGTCGCTCCGGACTGGTAATATCTATGCTGCGACTCCACCAGCGCGTGTATATCCATAGCCGTATCCTCCGCTGTTACCAGATTTTTTCATATTATAGCATAAAGGCCGCGTTATCGCACGCGGCCCCCTGTAAGCTTCACTTTATTGTTTCGCTGTTGTTTATAACTCCCGTGCTGTATAAAAACAGCGCGTCCGTATATTGGGTGAAATCCACCATCCGCCCTAGCAGCTCGGGGGCAACGTAGCGAATATCCACAAGCGTTACCCTGTCGAACCCTTCCGCAAGCAGCGGCGCAATGCTTGAAGCGAACGAATCCCTGAACATTATAAGCGACCGTCCGCTCCTGCTGTTCGGGTTTTCAATCGTCAGCACGGACTTTGACCCATGCAGGAACATTTCGTACGGGTCGCGCCCGCTGAGCGCGTCCATATCGTATACGCCAACGTATTTTCCGCTCTCGTAATCATATACCCTATAATCCGCAATGCTTCCGCCCTGCATGTAATACAATTTGTCAGGCTTCAACGGCAGCGCGCTTTGGGCATAATATATGCCGTAGAAATCCGTATCCGCATCCACCGCGGTGTATTCCGCCGAAGCTTCCGCGCCCATGCCCTCGGCAAGCTTCTTTGCCGTGTCAAGTATCCTCTCCTGCCGCCAGTGAAGATCCGTCTTGTAGTAATCGTCTATGCCGAGCGTGCCGGCAATGTCTATATATTCGGCGTACATCATATTTGATGTAAGCATATCCTTCAGCTTGTCGTAATCTATGCTCAGGTAGCCGTTCGCATCGGCTAAGAAATAGTTTTTGTCCGGCACCAGGCTTAAATACGCCTTAATACCGTTCGGCTCAAGATAATTATCGTAAACGTAGCCGAACCGCTTTGCCGCACGCGCAATGCTTGCGCCGTTCAGCGGATAGTCCATTTTGCTTGCAATGCCGTCGACTATATATATGCCGTTATTGTCGCGCTGAGAAAATACATAATATGTGTTTACGGCCTTCAGCGTGCGGAAGGCGTCCCTAAGCGGGAACTGATCCAGCTTATACTGTTCGTATTCGCTCATAAACTTGCCGGAAAGCACGCTGTCTATGCTAAGCTTTGGCATTGTTGCCAGCGCGCGCCTTTCGCTGAGGGATTGCGCGTCGTCCTTTTTAAGCGTTCCCCATATTGCAAAGCCGAATATTATTGCCGCCGCAAGCGCAACGGTAAGTATGCTTTTAAGCTTGGTACGCATATGCTCTCCTTTCCGCTAAAATCTGAAATACAGGAACGGGTTGAATGACCCGTCTATCAAATACGCCGTGCATAGGCAAAGCAGCGCCGCAAGCGCCACAGGCTCCGCTATCGCCATTATCGCCCCGCCAACGCGCGTGGCTTCAAGCTTCGCCTTTATGCGCTTAGGTAACGGCGTTGCGCCAAGTGCGGCAACGGTAAGCGGCACGGCGTAGCTTCTAAGGTAATATAAAGCCTCCGTATTATCCGCCGCGTTTGCGCCGAACAGCGCGGCAATCGTCTCAAAGCCTTCCTTAACGCCCGAGGCGTCAAACATGATGAAGCACAGCATAACGAAAAACAGCGTGTATATATGCCCTATTGCTCTGTGCTTTTTGATAAAGCCTAAAAGCAGCGTTTTTTCCGCGATCAGCAACGCCGCGAACATTATCCCCCACATGACAAAGTTCCAGTCCGCCCCGTGCCAAAGGCCCGTAAGCATCCATACTGTTGCAATGTTCAAAAGCGCGCGCGGCTTTTTCACGCGGCTGCCGCCAAGGGGGATATATACATAATCCCTGAACCAGGAGCTCAGCGACATATGCCATCTGCGCCAGAATTCGGTTATGCTTGCGGCAATATAGGGATAATTGAAGTTTTCGGGAAATGTGAAGCCGAATATCGAGCCAAGGCCAATCGCCATGTCGCTGTATCCGGAAAAATCGAAATACACATGCAGCATGTACGCCGCGGCATATACCCAGTAAAACAGCGTGGATTTTTCGCCGCTTGCCTTGAATGCGTTCATAAGCTCCGCAAGCACGTTTGCAATAAGCACCTTTTTACCAAGGCCCAGTATGAACCGCCTTGCGCCGTACGCGGCCTTGTCCGCGCCGTATGCGCGCGCGGTAAGCTCCGCTTCAATATCGCTGTATCTCACTATCGGCCCCGCTATAAGCTGGGGGAACATGGATATATACGCCGCAAAGGCAATATAATCCCGCTGCGGCTCAACGTCCGCACGGTAAACGTCTATAACGTAGCTTATAAGCTGGAACGTATAAAAGCTTATGCCTATGGGCAGGGCAATGTTAAGCGCGGCTATTTTGAGGCCGAATACCGCGGCGAAGCTTTCCGCAAAAAAGTTGGCGTATTTGAACACGCCAAGCATGCCAAGGCTCAGCACAAGGCTTATTATAAGATATCCCTTCGCTTTTTTCGTTCCGCGGCTTTTGCCTATAAGCCGCGCGAATATATAGCCCTGCGTAACGGAAAGCAGCATCAGTATTGCGTAACGCGGCTCTCCCCAGGCATAGAATATAAGGCTCATCAGGAGCAGCGCCGCGTTTTTAAGCCGCCGCGGCATAAGGAAATACACCGCTATTGTCAGCGGCAGAAAGCTATATAGAAATGCCGCGCTTGAAAACAGCATGAACTGCTCCCTCCCTTCGTTTGCGCTTAGAACGCTATCGCCTCGTCGTAAACTATCTCCGCGTTTTCATAGGCGGCGGTCAGCTTATCGCGGAATGTGTTCACCAAATCCTCCGCGCCGTATACGGATACTATGCAGCCGCTAACCTTGGCAATCACCATCTTGTCCGGAAAGCCGCACATCCATTGCTTGGAATTAAGCCCATCGTGTATGGCGGCGCACACGGCGTCCGCATCGGCGGCGTCCTTCAGGCGGAACGCTCCGCAGGTGAAGGTGTTGGCGTTCATCATGTGCATAAGGCTGGCGGCGGCGTCAAGCTTGTCCACCATGTCCGCCGGGAAGGAGGTGAGGTATGCAACCGTGTCCGCATCATCCAGCGCAACGTTGCCCGGCGCATCGTCCTTCATGTTCGCTTCGCTCATGTCGCCGCCTGCGGCGGGGAACTTTTCATCGTCGGTATAGCTGTCCCATACCTTGTTCAGCACATCCAGCGGATTTTCCGCGGTTTCGGCCGTGCCCTGCCCGTTTCCGTTCGCGGCGCAGCCAACCATGCCAAGCGCGAATATAATGGCCAATACGGCCGCAATGGTCTTTTTCATAAATATATGTCTCCTTTCGTGCCTTGTAAAAAGGCATATACGCTATTATAAACGGTTTTCGGGCGGAAGTGGTTGCATTTTTATAATATATTATTTGCGGCATCAGGTAATGCGATGCAGCAGCACAGAAAAAACTTATTCTGCCTATTGCGTTTTCCGGCAATTAGTGGTATATTTGTCTCCATTATAAAAACATATGTATCCGATATGCGTACATTCAACAGTAAATGTACCGTGCGGAAGGAGTTTGGATATATGAACATTGCTTTGCTGGGATTCGGAACTGTCGGCCGCGGATTTTACGAGCTGCTTACGGAGCGGCCGCTTTCGCTGAACATTTGCGCCGTGCTTGCGCGCAGGCCGCTTGAGGGGCTTAACTGCATGGTCACAAGCGATTTTTATAAGATACTTAACGAAGCAGACGCGGACATAATAGTTGAAGCCATGGGCGGGCTTGAACCCGCGCATGAATACATATGCGCTGCGCTCAGGGCTAAAAAGCACGTCGTTACAGCCAACAAGCAGCTTATGTGCGCATATTATGATGAGCTTACCGCACTTTCGCGCGAAAACGGCGTGTCCTTGCGCTGTACTGCGGCGGCGGGCGGCGGCATACCGTGGCTCAGCTCCCTTGCCCGCGCGGCAAGCGTGGACGCTATAATATCCGTAAGCGGCATAATGAACGGCACATCGAATTATATACTGGACGCGATGAGCCGCCGCGGCATGGATTACGCTGCGGCGCTGAGCGATGCGCAGCGCCTTGGCTACGCGGAGGCCGATCCAACCGCCGATGTATGCGGGCTGGATACGCGGCGCAAGCTGGTGCTCAGCGCAAACATAGCCTACGGCGTATCGATAAGCGAAAGCGACGTGCCGTGCTTCGGCATAGCCAATATTACGGCGGAGGATATGCGCTTCTTTGAAGGAAACGGCCTTGCCTGCCGCCTGATAGGCCATGCGGAAAGGCACTTCGGCACAATAAGCGCCGCGGTGGAGCCCATGCTTTTCGGCGCGGATGCGGGCGAAGCGCGCGTATATGAATGCGGCAATATGATGAGCCTTTGCGCCGCGCATATGGGCGGACAGAGCTTCCTTGGCGCGGGCGCGGGCGCATACCCGACGGGGAGCAACGTACTTGCGGACTGCCGCGCGATAGCCGAAGGCTGCTCGGCCTTCTATACCGATTCGTTCACCCGTGCGCAGGTGGATAATTCCCGCGCGTACCAGCGGTATTATATCCGTAAGCAGGGCTGCGCGCCCGTTATCACCGCCCCGCTTTCGGTTGAGCAGGCGCACGCAATGTGCCGTGAGGAAGGCGTCTGCGGCTTTATGGCCGCCATTGCCAAATGATTTGATTTCAATTTTTGGGGAGATATATAAACAATGCTTAAAGTAGCCAAATTCGGCGGTTCATCAATGGCGGACGCCGTGCATATACGCAAGGTATGCGCCATAATACGATCCGACGAAGCAAGGAAGATAATCGTGGTCTCCGCCGCGGGCAAGCGGAGCAAGGATGACCACAAAATAACCGACCTTTTATACCTTTGCTATGCTCACATCAAATACGGTGTATCCTGCATGGACGTATTTGAGCAGGTGAAGCAGCGGTATTTGGACATTCGGGACGAGCTTGGGCTTAATACCCCGCTCGAGACCGAATTTGACGCGCTGTGGGAACGCATGCAGCACGGCATAGGTGAGGATGAACTTGTAAGCCGCGGCGAATACTTTTCCGCAAGGCTGCTGGCGGACGCGCTGGGCTATGACTTTATTGACGCAAAGCTGTGGCTCACATTCGCGCTGGACGGCAGCATAGATGAAGAAGCAAGCTACTCCGCGCTCAGGCGCATTGCAGCCAACAGGCGGGCGGTAATACCCGGCTTTTACGGCATTGCCCCCGGCGGGCGCATACTCACGCTCACGCGCGGCGGCAGCGACGTGACGGGCGCGCTGGCGGCGGCGGCGCTTGACGCGGACGTATACGAAAACTGGACTGATGTTTCGGGCATACTTATGGCGGATCCGCGCATAGTTGAAAATCCGGAGCATATAGACAGGCTTACATACAGCGAACTGAGGGAGCTTAGCTATATCGGCGCACAGGTGCTGCACGAGCGGGCGGTTTTCCCCGTGCGGGAGAAGAACATTCCCCTCAACATACGCAATACTAACAAGCCTGACCACCCCGGCACAATGATAATGCGCGACATTGACGACAGCACGGAGCAGAACCGCAGCTTTATAACGGGCATAGCCGGCAGGAAGGGATACACGGTGATAACCCTTTCAAAAACGGGCATGTCCTCAACGCCGGGTGTGCTGAGGCGGATACTTGAAATATTTGAAAAGGCCAACGTGAACGTTGAATACGTTCCTTCGGGCATAGACAGTTTATCCTTGGTAGTGTCCAGCGCGAGCGTGGCGGACTGCCTGTATTCGCTGCTTGGCGAGCTTGAGCGGAGCATAAAGCCGGACCATATAAAGACGGAATCAGATTTGGCCGTTGTTGCGGCAGTCGGCCGCAGGATGGCCTTCCGCCCCGGCATATCGGGCAAAATATTCGCGGCACTGGGCGAAAACGGCGTGAACATTCGCATGATAACGCAGGGTCCGGAAGAGCTGAACATTATAGTAGGCGTTGAGGAAAAGGATTTTGAGTAGGCAATAAGGGTGCTGTACAGCAGCTTTGCCACGATAAGATAAGGAGCATAACATGAAGCAATACAGAATAGGCATACTGGGCGCAACGGGCGCGGTTGGGTGCGAGATGATGAAGGTGCTGGAGGAGCGTAAGTTCCCCATAAGCGAGCTTAGGCTGCTTGCGGGCGCAGGCAGCGCGGGCAAGCGCATAAGCTTTATGGGCAAGGAGCACACGGTTATTCAGGCGAGCGAGGATGCGTTTGAAGGGCTTGACATAGTGCTTGGCGCGGCGGAGAACGACATTGCCATGCGCTTCGCCCCCGCAATAGTTAAGGCTGGCGCGGTATTCGTGGACAATTCAAGCGCGTTTCGTTTGTATGAGGACGTGCCGCTGGTAGTAAGCGAGATAAATCCCGAGGACGTGCGTAAGCACCGCGGCATAATAGCCAATCCCAACTGCACAACAATAATATCGCTGGTGGCGCTGAACGCGCTGAACAAAGAAAGCCCGATAGAGAGCATAATAGCATCGTCCTATCAGGCGGTTAGCGGCGCGGGCGCGCAGGGCATAAGCGAACTGAACGAGGAAACGGCGGCAATAGCCACGGGCGAGGCCGTTAAGCCAAGCGTTTTCCCGTACCAGATAGCATACAACGTGATACCGCAGATAGGCTCCGAGGCCTTCATGGGCTACACGAGCGAGGAGATGAAGCTGCAAAACGAGGGGCGGAAGATACTGCACAGCCCCGAGCTGAAGGTAAGCTGCACATGCGTGCGCGTGCCTGTATTCCGCAGCCACAGCGTGTCCTTATTGATACGCACCAAGGAGAAAATAAGCGTAGCGCGTGCGCGGGAGCTGATAGCCGCCGGGGCGGGCTGCCGCCTTACGGACGACATTGCGAACCGCGTTTACCCCATGCCGCTCGATACGTCCGATCAGGATCTGGTCTACGTTGGCCGCATACGCGACGACCTGACGGACGAGCGCGGGCTTAACCTTTGGTGCTGCGGTGATCAGCTGCGCAAGGGCGCCGCAACCAACGCCGTGCAGATAGCGGAAATAGTCGCAGGCCTATAAGCAACACAAAACCGCCGTACATCATTCGTGGTGTACGGCGGTAAAACATCATTTCACCTTAAATAGCATATAAGATTCACGCAATCGGGCAGGGATTCGTCCACGTAGCCGCTGTCGGCAAAACCTGTTTTTTCATAAACATGCAGCGCGGCGGCATCATCCTTCTTCACGCATACCTCAACATGGTCAAAGCGCGCTTCTGCCTTCAACTGAGCAAGTATCAGCTCCAGCGCGGCCGTGCCGTAGCCCCTGTTCTGGAACCGCTCGTCTATCATGAACTGCTGAAGGTCATAGCCAACGGGTTCATCGATAAAGTCCCGCACAAGTGCAACGCCGACCATCTCCGCATCATTACAAATGCCTATCACGCGCGCATTGCAATCGCGGTAAACATATCCCCGCGCGATTATACCGATCGGCGGCGCAAGGAAGCGCCGCTGCGCTTCGCTCACGCTGAGCCGCGCAATCTCAAGCCAGTTCGATTCGTCAACATCCGTAAGCCTTATCATCAACTCTCCATTATATTGCGTTCAGCGGGCCGCCGCGTTCAACTATGGGCGCGCTCCATTCGCCAAGCTCCCCGCCGTACTGCGCGGCAAGGTTTATCACGCGGGTGGTGAGCGCATCCACGTCCGCCTTTTTAAGCGAGCTGAGGCGCACAACGTCCGCCCCGTAGGCCAATTCACGCTCCGGCGAATAGTTAGGCCCTGCATAGGCAAAGCCTGCCTTGCGCGCAGCCTCCGCAAAATTGAGCATTATGCTTTCGGTCGGGAAATACACCGTGAAGGTAACGCGGCGGACTGCACTTATGCAGTCGCCGTGTTTTTTCATAAGCGCTATATGGTCGCGGTTAAGCTCCGTTTGCAGCTTTGCGGCATCCGGATAAAGCAGGGTTTTATACGTGAGCCAATCCGGCTCGTCCGCAAGGCCCGCGGTGCAGTCCATAAGCGGCGTTTTTTCGGCAATGGCTTCGCCCCGCTCAAACTCCTCAGCATCGTGAATATAGAAATAATACTGTATCTGCGCATCTATTTCTATATACCCGGCGTACAGCGCGCCAAGCTTTTTTATCAGCTTATCCTTAACGCCCGAGGCTATGCTGCGCTCTATCGCACTGAGCGTTTCCCGCTTTTCGCTGCGGCTTTGGCAGCTTACATACATCAGCAGCGGGCGCGCCGCCCTGTCGGCATCTATCAGCGCCATGTCCGCGCCGAAGCGCGCCATCGCCCCGTCAAGCGGCCAATCGTACTCAAACCATTGCGCGGAATTATCCTTCATCGCCTTATTGCAGCACGGCCTTTATCCTGCGCACGCCGGCGCCGGAGGCCTCCTCCTTCTTTATCTTGAACGTGCCCAGCTCGCCGGTATGGCCGGCATGCGGGCCGCCACAGATCTCCTTTGAATATTTGCCCATGGTATACACCTTTACCTTTTCGCCGTACTTATCGCCGAAAAGGCCTATTGCGCCCTGCGCACGGGCTTCGTCAACAGTCATTTCCTCGCAGGTTATGGGTACGTCCGCCTGAATGGCTTCGTTGACCAGCTTTTCAACTTCCTTGACCTCTTCAGGAGTCATCTTGCGCTCAAAGCTGAAATCGAACCTGAGCCTTTCGGTGGTTATGTTGCTGCCCTTCTGCGCAACGCCGTCACCCAGCACCTTGCGCAGCGCCGCCTGAAGCAGATGCGTTGCGGTATGCAGCCGCGCGGTAACCTCGTTTGCTTCGGCAAGGCCGCCCTTGAAGCGCTGCTCCGCGCCCTGCTTACTCTTGTTCTGATGCTCACTGAACGCGGCCTCAAAGCCCGCACGGTCTACGGTAAGGCCGTTTTCGCGGGCCATTTCCTCTGTAAACTCTATCGGGAAGCCAAACGTATCATAAAGATGGAACGCGGTAACGCCGTCTATTTTGCCGTCCGCAAAGCTGCCCTTCATGCGCTCGAACTCCTTCATGCCCTTCTTTAGGGTATGCTGGAAGCGGGCTTCTTCCTTTGCAAGCTCTGTGGTTATCTTTTCCTGATTTTCCTTGAGTTCGGGATACACATGGCAATATCTTTCTATAACGGCCTCGGCAACCTTGGAAAGGCTGTTTTCCGGTATGCCTATCTGCATGGCGAAGCGTATCGCGCGGCGGATAAGGCGGCGCAGAATATAGCCCTGGTCCACGTTGGACGGGGTAACGCCCCTTGGGTCGCCGAGTATAAAGGTTGCGCTCCTTATATGATCCGCAATTATGCGGAAGGCCTTCTTTGTGGCTTCGTCGTCATTATAATTCCTGCCGCTCAGCTCCGCAATGCGGGCAATTATGGGGGCGAAGCCATCGGTATCGTATACGCTTTCCGCGCCCTGAAGGGTTGCAATGGTCCTGTCGAGGCCCATGCCGGTATCCACGTTGCGCTTGGCAAGCGGGGTCACGTTGCCTTCGGCGTCCTTATAATACTGCATGAAAACGTTGTTCCATATTTCAAGGTACTTGCCGCAGTCGCAGGAAGGGTTGCACTCAGGGCAGCACTTGGGCTTGCCGGTATCGAAGAAAATCTCCGTATCCGGGCCGCAGGGGCCGGAGTTGCCGGGTATCCACCAGTTATGCTTTGCGCCAAGATAGAATATATGGCTGGGGTCAACGCCCATTTCCACCCAACGATCGTGCGATTCGGTATCGCGCGGGGCATTTTCGTCGCCCTCGAAGCAGGTGAAATACAGCCTGTCCTTATCTATGCCCAGCCATTCTTCGCTGGTGAGCAGTTCATAGCTCCACGCTATTGATTCATGCTTAAAATAATCGCCAAGGCTCCAGTTGCCAAGCATTTCAAAAAAGGTGCAGTGGCTCGCGTCGCCCACCTCGTCAATATCGCCCGTGCGCAGGCACTTCTGCACGTCCGTAAGGCGCTTGCCCGCGGGATGCTCCTGCCCCATAAGATAGGGCACAAGGGGATGCATACCGGCCGTGGTGAACAGAACGGAAGGATCGTTTTCGGGAATGAGCGAGGCGGAAGGAATGACCTTATGGCCCCGTTCTTCAAAGAATTTCAGGTACAGCGACCTGAGCTGATCGGAAGTAAGGTTCTTCATATGTATCGTATATCTCCTTAAATGTTTACAGTTTTGGCCCAATAATGAATTATATCCCACACACAGCCGCCTTGTCAACGTGGGGCGCAGGCTGTATAATTTATATATGAAGATACGTTCGTTTTTTAGCGGCAGAAACCGCCGCATAAGAAAAAAGCATACCCGCCCGGTCATAATGCTGAAGGGCGAGCAGGGAAAAAAGCTGCGCCGCGCGCTGATAATAGCCGGTGCAGCGGTTGCGGTTATACTCTTGGCGCTGCTGCTCAGGCCCGAGCCCGTGCTGATGAACAGCGCGGAGATTGCCAACGTTTGGAACAACGGCGTGCTGCGCGTTGGCCTGCGCAACGATGTGCCCAGCCTTGCGGAGGACGGAACGGGGCTTGAATGGGAAATAGCTCAGGCGCTGGCGGAACGCATAATGTCCAACTCCGATGATTACACGGGGGATATTCCCGCGCTTGAAGCAGTTGAGGTGACAAGCATGAGCGTTGGCGCAAAACTGAGGGACGGCAGCATAGACGCAGCAATATGCCTTATGCCGCGCGGCGCGAACGCCGCATACGCCTACTCCCGCGCTTATTATGACGACCCGTGCTACATACTGGTTAAGCCCGGCAACGAGAACGCGGACATGAGCAAGCTGAAGGTGGGCTGCATACAGTCGGCAAGCAGTTCAAACTTATATGTGCCGTCCGGCGCGACGAGAAACCTGCTTTTCAGCTATTACAGCGACTATAAGGATTCCGGCTACGACACGGCAAACATAACGGGCTACGCATCGTATACAGACCTTTTTGACGCGCTGGACAAGGGCCAAGTGGACGCGATTGCCATAAACGAGCTGATGCTGAACAAATACGGCGAGGGCCGCGCATATGCAAAGCACACAGCCGACATAGGCACGCTACATTACGCCGTGGCCACGTTGAGCGCGAACAGCGCAATAGCCACCGTTGCGGACATGATGCTTTCCGAAATGGGATACTGAGCAAACAACTAAAAGCCCGCCTGTGTCAAGGCGGGCTTTTTATATGCTTAGTTTCTATTTAACATCCTTGCTGTATGCGGCGTTCTGCGCATCGCGCGGGAAAACCACACTGTTGTCCATTATGGCGCGGCAGATATAGGCAAGATCGGCCACGGTGAGCCGCCCATCAGCATCAACATCCATGCTGAGCATATCGTTCGCGCCCGCGCCGCCGTCCGCAATGGCCCGGCACAAAAGCACGGCGTCCTTCACGCCTATTGCGCCGTTCCCATCAACATCGCCTGTCATGGCAAGCGACGCCGCGCACACGGCGAATACCGCAAGCGCCATAAGCGCCGCAATGGTTCTTTTAAGCTTCATCATTCATTTCCTTCCGAAATCATTTGGCAAAGGAGCACGGCATCCGCCACGCCCACGCTGCAATCCGCGTTTATATCCGCCGCTGCCAATGCCGCGCCGCTGAGCTGCGCTTGACCCATTATGTGGCGGCAGATGAGCGTAACGTCCGCTATTGTGAGTACACCGTCCAAATCAACATCGCCTGCCGCCGTTTCGCTCGGCACTATTGTATAAAGCTGCGAATTCATATCCGCATATACAACCGTGCCGCGCGGATATATACTATTGCCAATATTCAGCCTGCCTGCACCTATTTCGGTCACAATAGTTCCTTCGGCCAGATCGACTATCTTTGCCGCCGTGCCGCTTGCGGTATAATAACGCATGAGCGCATCGGTATTTCTGCTTTCATTGAAGCGGGCGTATATAAGGCTGCCGTCAACCACGGCAAAGGCTGTTGCGTTTTCGGCAATAACATCATTAGCCTGACGCTTAGTACCGTAGGGCGTTGAGTAGATATTACCCTTCGTATGCCGAACCACCGTTCCGTTGACGGTCTGCTTCCAAAGCATACTGTCGTTATAGTACCATTTGCCGTCAATATATGCCATGCCGCACCGTATACCGCTCCAGAAGCCGGAGTTTTCATGCGCTGTCGCTGCTGCAGCGGGCGTTGTATCAAACAAAACGCTCGGGTTAGCATCATTTGATGCATTTTTGAAATGGCTTGCATTTATATCAGCTACGGTGTTCATGAAATAATCATGCTGGCAATACCCCATGTAGTCGCCGTCATTCGTATAATCGCCCGCTTCCAACCTCGGATCATCCCATGTAACATCGGAATGATACCATCCCTTTTCGGTTTCGATTATTAGCCAAGCGTGATTGATATTCTTTGAGGATACAAAGTAGCTTTTCACACCGTTTGCGGACAGCAAATCCATATATGCCAGCGCGTAGCCTTGGCATACGGCAAGGCCGTTCACCAGCGTGCCGTAGGCATTAAACATATTCGGATTATCCTTTGTGTTGTTATCCACGGAGGCAAAGTCATAGCGCGTATGCAGGGCAATATAATCATGTATCGCCAAGGCAATTTCGGTTTTGCTCATGCCGGAAGTGCCGCTGGGAAACAGACTATTCAGTACGGTCTGCTTTTCGCTGTCGTAATCGGCGCGCATGGAAGCCGCATTTGCTTTAAGATTAAGGCTGAGCATAGTGAACCTGCCGCCGGAGATGGAGTATTTCATACCATCGCTTGCGCATACGAAAGACTGCGGCACGCTGTTCAGCACGGCGGATATTGTGCTATCGAGTCCGGTTTTATTGGGGCGTTGTCCTTCCGGTTTATCCCCATCATAGTTTATGTTAAGGTCGCGCAGGTCTACGCTTGGGGTAAGGTTTAATATAGCTTCGCGCAGGCGGACGGCAAAGGTTGCACGCTTGGCGGTTGTAAAGCTGCCGTCGTCGGTTTCATCGGCAAAGACTGCTGCTCTGGCCGGCAGGTTCTGCTCAAAGTCAATGCTTAGCTGTTCGCCGTAAAAATCGCCAAACTGGAACACGCCGTCCAGTTCGGCTGGGATTTCAATAGTTTCGTTCCCGCTCGGCGCGGGCGTTGCGTCCACGTCTATCAGCGGGGCATCCTCCGCACCCGTTTCGGGCGCGGCAGTCCGCTCCGCTTCCGTTGTTTGCTCGGGTTCAATGGTCTGTTCGGGCTCTATTGTCTGTTCAGGTTCTATCGTTTCGGTTTCGCCTTCCGCAAATGCGCACACGCTGGTTAGCATAAGCGCGGCAAGCATAAGGCAAAGCAGTTTCTTTTTCATATGTGTTTCCCCCTCCTGATCCGAATATTATTCGGGGCCAAGTTTGTTACGCTTGGCCCCAAGGTTCGGGTATGTTCAGTTAATATCAGTTGCCGCGCTTGCGCATGGTCACATATGCCGCGCCGAGCAGCGCCAGCAGGCCAAGGCCGATAAGCATGCCGCCGCCTATGACCGCGCCGTCGTTGCGCTGCGCGCCATCCAGCACGCTTACGCCGTCCGCATTGTCTATCACGGGGCGGGCATTGGCCGCGCTCTCAAGGCCGGGGATAATGCCCGCGGTGGCAGGAGTCATGGTATAGGGATGCTCAACCACGGTTGCGTCGCCGGTGGTAGGCATAAGCACTCCCACGGTAATGCCCGTTGTGCCGCTGCCGCTTATAACGCTGCTGCCCTTGAGCATTTCCTTAAGGTAGCTGATGGGATAGAATATGCGGTACATGCCCAGCTTTTCAAGCGCACCGGGGTTAACAACAACCTGCATACCGAATGCGGAGTTGATTATAAGCGTATTGCCGCTTATATCCACCGCGCGGAGCACGCCCTGCGGCACCCTGTCGTAATAGCCGGCATTGGCGGTTATAACGCTGCCCTGTCCGCTGCGAAGGAGCGTCCAGTAAACCTCGTTCCAGAAGTTATCCTCAGGATCCCTTTCAGGCTCGGTGGGCAGTACGGGTGAAGGCGCGGGAGTGTACCAGCCTATGGCAAATGTCACATCGCTGTTTTCTATTTCGAACTGCAAGCCGTCCGCGGTCTTTTGCGGCACTATGGCTTTCATCTTGCCCTCGCCGTCGGGTATCAGCATCACAAATTCGTCGCCCTTATTGGAATCGGCGGGATAGGGCACGGTCACCTGCATCTTGCCGTTTGCAAACGTTACAGGCTTGCCATTTTCATCCTTAAAGCTGATGTTTTCATACACAACATCGCCGTCGCCGACATTATTGAACGCGGGGTTGTTCTTCACTTCCCCTTCAAGCGCGCCCGGTGCGGCATCGGCAAGCTTGCCCTGCACATTTTCAGGCTCCACCTTGTTCCCTGCGCCGTCCTTATATTCCATTTCCTTGCCCGCATCGGGTATCGGCGTAACCGCGAAGCCCTCGGCGTTGGGCTTACCATCCGGCTTAACGGGGGCTGCTGTTACGGAAACGGTTATAGCAACGCTTTGCTTATCGGTTGTACCGTCAAAATACTTTTCGGTATAGGTAAGCGTTATGGTAGCGGTGCCAAGGGTGTTCAGCAGGCGCGCTTCCTTTGCGCTGTCAACTGCCGTACCGTCGCTCATGGAGAGTACAACATCGGCATGATTCAGCGCCTTCTTCGCGCCGGACTTATACACGGCGTGTATCTTACCGTCGAAGCCTATGGAGGTCGCTTCCTTCAGCTTGTAAGAGTATGCTGTCGGGTTGGCTTCAAGCTTAACGCCTTCAAGCACGTCCACAACGGTGAAGGTGTGGGTATAGGTTATGCCGCTGTTCGCCTTATCGGTAAAGGTTACGGTCTTTACGCCTATTTCCTTGGCGGTGTGGTCGTAAGTGGTGGTCACTTCAACCTTGGTATCATCGTTAACGTCAAGCTGCTGCTCCGGTGCGCCGCTGCCGAACTTGGTAACGAGCTTTACGCCGCTTAGGTCAAGCGCTTCGCCCAGCTTCACCTGAGTGGGCAGGGTGCCAACGATGCTGTTGGTGTAAGTATCCTGCGCCAGGGTCACGGTAACGGTGGCGGTGACGGGGTTATAGTTCTTGTCGGGCGTGAAGGTGAGCGTCAACTCAACCTTTTTGCCGATGTCCGCAGTGGTAAGGCCGGACTTGACGGTGAACACGAGGTTCTCGCCATCTATCTTAGCTTCGCCGTCAAGAATTTCATTAGTTCCGGTAGTAACGCTCCACTTACCGCTTACGTTGTCGGGAGCAAGCTGCAAATCGCTCAGCTTTCGGGTCTGCGCGCCCGCAAGCATGAACGCAACGGTGTATTCCTTATCGATCGCGCTCATGTCGGCCTCTTTTATCACCACGTCAACGGTATTGGCCTTCAGGTTATAGTTCTTGCCGCCCTCGTTGGTCAGCTTGGCGGTCACTTCATAAGTATTCGCGTCGACGGGAAGCGCATCGCCGCCAGCATAGGTCAGGGTATAGAGCGTTTTGCCCTTGTCCGCCTCAACGCGGTTATCCTCAACGTCGCTCACTCCATGCGTAATGCCGTCATATTTAACAGCTGCGGGCGCGGTGAGTGTGACGTTCAGATCGGCCTTATTTACCTTGCCGTAAGCCTTGTCGGCGATACTGTAGCTGTAGTTATCCTTGTCTACGCCGGAAATGGTGTAAGTCACGGTTACTTCCACGTTGTCGCCCGCATCGGCGGTGGCATAAACGCCATTCGTGGCAACAAGCTGCACATCGTCGCCTGCGATAATGCCGGACGCGCTCATGGTAACTTTCGCGTCGTCGGTACGGCCATCGTAGGTCTTTTCGGCAACGGCAGCCGTTACGGTCACGGGCTTGCGTGTAATGTCGGCCGTTAGCTTAACGATGGGGTTGGTCAGGTTATAGTTGCCCGCATCCGTACCGGTGAGGGTTATGGGCGTGGTATTCTTAACGGTCTTGCTCGTGCCGACGTTCTTATCATCGAACTTAAACGTGAGGCCGGTCTTATTGAAGTCAACCGCCGTGTCTGCTATCATGCCGTCAAGCTTGGCGTTGGTGCTGTTAACCTCGGCATCGGCGTTGCCGTCATACACCTTGGACTGTGCCTTGAAGCCTGTTACGGTAACGTCCTGCTTATTTATTATAAGCTTCGCGGTTGTGCTGCCGATGTAGTCCGTATCCTCGTAGCTTATCGCCACGTCATACGTGCCGGCATCGCGCGGTTCAGCAACGGTTTTACCATCTTTGGTGTAAGTCACGGTCAGCTTGCTAACATCAACGGCATCGCCACTGATGTTAGCCTTGCTCAGGTCTATTCCCTGCGTTTTTCCGTTGAAGGTAACGGTCTTGTCATCTATGCCCGTGATGATAACAGGATCCTTCTCGACAACACTTATAACGAAGGAGATAATTTTATATTCTACTTCGTCCGCCGTTACTTTTACATCTACGTTGTAACTTCCCTTATTATCGGTCGTGATTCCTTGCGGCTTTACGATTATGTTAAGTGTACCGTTGCTCGCAAGTTCTGTGGACACTGCATCAAGCTTAAAATTATCGACATTTTCGCCGCTCAGGGCAGCCTTAATGTTGGTAATAGTACCAGTACCTTCATTCTTTATTGTACCTGTCAGGCTTTCGGGCAACGTTCCGCCAACGCGCACATTCACGCCGACAACGCCGGAGCCGTCAACTTCCCACTCATATGTGTGCGCAGTCGTTACCGTTGCGTAGACTGCCGGAGAGGGGTTATAGTTGTTATTGCCCTTAACGCGGGTGAACACATAATAATCAGTCGCGGGGTTAAGGCCGGTGGTGGTAATGGTCGCCGCCCACTCGGTGTCGGTAGGTTCTTCGCCCGTGGTGTTGATGGCATACTCCTGCCCGTCAACAAAGGTTACCTCGAAGCTATTTGTGGTTGCATTCGTGAGAACAGGCGCGGCAGGCGCAGTTTGCTCAGCCCTTGCTATGGTGAACGTTGCGTCCGCCCAGGTCGTGCGGTATTCAGAAGCTTCGCTGGAGGTAAACGTTACCTTAACTTTATATGTACCTGCTTCGGTAGGAGCAGATTTAAGCTTGTTATTCAGGCTGTCGAAATACTCAATAGTCGGCTTCTTGCCATCAACTTCCGTGGGAGCAATTTCGGGCGTCTTGGCGTTGCCGTCATAGGTGAACTCAGTTCCAGTAATTTCAATGGATACGGCAGGCTTCTCCTTAAACACGGCGGTAATCGTCACCGCGTCCTTGCCCATGGTGAAACTTATGGTGGTGTTGTTAACATCCGTCAGGGTGACTCCCGTAGCTTCCCACTTTACGAACATATGGTCATTGTCATTGGGAGTTGCGGTAAGCTTTATCTCGTCCCCCTCGCGCGGATTCTCGGGCACGCCGTCAACCTTGCCGCCTTCGCCCGCAGTAACGGTCAGATTGCACGGGGCCTTGGGGGTGATGACGGTGTTGCTTGTTACAATTGCGCTCGCCTTGTGGGTGGCGGTTTCGAGATAACGAGCTTCAACATGGTAGGACTTGCCATATTCAACGGTGAAGCTGGTGGTTGAGCCGAACTTGCCCTCGCTGCCAAGCCTATATTCCAGTATATCGGTAAGAGGATCCTTTACATTTATAACGTTCTCTTTGGCTTCGATAACGGGAGCGGCGGGGGCATCCTTCGTAGCTTTTTCGACCTTCGCAGTCGTTGCTTTCACGCTGCCCATGAAGTTTTCCGTGTCGCTAACCCAAACAGTGAGTACCTTGCCTATGTCGTCCTTGGTAATAGTATATGTATTTGTTGTACCGACAGGCTCAGTTCCGCCTTCACGATACCAAACGTACTCTACCTTTTGGGCATTGCCTTTAATATATGCCGCGGTAAGCATTACGCCGTAAACGGCATCTCCGGTAATGGTGACCTTGCCGGTCAAGAAAGCCTTGTTAACGATAACCTTGCAGCTTGCGGTTTGGTTGCCGCACGTTGCGGTTATGGTGGTTTCGCCCTGTCCAACGGCAGTCACAACGCCGTTCTCAACGGTGGCAATGCTATCGTTCTCGCTGCTCCAAACTATCGTATCGGTAGTATCAGCGGGTTCAACGGTTGCGGTAAGCGTAGCCGTTTCGCCGCGGGCTATGGTCAGCGTGCCCTTGTCAAGCGTTATGCCCGTGCAGGGGTTGACGATGGTGAGGGTGGAACCAGAAAGCACCGTAGGGACATACGATACGTTATCTTTGGAATAAGAAACATCGCCAAACTTAAGCTCGGTGCTGCCAAACACGGCGTCTGCTTTTACCGTAAGCTTCAATGTGTACAGTATGCCGCCTTCTTTTATAACCGGAACAATATCTCCATTGTCATCTGTTCCAAAAGTCATTCCAACGTTAAAAGAGCCGGTTCCGGCATTATTTACCTGTTTTGATGTTTCTGCACTTATTATACTGCCGGCAGAAGCTTTGGGTTTGTCAAAAACGTTTGAATCATACAGCACTTCAAACTGAATTCCGTGAATCTCAGCTTCTTCCACCTTTGTAGCATTAACGGTTACCGTTACCGTATCATCACGGTTAACACTTGCCGAACTAACTTCAAGCGTTAAACCAATATCGCTGCCCGCATTTTCCGCAAGGGAACCCACTGGGGACATGGTTGTGAACGCCATAGCCAAGGTTAGCAATAATGCTATCAGTCTTTTTCTCATCTGCGCTCTACCTCTCCTTCTTAAAAATCAATCAACTTGATTGCCTTTTTCAATATCATAACAGCGTCGTTTACTGTTATTTTACCATCATTATCCGCATCAGCCAGCATAAGCTGCTGAGTATCCAGTTCCATAAGCTTTATAGCATTCTTTAATACCATAACAGCGTCATTTACAGCTACTCTGCCATCCATATCCACATCGCCTTTAGTGAATCCTCCCAGCGGATCATCGGTCACATTGGGCTTGGTTATTGGGCTGAGGGCGCCGTTGGCGTCCTTTGTGGCTATGGCCTTGGGCGCTGAGGTAATGCTTTGGCTTGCGCCCGATTTTTTCATCGTCAGCACCGCCACGCCGCTGCGCATGTCCACGCCGCTGCCGTTTTGCGCATCGTAGGTTATCGTGGCAACATTGTTGCTTACCGTAACATTGAGTGAGCAGCCTTCTACCTTGGCAATACCAGTATACCCGTCAAGCGTAAGCTGCATGTCCAGCCGCTGCAAATCGGCAATGTTCGCCTTGAGCGAAAGCGTAACAGCGCCGTCCTTCTCGCTCGTCAGGCAGTATATGGTGGGCGCGCCCGCCGTGGGATAGGTCACGCTGTCGCTCACGGTCACAGTGGTTTCCG